>Ga0335398_10000646_pt1 | contig 61725 bp, 55 predicted proteins | sample BON03_FD_205742 | JGI IMG/M metagenome (GOLD analysis project Ga0335398, IMG submission 205742) | Freshwater microbial communities from Lake Bonney liftoff mats and glacier meltwater in Antarctica - BON-03 (spades assembly) (version 2) | ecosystem: Environmental > Aquatic > Freshwater > Ice >... | reverse complement strand
TCAGCATCCCCTGGAAAACCATTATATATTCAAACAAGTGGTGCTGGTAATGCTGGAGATGTTACAGAAGTCGCTCCAACCACTGCAGGTGAAGTTGTAAGATTAATAGGACATAATATATCTGACCCTGCAGGTGGTGTAATCATAAGATTCCAACCTGATAATACTTGGTTAGAATTATAAAATGAGGTAATGATGGACTGGGAATTGGCGCAACATTTACGCCACGTGTAGTTACTCCAACTACGAATGGATATTTCAATGATACTACTTACTATATGCAAACTGTGCAATACTAATATTATTGTAAATAAATAAATAAAATAACGATGATATAATGGCTAAATTCACGGCAAAACAGGCAAATTCTTGCAAATTCACAAGATGTGAATCATTTAAAGTAGACAGAATACATAGTTATTGGGTAATATCGGTATTAGATGAAAATGGATGTATGTATGAGTGGATGAATTCTGATTTACCAGAATCTGCTAATATTACAGCTATTAAAGCATCCGCTAAATCTACAATATTAACACTTGATATTAAAGAACCAGTTGCAGCTATTTCACATGATGTAATTGATCAAATAATAGTAGATACAATTGATTAATAAAAATTAAATATTAGATTTGTGAAAATAACTAAGACATATACAAACTTATCAGTCAAAGGATTCCTAGAAATAGCTAATTCATATACTCTGCCAACATCAGATGGATCATATGGATTCGTAATGGTAACGGACGGTGTTGGTAACGTAACGTGGGCAGATCCAGAAACATTAGCCATCACAACCGATGGAGTAACCGAGGGTTCAAATTTATATTTCACAAACGAAAGAGTTGACGATCGCGTATCGTCTTTGATATTAAATGGTACGGGTTTAACTTGGACATATAATGATATTGCAAATACCTTAATTGGAAATGTGTCACTTGCTCCATTCTCTACAACTAACTTAGCTGAAGGTATTAGTCTATATTATACTAACGAAAGAGTTGACGACAGAGTGTCGAGTTTAATACAGAATGGTACAGGAATATCATGGTCGTATAACGATCCGGCAAACACATTAACTCCTACTATTTCTTTATCTCCGTTTAATACGGATGATCTTATTGAAGGTGCAACTAATAAATATTTTACAACAGAAGTAATCGATGATCGAGTTGCGGTACTTATTAAAAATGGTACGGGTTTAACTTGGACATATAACGATCCGGCTAATACATTAACTGGAAATATTTCACTAACTCCATTTTCAACAACTAACTTATCAGAAGGATCAAATTTATATTTTACAAATGAAAGAGTAGATGATAGAGTATCGGCTCTCATTCAGAATACTGCAACTATAGATTGGACATATGATGATATTGCAAATACACTAGAAGCGAACGCAGTATCACCGCCTATTAAAGTTAAGAAAGCAGGTTCTCTAATATCAACAAGAGGAATACTAAATTTTATAGAAGGAGCAAATACGACAATTTCAATTGTAGATAATGGCGGAACTCTAGCAAGTGATATTACAATATCATCAACCGGTGGTCCATCTAATCCAGGAACATTATATGATATATTATCAAATGGAATAGTAGTTGGAGATGCAGATATTGAACATTTAGATTTTAGTGAGAAATTCTCAATTATTGAATCACCCGATAAGTATGTAACAGTTGATATTATTATGTTACTTAGTGAATTATCAGATGTTGATGCAGATACACCAAACGATGGAGACATACTAATATATGCAGGATCTTCTGGATTATGGGTATCTTCTCCGCTCGTTCATCCTGTTCCGCGTAAAACATGGACGTGGTCTGCTGGAAATAATAACAATACGACTAATATATATTTAATAGGAGTCGGTAACGTATTTACTAATACGTCTCCTTATATTGCTACATTCAAATGTGAAATAACTGATATTAGTGCTAGTTGTGACGGAGTAGAAACATGGGATGCTGAGGTTCATATAAATGGAGTGAATGCCGGATCCCTATCAATATTTTCATCCGATAGTGGATTCGCATCAGGATTAAATATACTGATCAATGCAGGAGATAAAATTTCGTTCTATTGTAATGGTACGGGAATACCTAGTCCTAACATAACTGCGTGGTTTATCGAAATATAATTATTCAACTTAATAAGTGATATAGAGAAAAAGTAAAGGTAATATACAATAATATTTTAACATGGGATGGATTATAGGAATATCAGCATTTGTATTATTAGGATTACTTGTATCTAAGGAATTTAGATATGGAGTAATTACGACAATTGGATCAGCAATAGTATTCACTCCGGTTATTGTATTTGGAATACCATATACGATATTATATTCATTTTATATGCCATTTAAAGAAAGGGATTGGAAAGTGTTTTTTAAAATATGGTGGAGAGTAATAGACGGAACATATGCATTCTTAGGAGATGTGATATATTTAGGATTCGCAGAACGATATGATGAGCTTGGAAATGTATGGGGAGAATGGTTAGAGGATGCAATAGCGATGGAGGAAAAAACTTCATTCGGCAATAAGCAAACTACGATATCAGCATCTGTTGGATTTTTAGAATATTATAAGATTTTCATGTTTAATAGAGGTCACCAATTAAGCAACGCGTTAAACTGGGCATTCAGACAAAAGCGACATGCAATAGGATCATGGGAAAAGAAACTTGCTCTTAAAGAATTAGAAGATAAAAACCTTCACGGTAACATAAATAAAGATTAATCAAAATCTATATCTAGATCAAAATCTAAGTATTCAAACTTAGCAGTAAATGTTCTGAAATCAGGAGTTACTGAACTATATGAGAATTTAATTCCATCTTGTCCCGTTAGTAAAGGTTTATTAAATAGGATGGATGATACCATATATCCTTCATTGTTTAACATTGCCATTCTAATTGGACCAAACGCGTTTTTTAGGTTATTATGATCTATGTGACTTAAATAATCTATTGCATTATCTAGGAATATAAAATAGTTCAGGAATGCGTCTGTCATTTTAAACGTGATTGTAAATTCTCTTTTGAATACATCTTCAATCGGAGTAGGCGCCTTATATCCTTGTTGCTTACCGAGTGTTCTAGTTTGAGAAACAATTGGAATATCCCATCCTGGAAAATCTATCTGTTGAACGGTCGATGTCATAAATTCCTCAATCGTATCATATGGTAATATTAGACTTTGGTAATATTTCTTATACTTCTCTTTAATCTCATCACCAAAAAAATCAGGTGGAAATAAGACAACAAATCCATTATTTCTAGCGTTTAATAACATTATTTAGTTTTAGATTTTTTCAATGATGCTTTGTAATTATTCCAAAATAATCTAGCTTCTTTTCGATCTGCGCAAGTTTTAATTAGTTTAGATCTACCTCCTACATTTGTATAAACGTTCCACATCTCGCCTTCATGATTAACTCCAGTTTTAACATCCTCATTAATATATTGTACAAATGTTTTTATATATTGTTCCATTATTCTACTTCAGGAGCATCTCTATCAATAAATGCATCAGATATTGTAGTTCCACTTCCTTCTATTTTTTTAGATATATTGAATTGATCTATTTTATTACCTTTATACATAGTAGATGAATCATCAAATGATGGGTAATATGTCTCGAACTCAATATTAAATGTCGTAGTTATATTCTGATCAGTATCATACGTGAAATTGTATTTCTTATCATGAGTCATCGTCTCTGGAAATCTTATTTGTCCAGGTATTCTAATTCCTCTGTATTGAAAATAAACGACTTCATTTTTATAATAAAAGTCGAAAATCTTTTCTACTATTTTAAATGTTTTATTTAGATTATCACTTTTAATTTTAATTTCAAATGCTAGATCCATTGGTAAAGTTCTCAATCTTGCCGAGTAAGCTTTCATTACCTTTTCTCCATTAGTTTGCGATATTGCTTCTTGTTTAAATGATCCTCTTACAAATGGATTAGTTATGTCTCCACTTTTAATTGCAAAATTATTTAATGTAACGATTCCCCTAGGAAGCATTTCATAATGACTCTCGGCATGTGGACATTTACAATCACTTGGTAAATCAACAAAGAAGTCTTGCATAAATCCACCAGTACCTGCATTGTTATATAGGAATGGAATTTCATGCTTCTCCAATACTCCATTTCTGACCAAATCAATTATAACCTTTCGATTTAATTTATCAAGTACTGCAATTGACGCATTTCTTAAAAATATATCTTGTGTATTCTTATTATCTATATTATTGTGATCTGAATGTTGCATATATACTTATTTATCTATTTTTAGCAATATAAGGAAGATTAACCTGTTGTTTACAATTATCAATTATCAATAATTTAGATTCATCCTTTAAATATTGTTGGCTTAATATAAAATCGTGTTCTTCTTCACGTATCATAGTTTTAAACAATCTAATATTTGATATCCACATATTAGAAGATGGAATGTAATAATTTTCTCCAGTTAAATTAAATTCTAATTCTGGAATAGATGATATGTTCTCGAACACTTTTACAAAATCGGTATGATTTGACAAATCTGCGACGTCTTCTAATATTGAATAAATGTATACTCCACATTGTTTGAATTCATTAGATGCAGATACTACAACTGAGTACCACTGTCCACTTTTAAAATTATTAATTGTAAACGTCTTGGGATTATCATTTAATAAAATATTGATTGTAAAGTCACCAAGATCAGTGTTTCCAGTATACTTGATAAATTCCCCAGATATCCTAATACCCTTTGATGATTCATTATCATATCCATTTATAAACTGAACTACGTCACTTCCACTATTTAAGTTGAACATTGACGTATATGATATATTACAATTAGTATCTTTATCAAATATTGGAACTGCATTATAAATGATTGATGCTTCTCTTATTTTAAAATTCACTACGTCCTTTCCATTTGTATCTACTCCATGCATAATGTTTCGTTGCTTAGTGAATGAAAGATCCTTATATGCTTCAATTCTAACATAGCGACCAGCGTCAGGATACTCATCATGATTCGGTATAGAATCAATAGGACCTCTAACTCTTATGTATTTTGAATCAATACCAGATACATTCTTATCAGTTGTAATAAGAGCGTTGTTTTTCCAATATTTATATGGTCCAGAATCCTGATATGCTAATATCACATCATAGTCCCTAGGGATCCCGCCATTGATATGTGGCAGAGTTTCAACATTGATACTTGTTCTAGTAGGAACAACATCCTGAGTGATCTCGAAAGTTGATACCTGTGAAACAATAGCACTTAAGTCGTAGTAATTCTCAATTAGACTAGAATGATTGAAATTATATTTCAAAGGTCTGATTCTTAAGTCTGGATGTATTGCACTTCTAGACGGATCAAATCTATTACTGATCGTATTATATTGTTGAGGCATTGTAGCATCCTTTGTATCATCTTCAACTACGTCACTAAATAGTTCATCAGCTGACTGAATAACGTTATCTAAGAATGTCCTAGAATCATCAGTTAATAGCATATCAACATTAGGATTATATTTTTGTAGATTAACTTTCCAATATGTTTGTTCCATCATAAATCCTCTATGTAGATAAGTTCCTGCAATCTCATACATTCTATTTAGTAGTGGAAAATATAAAAAATCCCTGTGTCTAGGGTGAGATCCTTTTCCGAACTCAGATTGAAAATATCTATGATCTATGTGTATCTCAAATGGAGCTTGAAAATCAAGTCCATATTCTGTATATTTAGGATCGTTACTTGGAAATGCATTCTTTGGAACGAGAACTTTAATTGCTTTACGATCTACGTTTTTAAATAGAGTCCATTCTTTGAATATAAAATCTCCACTATCTGATTCTGGAAGTGTTCTGAAATAGACAACTTCATGTCCAAACATCTTATTGGTATAAAATGAAAGTTCTTTAAACATTCCAAGTGCACTATCAACTTGGTATGGTTTAAAACCAGGTTCATCATTTAAAATTAACGAGTTATTAAATTCATCTGAGCTAATTACAACAGGAGCATATGTATTTGCTACACCACTTGCGTCTGCAAATCTTAGCTTAATTTCATTGATTTCAATTACTGATCCAATTTCATTTTTAGTACCATCGTCATATTCATACTTTATCTCAAAATAAAAGTCTTGTTTTTCCTCAAGTATAATATCATCAGCTTCTCCTAAATTACCAGGTTCAACATCATACCATAATGACCAATCTAGTTTATTTCTAGAATATCTAAAGTATCTTTTTAATTTATTTAAATCTACAGTACTTGGTGAGCTTAAGATCAAGTCTTCAACCATATCAGTAAATCCAGTAATATTTTTAACTGGGTCAACTGTTGAGAAAATTCTATAATTTCTACTAAATGTTAAAGAATTTTTTTCTGGATTTATTAATAGTTTAAGCGTTATATTAGCCATCTGGTTGAATTTTATGCTTTTTATTATTTATTCATAATATTTTGGTAAACTGAACCGTGTTTATTCGGTAGAATAAATAATAAAAAAGCATAATTTTTTAAAATGAGTAATTCACACATATTAGATCCGATATGGATAACTAAAGGAAATCATGGAATTGATCCAGAATATTCTAAGTATATTCTACTTGCCGCAAATCAAAAATATAGAAAAAGACTAGATGATGGAGATACGTCAAGTTTCTACGAAATACTATTCCATGCACTAAATCTTAATAATTTGGCAGTAGAGGGAAGTATGTTTAATTTTAACATGACTCCTATATGGAACGACCCTAAATTGATGGTGATACGAGATCATTTAAGAAAATTATATCAAATGCCAGAAGATCTAGTAGAGATATTCAAAAGTGCTAATTACTTATTGACTGGACTAATGTTGGATTATTTAGATTCAATGTTAGATCTATTAGAATGTACTGAATCACATTTCAAAAATCCAGGTCTACATAGGGAACGAGAAATATTTATCATTCTAAATAAGAAAGGAGATATGGACTATGATATATGGAAGCTTAAAATGGATAGAAGATATAAGTTTGGCCATAAATTAACTCATGTGATTACGATAACCCTTGATGAAATACGAGAAAATGCAATACATGACGCCGTAGTAGAGAGTGGTAACCCTGATCTATTAACAATGGAGCCAGAGCAGAATGTATTATTCGTAGTTATGAATGAGGAAATGGACAATGATAAATTAGCATCAGCTGTCTCGTCAACATTAACGTTTAGTAAAGGAATTACAAAGGGTGTTAAGTTCGAACCTGGGATTCTATCAGAATTATATACTCTCCTGAATCAGGAACGAGTATTACCATTCACGATGAAATCTTTAATTTAAATAACTTAGCTAATGATTATTGATATACTAGATTCTCTAGATTAGTTAATAGGTCATTCCCAACAACTGGAATAATGTGTGCTATCGATGCTGATAAATTAGATCTTATGGATCTTGAGAATACGGCATTTAATGATATTGAAGTAGATACGCATAGAATTGATATTGTTGGACATGGTTATGACGAATTAGTTTACTCTGCAGACGATGGAGGATTTGATTATTCAGGAGCAACAATTGCTGCATCTTCATTAATTGACACTTCAGGAGCAACAATTGCTGCATCTTCATTAATTGACACATTACCTGCTCCATTACATCCTCCATCTAGTTTTCCAAACCGATATTGACTTATTTTAAAATTATTAGTCCATCCATTTGAAATACCCAAACCTACTTCTATATAGAATCTGTGACATGATGGTATTATTATTTGTTCCACCATGTCTGAATCAAACATCATCTTTTTAGTAAGGTGCCATCCACCTGTTAGACCTGCAATTGTCATGCTCCCCGATCCTGGTGTATTTTCCATCCATACCATTAATTTACCAGGAGGAGTACCACCTACTCCACTTGCTTGAAACCGTATAATTCTATCATATGGTTTAGATAATTGTGCAATATTTGTATTATATGTACCAGATGCCCAGTTTCCTGAACTTTCAGTACGTCTCATCCATAGCGTACCAAGATTAAATGTATTAGCAAAATTTCCACCTATTCCAATCTCTAATGAATTTACCATTTGTACTCGTCTTTCAAGTACAATAACTCCTTCTTTGTAATATGGTGGTTGACCTGCTATTGGAAAATCTAGTGGTATAGTAGTATCACCCGGTCTAATTTTTATATCGCCAACTAAATCAACTGTAGTAGAATCTGGCGTATACATATAAATGCCATTCGTTCCTCCTCCAATAATACTTAGCGTTGCTAAATCTGCTGGATTATTTTCAGTAATATAATTAGGAGTAGCTTTAAACATTAGGCTGCCATTCGGAGATAAATTTATCACCTCAGTTTTTCTAGAAGAGGCAGTAGAGTTAAAGTGAAGTTTTGTAGTTCCGGTAACGTGAGTATTATGCATTAACATATTACCACTTACTTGTAAACTAAATGGATTTAGATTTAATTCAGTAATTGTCTTATTGATACCAGATAAATTAGTAAGTACTATTCCAGATGCAATTGGACCAATTGCTTTAATTCCACCTTTTCCTACATTAACTGATTGACCGACATTAAGGTTATTACCAACCTTTAAATCATTAGTTATATTTGCACATGTTGATTTAATTGATCCTATTTTTATAGCATCTGATTTAAATCCATCGATCTCAATAGGTATTAAATATCCAGTATTTCCATTTGTCTTATTAACATATATATTGTTCCCTTCTATTATTAATCTAGAAGATGAAGGTTCGTTAATATCTGTCTTACTAATGATAACCGGACTAGATACTTCGCGTTTATTAATTTTAACAATATGTGTATTAGTAGGAGAGTATGCCATCGTTGGATTACCAGATGCACATAGTACATATATTGATTCTCCAACTACTTCAATATCCATCGCTCTGATATTATCATCAATATTATATGCTAAAATATTAAGTGGTGTAAATGATCCAGATACCGAATCTTGTTTTAAAGTATATAATATGTTTTTATGAACTGCCCAGATAATATCTCCAGATACAGCTATCGCACCAAACTTATTAATAGATGTTAAGTTATTATGATTAGCATTATTAATGTTTACCGTATTAGGTGCAACGATATTATATGATGATTCAGTTCCAATTGCATTATCTAAATCAAATGATCTAACTGAAACGCCGAATCCTGGGTGATTTACTCCAACTGGTGGATTAAATTCTATAGATATAGTATATGCTTTATTATTAGCCACTTCTAGATCAAGGTGGTGCATTCTATCTGTATTCTTAGATGCTACAACGATCGGTGTTTGCTCATTGGTTATATTAACAGAAGTTATATATCCATCATGTTCATATTGAGAATTTATTGCGTTTTCAGCAGGATTTCCCCAACTTCTAAGGTGATTAGTTGCTACAATTGCTCTACCTCCATTTAGTTTTATTCTATGTGCTCCGTCTAAACTAGTTATTCTAGTCTGGAATACTGAGGTAAAGTCAGATGCTACATCTGTATCAAATCTTACGATTTGAAAATTAGTTCTATTATATACGTTTGATCCAACGGTTATATCATTTTGAACACCCGATTGTTGATTAGTGATTAGGTATAGTAACTCTCCATTTACTGCAATATCGCTAATTGCAGCCCCAACTGGTATTATTCCTGAAATATCAGCACTTTTACCTGTGAATAATTGACTTGATACATTAATTGGAGAATTAGAATTGTTTATATCGCTAACGAACATATAACCTTCGAACCCTGCATCATTTAAATTAGTTGCAGGATATGCGATTGATGTAGATCCGCCAGCCTGTATTACTCTGTTTCCAGATATAGCAATTCCATTTAATCCATATGTAAGATTTCCAAGTGCTGAATTAGCAATACCAGATCCAATAGCTGTGTTTACAGATACGGGTCCTGTTCCTAATTGTTCGATGTTTCCATTGTCTTGGTAAACATCAGTATCTAACATTATTCCATTTACTCCGGTATCGTCAGTTTTAAGAACTAGATAACTATTTCCATTTATATGTGGAAGTACATTATTGAAGTTTTCACCAATACCGATACCACCATTTCCAACTCCTGATACATTGAAGTTAATTCCATCAAATTCAACATACGATCTTCCCATTGCTAGGTGTGAATATCTAGATCCCATTTGAACAAATCCTTCCCTTTGAACAGTTGGACCTGATGCGTTAAATTTAGCAAATTGAAAATCAAATAACCCATTATGTAGAATACCACCGATTGGTGCTGATTCTAATTTAGTCAATGAGAATACTCCGTTGAATATTCCATTTTTATATTCATGTCTAAGTTTTAAATTCTGATTAAGTGTTGATAATTCAAACGGAGAACCTGTTGATCCTACATCATTTAGTGATCCTAATTCAAGGTGATATCTTTTATCTATTGAATTTGATCTATCTACATAGATCTTTTGAATAGCTGTATAATATTTATCAGTATCTGATAAATCATTATCTATGTCTAATACTAAGCCTTGAAGTGTCTCATTAAAGTTACTTAACATTAATATATCATTGTCAGTTACTCCAGCTCCTATTTTATCTCCCTGCTGGTCAGTTATTGAATTACCTCTATTTGGGAACATGATATATCGTGAATCCTGTGGAGATCCTTCTCCAAATCCTCTTACGAATGTAGTCCCTGCAGTATTTAAGTAGTTATTTACTATTCCACCTAAATCAACGATAATATTCCACGTATTAGTTAACTCGTCATATTGCCAGATTTGACTGTTATCAGATAGAACGTAGAAATCTTCATCCATTAATCCAGGGAAAGTTGTTGCGTTTGGATCTGATGTTCCAACGAACCATTGATTTCCCTTATCTCCCTGGTCTCCTTTTATACCAGATGGACCAATTGAACCGGTTCCACCTGTTACTCCTTTGACTCCTTCGAGTCCAATTCCAAGTTCCAATAGTTTATTAAAGTTGAAATTTAATTTGTCTACTGTTATAGTCTGTGAGTCGCTTCCAAAAAGCTCCTTTAAATTTATTCTTACTGGCATATTGTTATATAAATTTAATTTTTATTTTAGGACTTACTAGTGTTCCACTGTTAATTGCTTTCGCAAATTCAAAACCCAGTGTAAATCTATCAAGTTTATTTATCTTCATGTTTCGGTTCAGTTTATATCCCTGTTCAAAGCGTTCAGAATCATCTAGTGTTTTAAACTCAATTGCGTTTTGATTAGAAAGTAATGATTTTTCATCTAGTGTTTTATCCTCTTTTGTATAAAACTCTACCTCTATAATCTCATACAGCTTAATGATATTAAGGTTTATGTATTCCTTAACATAATCTTCGATAGTTTCAAAGTTTCCAATATAGTCAGGATGTGCAATTAGGTACTCATTGAATTTAGCAGCTATCCCATCTTGTAATAGGTATGAGATTAGAGCATTTTTCACATTAATTTTTCCACTGATTGTAGTATCTCCGTCTTGATATACAATTTGATAATTATCAAGATTCACATTATTCACTTCATTAACTTTAACGATATCATATTTTTCCAATTCAATATTAGTTCTAAGGTTTATAATCTTAGCTATGAATGAATAATCCTCCTCGATTCTAAGAGTTCCAGAAACTGGAATCTTACTCTTTTTATTTTGATATCTATGGTGGAATCCAAAGTCCCAGTTTGAATTGAATAGGTCATAGTCGGATCTTCCAATTGCAATCTCATTTGCTATTTCATATCGTGGCTCATATTCTGCATCAGATTCAAGATCTAGAATCTTAGTTTTTGCTATTTTAATATGGCTAAAATTTGATAACTTTAAGAAACTGTCTATATTTATATTAAATCTAGTGTTACTTAAATCTAATGAATTAATATCATTTTTGTCGAAATTAAATTTAGAGTTAAACGTGAATACATCTTTAAATAGTGGAACGAATCCTCCATCGTATCTATTAATCTCATATCTATTATCTAATGCTGATCTTTCATATCTAAATCCTACAACACTTTTAAATGCTAGATTAGATGGCTTATCATCATCGATCTGAGTAATTATTGCATCTACTTTTTCTACGTATGAGCTATTAGGTATTTCAGTGTACCACTTAGAAGTCTTAGAAGTTAATACTGTTCCGTTATAAGAATATGTTTCATATTCAACGAATGGATTTAACTCATTAGTGATTTCTTTAAATTTACCAAATGATAATTTTTCAAATAATGTCTCGAAGTATAATTCTCCACCTTTCATTATTTTAAATACATAATTTGCAGATACTTGTGATTCACTTATACCTGATGGTAAATATGTTAATAGAGTACCAGTATTATCTGATAATCCATATGAATATCCTCCAATTGCTGAAATATCTACATACGATACTGTATCACGAGTAGATGAAATAAAATTACTTATTCCAACTGGAGATAGTCCGTTAATAACATCGATAAATTGATCTTGAAAAATGACTGTATCATATCCTATTATGAATGTATCATCTCCTGGAAAATGTATCTCTTCACTTATATTAGAAGGATAATTTGAAATGCTTACGTTTTTAATAGCATCTATTTCATAATCACTATTAAATGCTCCAAGTACTCCACTTGCACTTAACCATAATTTACTACTAAGCTTGATATTTGAGAAATTATCACCAAGTTGATTAAATTTCTTATGTTTAAGGGCATACAATAAAGTATGAGTCATGTTTGAAATTTCAAGCCCATTAATATCTTCAAAGCTTATTCTATAATCTCCATTTATTGAGTTGTATGCAATTTCATCACTTCCTGGAATAGAATCTAAATAGCATATTGGTTCAGAAGGAGTAGGTGATATAGTTGACACAGTTGGGATATTAGATACTCCTGAATATGGATCAACAATTGACTCAGTTGACCAATATTCGTCAATAGATTCACTTGATCCAATATTTAATTCAATTAATAAGATCACAAATTTAAATTCTTCATGTTCTATGAATCGGTATCTAATAGGAGCAGATGCATCATTAATATTTTCCTTAATTGGTTTAAGAAGAGTTGTGAATTTATATCCATCGTACTTATTAGAATTAAAATTAAATTCAGGCTTACCTGCTTCATTCAAATTATCGGCATCTATGTAATCTTTAAACCGTATCTTAAATCCCTTAAAGAATGTCTCGTATATTCCTAGATTGTTTTTACGTATAGGAGAATAACGAGTTTGTGTTTGGCCAACCTCTTTACTTAAATAAGTAGGGGTATATGTAAAGTAATCGATGAAATATCCACTTTCAGTTAGTGCTTTAGTTAAATCAAATGGCTCAGGAAAATAAGAGTTGTTTAACTTAACTATGTGCTCATCATCGTTATATCTAAACTTAGATTCTATGTAGAACCATTCGTGCGTAAAATTAGATGGATTCTGTGTTGCATCTTCATGATCCGGTGAAAAATTGTTAAATCCAAAAACTAATTCAGTATTCAATCTATATGGATTGCTTCTACAGTCTAATCCATCAGGGTAAACCCATTTTGTAATATATGGAAGTATCTTAGATCTCAGTGCGAAATCTTTAGATGTATTTTCTTTGTAGAAATCATACTCAGATGAAGCAATACCATTTAAGTACTTGTCTCTTCTGTTATATAAATCAAACCCAGGATTACCAGATGTAATTTCAGGAATAACGCGATCTGGGTCTTTAAGTAGGAAGAATCCGGGAAATTCTGTTAATTCTTCATTTGCATCATCGACTGCATTCCAATACCCAGTAGATGATCCTTGATCTCCACGAGCCTCAACAATAACATCTCCAGATATTACTGTATATTCATATGGTCCATCTGTTCCACTAGGAACAATATATTGACCTGGTGCAATCGCCGTAACTCCATTTATATCAATCTCTCCGTTTCCGTAGATATCATATGTGAAACCATTATAAATTTCTTTCATTAATGGTGGTATGTGATAGTGTTCGTATAAATCAACCTGTGGAAAATTTAAATATTCCGAAGAATAGAAATCAAAGTCGAAATCTTTAATTGGGAAGAATGATAAAAGTCCAAATGCAGGACGGTGCTTAAGTTTCATTGTAAAATCACCAGATTCTAACTTAGGCGAATCTTTTAATTTTAAAGCAATTGACATTTTTCCAAAGAATTCTGCGATAGCATCATTTCTATTTTCAAATGTACTTATATTTTTATCTTGGATTGGATCTATAAATCTAGATATTTTATCAATTTTAGACCATCCATTCGTAGTCTTAACTAGAACGTCATCGAGTCTAGTTTTAATTTTCTCAAACTGAGTGTAGTCTATTATTAATCTATTTCCAGATGTTGTACTTCCACCTTCAAAATTGATTATAGAAGTCAAGTTAGTTCCAGTTACGTCATTTATAGTAACTCCAGTAAAATCTAAATATTGTGAATCAAATGACAGTGAATACATCGCATCATAATTACCGGCAACATTACACTTTATAAATACATATTCATTAAACGCATAGGCTTTAATGCTTCCACGTCTGATGTTATTAATACAACCAGTTAAAGATTTAGCAATTTCAAGTTTAGTTCCATCTATATTAAAATAGAATGTATCATTACTGTTTACATTATCTATATCGTGAAAATAATATGAGTCGGTAGGTGAAGTAAATGATGCGAAATTAGAAGCTCCTTCTATCAATTCATATCTTCCATTTGAATCAGTTCTAGTTCCATGCGGATGATATAATTTAAATGAATCAAGATGCTTCATAGTTTCAATCTTGATATATGCATATGAGAATCCTTGATCTCCGTCAACTACTCCTTTATCTTGTAGGAACGATTTACCTGGACCGAACATGTCTCCTAATTCTAGGTTAGTATTAGATATTCTAATCTTACCACTCTTAAGTTCATTTCCTTCCTCATAATCAATATCATAAGGATCATCTAAGATTGGAAGATGTAAATTTTCAAATCTGTCTGTTATATAGTTGAAGAACATATTATCTTTGTCAGTGAATATGTTCTTAAAATCAGATAGATATAAATCTAAGTTAGTTATAGGAACGATAACCCCATTAGGATTAGCTTGATCTAGATTTACATCTTCGTATTCAAAATATTCTCTTCTAAACCTAGGTGTATTTTCCCAGTTTCCTCTTTCTCCAAATCCTCGATCTAGGTCAACATCAAATTTAGATAATTCTATTGCGTTTACATACATTCCAACATATCTATTAAAGTCATATATTTCAGATGTTTCATCATCAAATATGAATTCCATATTAAGTATGTTTGGAAAAATAACTCCATTTCTTTCGAATCCAAGAGTTATGAATTCTTCGAATGCTTTAAGTGGGTTAGCCTTTTTATAAAAGTCATATAGGTTTTCTCCCCTTTGTCCAAATACTCCAGAATCGTATAATATTCCGGTAAATAGAGTTAGTGTATTTTCGTCATATGAAACCTCCAGTGGATTATACTTTAGGCTATTTACGTGTTTACGTAGAAATTTTCCAACTTCAGTTGTTTTACGTAAATCAAATGTTTTAATAATAGTAGATTTCTTGAATAGTTCTTTAATATAATTCTCCTTATCATATGGATAAGTAGCAGTCATTTGATCAATTGGACTATTCAAAGGATCTTCAATCTTAAATATTACAAAATATTCAGGTACGTCTTCTCTTAGATAAATCGGAGCGAAGTATGATAATTTCTCGTCATATCGGCGGCTCGGTAAATAGTTAACTCCACTGAAATAATGATCAAAATCATATTGATCTTTATAGTCAGTAGAAGTTTTAGTAGAATCAAATGATTCGCTCATTTGAAATACGATCTCACTAGGAGTAGTTCCATTGTCGAAAAATGTGAACATGTTTCCAGGAAGAGATTTAGTAGGATCAATGGCAAATCTTTTATAAAGTGCCTTTGATAATTCTTCATTCACATCAATTGAATTCAACCACATTTTATCGTTTGAATCAACTGTTAACTTTACATTACCAGTAAGCTTAGGATTTGTACGTACTAATTGGAAGCTTGCTTCATCTTGTAGTATTTGTTGAAAATCTATAGTTTTTGCCATTTATTAGAATGTTACTGGAACAGCTCCTCTAGATGGTACAATTGGTGAATCTAGAGTTGTTTCCTTTTTATATTGAGTCGATACTTCAATATCAAAAGAAAATGGTACCGCATCTTTAATGAAAATGTCAATTCCGATCTTCTTTGAATATTTTATATTCTTTAATGTCTCACTGGTTCTAAATCCTCCGATAAAAGATAATTTATCTGAACATCTATATTGAAATAGAACTGGAATGTTTAACGCATTATTAGATCCATTAGTAATAGATTTAGACGATAGAGTAGGGTGATTACCTTCAACTGATATATCTTTATAGTCATTAGGGAACATATATAAGTATGATCCGCATGTATATTTACCTATTAAGTATTCGTCATTCGGTGCGAATCCTAATTTAATAGGGAAATCATTATTGTTAGATGTAGCTGCAGAGGTTGCTTCAGATGCAGTTTCTCTATTTGCTTGAATATTGTACTTGTTTCCTAGAACTCCAGTTTGTTCATTAACTGATGTTTCAATAAATGGAGCATGTGCAAATGGTAAATACTCTTGATTTGTTCCGGCAACATATGGTCCGAATAAATCTTGACGATTTACAAACGAAGCAGGTGCACTTACATCAAGTCCTGCAGAAAGTCCCTGTAAATCTGGATGATCTTTATGAATACTGAATTCAGTAATATAACCAAATCCTTGTGGAACCGCAGATAGGTTTGTAGTTCCAATCCATACGTCAGCATTTGTTCCACCATGTGGAATAACAGCATTGTTACTTTCTCCTGGTCTAAATGGAACGTAAACATTTCCATTTAATGGAACTATTTTTGATCCAATTGTTTGACCGTCATATGCAGTTATTGATTGGTTATTAGAACCAGTAGCCCATGATAATCCTCCAAGTGGGTAATAATCATACATATCAGTAGATAATCCGTAATTCTTAAATCTAGAATGCACAAATTGACTATTTACCTGTTGTGACTGGAATCCAGCCGGGTGAATGTAATATTCTCTAGAATCAGCATCAACTGCTGAATTAATAGACATTGGTACTAAATCATATCTTCTGTTTACGTGATAATCTGAATCTGGATTTGCAACCGTATTAGAATCCAATACTGGTTGCTCGATTCCTCCTTTCAGAAGGGTAATTAATTCCAACTTAGTCGCAGATGTGTTTTCAATAGAGATAGAATATTGTTTGGTTATGATTCTACCATCATTATATACAACTGATGTTCCAGAAGTATCTTTAATTTGATCTCTGTAATATCCTGCAAAAAGAGTAAGGGTGTCTCCGTTTTTAATTTCGGATACGTTACCTTGATCATCAACTACCGATACTTTAATAATACCAGTATCAAGAGCAAGTGCTTGTTCTAAAGATTCAACTGTTAATTCAAGAGTTTTAATTTTCTCAAATAAATCTATGATGTTTCCTTCGGTTGTAAAAAATCCTGAGGCAATATCCTTAGATTGATGTGCAAAGAATCTTTCACCTGTTGTAAATTGACTTCCTAAGTGTAGATCTAGTCCACGAGAAGTTAATTCATCTTCAAAATCTAATCTAGCTTCCTCAGCAAATAATCTTTGTGAAATAACACTAGCTTCCTCAGAAGATTGAATTTCTTCAGGGAAAGGTATTTGAACTGGGATTGACCAATCAGATTCAACTGCGTTATCTGGCCATCCTGCTTCAGATAGTGATTTAATTTGAAACTCAAGAGTTTCTCCCTTTCTGATTGAAAGATCTAATTGATTAGGATTTACTGATTCAGCGGAAGATAAATCTTCAGTTGACCATTCGTACAATCCAGTAGTTTCATTTAATTTCTTTGTTCTAGATTTAGTAAGTATCTCAGTCCAAGGAGAAAATAATGCTATTGAATCCGTATCATCCGCTTGTTTAATACGACTTTGAGTTGCATTAGGCGCAGTTCCCTTCTTAGATAAGTATCGATATCTAATTTTAAATTGAACAACCGCCTGTGATCCGAATTTACTATCCTTAGGTTCAGGCATCGGCCAGAATCCTCTTACTTTATATTTAGCTGATCTATTAAACGCAGGAGTAGTACTTAATTTAGTAGTTAAGTCTCTAACTGTAGAACTTAATTGAGATTGAAGCGTTGCTTTCTGTTTAATAGACGATGAGATCTTCTTATCAATTCTGTTTTTCTCAGATTGAGATTTATCAGTATCATTCAATTGAGCTTTAAGATCATCAATTTGTTTTAAATTCTCTTTTACTCGTACCTTTAGGTTCTCTTTTTCTGCTACTTGATTTTGAATTTCAACTTCATCCTCGTCCTCTTTAATATGAGTATCAATTTGAACTACTTTGAAATTAGATGCATCTACAATTGGAGCATCCGGGCCAACTGCAACGATTGCTGGAATTTTCTTTTCTTTAGCTGCACTTAATAATATCATTCCAAAATCTGCAACGAAATTATTATAGTAACTTTCTAAAGTAGATTCGCTTTCATCTTCTAATGTAATAGTTAAATCATTTGAATAAACTCCGAATCCATTAGAATACTCATCAATTGTTAAATTTTGAGCTTTACTAACTGGCTTAATGAATATGATTGCTCTTTCATTGAATCCTACATTTACATGAAGTTCAGGAGCTCTATATCTTACGGGTTTAATTCTTAAAATATCGGCTCCAATAGTAATTGGCTCAATTCCAAATATTCTCTCAAGAACTACTTCGGTATCTGTTTTATTAACTGACAACACTCTGTATTCTGAATCTAAATCTGTTATTAGAACGTCTCCCTCTGCTAGCATTCTAGTATTTTGGATATCATCTAATACGTCTGTATATTTTAATGTGCTTAATTTATATCTTCGTCTGTTTATAGTTACAGTTTTTCCAGTTGCAATAATTACTTGATCAACATCTTCCTCCATTATTCTAAGACAATCGAATGATCCTTTGAATCTATTAACAGCGGTTGCCATTTGAACTATATTATCATCTTCAAAAACGTCAATACCTTGTTCTTCAAGAGTAGATATCGCTTCGTCTAAATCAATAGTGTTATTGTTTAGATAATTAGTGCTGAAGAATTCAATTTGATCATCGTCGATAGAATTAATAATTAATCTCTTAACTTGAAATTGATCAATATCATCCGTTAATATAGACTGAACATCAATGCTAACAAATAATAATGGGTTTAAGAATGATTCGAAAAACCAGTTATTCTTTACTCCGAAAGAAGTAGGAATGGCCACACTTGTATTAGCTACTTCTTCTAACTCTTGAATAAGTTTAGATACTTTCTTAAGTTCAAATTTTCTAACATCTCCGTTTGCAGATTTGATACCAATAACATCATTATTCGCTGAAAGCAAAGTTTCAAAGTTCATAGTTACATTATCGATCTTACTTTTCATATACCCAAATGAAGGTACACTTATTTCCTTAGTTGTACCGTCGCCAAGAGTCTGTGTGATGGTTACATTCTCAGACTTAGAGTCTAACATTGTTTGTAGACTATATATGAACGCATTCATATTATCTACATCGACAACTAGTCTACTAAGTAATTGATCTATTGTGTGTTTAGTATTACTCATTATATTATCGTATTTTGTCTATTTTAAATTGTAAAGTTTCTGCATTAATACAGATGATCTCAAAAATTGGCATGTTTCCAGATGGTGTGAAATCTAGATCATTGAATACATCGATTGTTGTTCCAAATACTCCGTTACCTGCTTTATTAATAGCATCAGTTTTTATCTTGATATCATATACATCAGGATTGATTTCATCTTCTATTACAAGTCTCAAAGTTTGACCCTTTTTCCATGGAATTTTAGAATCGTCTATGAATATTTCTAAATCACGAATCAATATGATTACGTTGTCATTATTTTCATGTCTGATATAATTTGCATATTTTCCAAGCTCAATTACGTTATTATCAAAAATACTGATAATTGATGTATTTGATATATTATAATCCTGATTCGTATTCTCTAACTTAACACGATTTGGAGTTCTCTTATCTAGAACCATTCCGTCCCCTGCTTTAAGAACATCAGTATTATAAGTAACTTCGATGTTCGCATCTCCGTTTGTAATGTCAACTACTTTATCGTTTACATTCTCTATCATTCTCATTAATTCACCAGTGTTATTAAATATCGCTTGGTTTTCAACAATTGATGTTTCTAAATTTGATATTCTCAAATTAAGCTCATTAATATCCTCAGAATTAATCATTAAATCTTTTAAATCTCTTACTTCTTGAGTTAATCCTTCAATCTCAAATAACTTATCATTAAGTCGAGTTTGGATTCTTTTAAATTCAGTTAATACATCAGTGAATAAATCCATTGAGAACGTTGAATAATCGTTTATAGATTTTTCAACTAATACGTTCTCAACTGACGTATCTAATTTAAGATTCATTTTATAAGAGTAAGCTGTGCCGTTTACTTTATTAAGTGGATCTGGTTTATATTTAGTAATAAATGGAATTTGGAATTCTAATCCAGCTTGTTCTATTTTATCTAAAAACATAACTCCATATAAGTTAGTCGTAAATGAATTAGGATTTCCATCTGCATCTAAATCATTTGCATCAAATGTATCATAATAAACTAGGATAGCATTAAATTGAAAATCTTTATTTGCGATATAATCATTGAATTGAGAAAATACTTTAATATCTGGATTTTCTGCAGCTAGTTTATAATTATCTAGATTAAAATCTAAAGAGATTCCATCAAGTTTAGTTCTAGCATACTCAACTGACGTTACACCGGATTGTTTAGTAATCCAATCTGTATCTGCCACGTTAAATTCTCCATCTACATTATCCGTATAATAGGCATTATTTATGGTTTGATTAAACCAATTTCCAGGAACTGGTATTCCTCCGTATGTATCTGATACTTCACTATATACACTCGCATCATCTAAATCATAATATGCTTTGATATTTAATCCAAATGGATGTGTTTCAAAATAATGTCTACCTGATAAATATTCGATATCTAGTGGGTTCTTAGCATTATTTGCAATAGTCATATTAGGATAATAGTTATCATCCTTAATAGACTCAAATAATACATGAGTTGTGCTACCTACATTAGTAGGAACATGAATATAAATTTCAGTATATGAATTTTCAGGAGATTTAACAGAATTAACAACATCGATATCTCCTACATATTGAACTACTCTATTGTATGTGCTAGTTGCAGTAGCTTCCTCTACGAATCTTTTTTCTGATTCTAGAATATCTACATTCTTTTCAATTGCATTAGCGTCTCTGAATCGTATACCACCTGCTTCCTTTAACCATTTCCAAAATACTCTTTCAGATACGGTTCTTTCAGCCTCTCTCATATATTGAGGTCTACTGATTAGCAATGTTTCCATATTAAGTGCATAACTTTGGAAACTTTGAGCTAGGTTAATATTTTGATCTGTGTTAACTCCTTCAAGTATAGTAGATTCTCCTTGTGCTAAAAATTGAAATTTATTATCTGTTGCTAATGAATCTGGCGTTCCGAATTCTGGAATTCTAAGTAATGCGAACTTCGAATATCTAACATTGTTCTCACCATTAGCAACCTTTAGATCTATGTCTTCTAAGGCACTTTGAAAGGTATATAATATTCCCTTCTTATTCTGAATTGGTTTTAATAATGGTGTAACGGCCATTTCTATTAGTTATTATTTTAGTAAATTTCTAATCCTACCATTGATGTTATCAATAGTCTATCGTTAGAAGTATTATCAATTATATAATTGAATGTAGCGTTGTGTCCGTATTTCAATAGTGCTTGAGAAAGGAACATAGCATTTATACCGTGGTTTACTGCTAATTTTCGTCCTTCTGCAACTAAATCATGATGCATGATAATAGTACCAGTAGTGCTTTGATTTACACCAGCTGCAATTGATACAGGTGGTGGAGTACCTTCAGCATTGATATTTGAGATAATACTTACATTTCCTGAATTTTCAACAACGTCTACTATGTGTATAGTGAATGATGTATTTTCAGCAGGAGGATTGGTAGCATCAAAATCAATATTTAAAATGATATCAGTTAATACTCCTACAAAAGCAGCTCCATCCCATACTCTAGTTGGACCAACATTTGTCTCAGCTGAGAGTGTTACATAAATATGCTTATTAGAAGTGTTAGTTAAAGTGATTGTTCCAACCGCAGCTGATGCTACTTTCTTAACTAATACTGAAACGGATTCCTTAGATTCAATTAGTGATCCATTGAAATTTAATGAATCTGCTATTTCAACAGGACCTGCTAATGTAGTAGAGTTATTAACTACTAAATCATTAATGCTAATAATATCAGCGGCAATGTCAGAATCAACAGTTATGTGATCCACATTTAAAACTGACTCATTAGATCCATTCTTAGACAATCTTGCGATTATTTGATTTGGGATTCCAGTTTGGAATATAAATCCTCCATCTTGAATGATAATATTCTGAGTCCTGATGCTGTTAATTGGGTTGTCTATTCCGATTGAAAGTGTATTTGTATCAAATTCAAAATGATTGATCACATCTTCTAATTTGTCCTTCAATAGAAGTACGTTTGAATTATGAATTTGTGCCAAATCAACTATGAAATCTGATTGTAACATCTCTTGAATCGGTAGATCTATTGGTGTAAATGCCATTTTAATAGAATTATTTTATTTTATTTATCGATTTGATTAAATTACTTTAGGAGATTATGCTTTCTTCTATTCAATCTTGTCTCTATACTTTTTATATACTGTTCTTTTGGTAACACGTTTATCATTTGATTGATTTCATTCATATAAATGTTACCTTGATTATCATGAATCTCAACATGAATCGTAAACTTTCCTAAATCTTTGAATTTCCATGCGAAAAACGGAACTGATCTAACTTTAACTTCCTCGAGAGTATCAAGATTAGTTAATGTCCAGATATATTCTAGCTTTCCATCTATGTTATTAACACTTAGGAACACCGGCGTGTTTTCTGGAATACTAAATGAATCTTCATGTACTTTAATATCATTAATGTTAAATGAATTTTGATCCATTATAGTTGGTAAATATCCGATTTGTTTATCATTCTCAAATTTCCAATATTCTTTATCTACCCAGAAGCTAGGATCTTGTACCGCTCCGCTTATTATATCTGATGTTTTAGCAAATAAGAACATAGTCTCATCATCTAATATAGGATATGTAGATTTTAAATATTCCATTAATCTCTTTGAGTAAATCTCACGAGGTAGAAAGAATGTATATTTATCAACGTCCGATAATCCAGATCCTGGACTAGACGTGCGAGGACTAGTACTTGGACTTCCTGAGTTTATTCCATCGTCCATTAATATGTGATACATTTCTTTACTTAAGAATTCAGCCTGTGCATGAATTATGTATTGATCATCTGATTTTCTACCGTTTATTATCTCATAATTAAATAATTGAATTCCAGGATGATCACTATCATTTAATTGAGTTATTAAATCATTAAGATCAGTGAATGATGGAATTACATACGGACTAAACAATGAGATTTGAATAACCTTTCCAGGAGTTGGATTTCTTAGATAAAATCCTGCATTGAAATCATCTACGTATATTAAGTCAGATAATCTCATGAAGAATAGTGACTTCATTGTCATATCTTTGAAATCTTGTAATTTAACAGGTTCGTTATTTTCACCTAATCCCCAGTATAATTTCTTAGGATGATCTTGTGAAGGATCTTTATATGGAATATATGCATTAATTACGGGATTGAATATTTCAACGTCGTACATATTTTGACCCATTCCATATCTGTTCTTATAATACCATGCGTATTGTAACAATTGCTTATCAATATCTACATCGCTTATAGCTGATTCATTATCTAGAACCGTAACCTTTGGAAAATAGTTAGGACTTGTTCCAAAATCTTTCAATTGTATATTATCTAGATTATCTAGTCGATAGTTGAATTTGTCTTCCAGTCTAGTAACTCCTACGATATGAGCAACTTGATCACTTTGAACTGTTACAAATTTACTATATGCATTTGAATTTCCGTAGAAATCATGCAACTCAACAGTTAGTCTATATTTACCATGATATGGTAAGAAGTGAGGTAGTTGCCATAAATCCTCTATTTTTCCTCTATATTCAAATGAATATAGATTAGGAGCGTCTTTTGTAATTCTCCATGTAATTTCGTAGAAGTTCTTGAAATCTAAATTCTCTAATGTATAATGTGGGTCGTATGATCCCATTGAACCAAGATCGGCAAACGTAACTCCTTTGAAAGTTTCAAATGTAAATTTCTCATTATATATGTTAAATATACATGCTGCACCAATTATCATTTCAGGATCATCACCTTCTTCCCATAGTAATCTCTTTCCGATATCTGGAAATTGCATATCCTGGGTTTTATTATAGAAATCCTTTATGTATTCAACCATGTCTGGAATCTTAGAAGGAGCGTATTTCTGACTCTGTTCATATGGATTATGAGTACCGTCATTAAATATAACGTGTCCGAATGTAGCACCCTTTGGATGTTCCTTTCTTAATAATGGAACAAGGGATCTGATTTTAAAGTCAACATTTTCATCTGGATAACATTGTAATTCAGAGAATTCATTTAAATTAAAGTCAGTTATTTTTGAATCATCCGGCCAGAATTTAATAGTAATCTTTTGAAAGTATATAAACTCTCCGATAATATCCTTAATTTTTACATTGATAGGAAGAAATTCATTTTCAGCTTTATCTCTAAGCTTGTTTAATTTATAGAAAATCTCGTCTACTGTAAAATCAGTAGTTTCAACAACTTCTGGAATTCCATCGTCGTCGTAAACATCAGTCGCTTTAGTAAATTGATAAACTAGAGCTAAACATTCTGTTTTTCTAAATTGCTTTCCATGTTTGATTTTCTTATTCTTATCTAAGATATTCATCTCGTCTATTTTACCGTCATCTAAGTAATCAGTAATATCGACCATAAATTGTTTATTGTAATATGGGGACTTCTTATTAAGATTAGTCCAGTATTCTTTAATTCCAAGTACGTCTTTATATCCTAATAGATTTATGAAATTATTAAGACCTTTATATGTTCCAATATATGGATATACTTGTTCTTTATTAACTAGAAGATTTTTACGTGCCATATTTAACTGAGTCCAGTCTGGATATGCTTCTTTAATATCATAGTCCTTTAGAATATTAGCATCTTCTTTATTAAATTTAATTCCAAAGTTTCTAGCCCATACTCCAAATCGTTCATCTTCTTCAACTCCTTCACCATAAAATGAGATCTCAGCGATCTTGGTTTTTTCATTAGTGTCTTGATCTAATATAAACATACATAACGTACGCTCATATTTAACTTCCTCAGTTGGATTAAATGCGATATTGATTTGTAAAGGTAATTTTATATCAATAGATGATCCTCCGGATGCCGGTATTAAATCATCATATGATACCTGAACTACGTCTTTTTTATTTATGAAGTAATTATTTAAATCGTAATCTTTTTCAACTTCATACATGATAAGTTCTTCCGTTATATCATTGTTTAGCCATTCAAATCTAATAGCAGTTCCTGGATCTATTACAGGAAATTTATAATCACCACTATCGTCCTCTAATATGAATAGATTTTCATTATCGTATATGAATGTCGATATTTCAGGGAAATAGATAATTCCTTCCCAACATGACTTATCTGTGTTCCAGTCAAGATTCATGTTTTTACCGAACTTATCAAAGAAATTAAGATTTTGAACTACCATGTATAAATGCTTCTGTTTATATTATTTATCATTAGATGCTGTAAATAGCTCCATCACCTGTAGTACTTAAGGAGATAAAATCTAATGGTTCATCGTCTTGTAATCCAGTTTTCTTATGTATTGCTTTCCACTGTTTTGCATATCCATTTTTACATACTTGAGTAAAATATGCGAATGCGTTAGGTATTTCTGCTTTTGCTGGGTCGAATCCTCTCCAGTACTTAAGACAGTCTAATAGAGCTGACTGAATACAGTCTTCTCTGTCTCTATAGTCTTCATAATACATTTTATTTACTGCTCTGTTTGCTAATGCTACAAAACATGATACTGCAAAGTTAGATAATTCATCTGTTCCTTTACATGCGATGATATCAGCTGTAAATTCTTTATTATTTACATAATGCTTGTCACCTCTTTTCTTTCTTGTTCTCGGTTGAGTTTCCATCCATATTGTATTATTTTTGATTAAGTATATTGTGTATCTTAACTACACCTAAATACGCATCAATCATATCCATAATAGGAGAGACAATGTCACCTTTATTTGTAGTCATCCAGTCTTCTTCTAAGACTGCTTTATGAAGGTCGGATCCTTTGACAGAATCTAAAAGTGGTTCTTCTTTAAATGCGTCGAATATATCTCCCTTCGGTGCATTGCCTTTACAGCCGATCGCATTTTTAAGTTCTCCTGGGCTAAAAACAAAGAATCGACTTACATCTCCGTTAAGAAAGGTGTCGACCAATTTATTTTTAATAATACCAGTAGCTTGAGCGATGTCGACTAAAGCATTACCTTTAGATCCGAATGAGATACCTTCGATAGATATAAGAAGGTCGTCTGTTTTATCAACTACATTTTCTAATTGAGAAATTAAAAGATTTGTAGCCTCTAAGTAATTGTGGAGTTTTATCCTTTCTGTAACATGATATTGTTCATCTTTGCGTCTTTTAGACTCAGTGTACGATATATGTATTGAAGGATATTTTAAAACAAGATCATCTAAATTAGATCTATGTTTCTTTGTAATATTAGAATTGACAATTGAAATCCATTGGTATTCTTTAAAATCAGTGCATATACATACACCAGGATAAAGAATTGAAAAGTCGATAGAAATTATTGTCATTCATAGTGGATGATTTTATAATAAGTTATACCTTAATATATAAATAAAGTTTCAACTATATCTATTATTTATTCTTTTTTTTAAAACCTTTTGAAATATCATAGTAGAAATAGGGTAGGAGGGTGGGATATTACTAAGTATATTCTTTATCTTTTCTTTATCCTTACTTTAGTATAAAGATTTACTATATAGTACATTAGATCGCGCATAGTGAGACACCCAAAAATTTCCCAATTGAAATTCGAAGGTTTTCTTAAGTATACTTGATTTATAAATTAAAAGATTGTCCATATACTGGACAATCAAAAGAAACATTCATCAATTTAATCCGAGATAGAGCCGATAAGGAACTGGAAGAGAAACTTAAAAATTTAAAGTAATGACAAACATCAGAGAAGACATCGATTACTTATTTAGTAAAATAAACTGGGGTTCTAGTTTTTTAGACGCTAAGGCAGTGGAAATAATGAATACTCTTAAAACTAGAATTGAAGAGGATAAAGCCAAACTACAAGCAGTTGTTGATGAAGTAATTAAAGTATGGGAAGAAGATGGAGAAGTTGATGAAAACGGAGGTGGGGAGATTCAGATGTGTACCCCAATTGCATGGCACCGAGTTCTTAGAAAAATAGATGAGTTATGAAAAAGAAAATCATAGCAAGATTAAAGGATGTAAGAAGTAGTCTAAGGGTACCATATTGTGGAACTTCATATTATAAGAAATTTGAGGATTATTTAGGGTATAATGAATTATAGCAATACCATAAGGAAAAACAATTAAATTCACTAAAACCAAACAAATGAAAAAAAGTAACATTGTATTAATTGTAATCGGAGCTTTATTACTCTTTGGAGGAATGAACGGATGTGCCCGATACAACGGAATGTCATACGCCGAAGAGGACGTAGACGAAGCATGGGGACAAGTTGAAAACGTTTATCAAAGACGTTCAGATTTAATCCCACAATTAGTTGCAACCACTCAAGGTTACATTAACCACGAAAACAAAACTCTAACTGATGTTATTGAAGCTAGAGCAAAAGCAACACAAATCACAATTGATCCTTCGAATTGTACAGCTGAACAATTAGCTGCATATTCAAATGCACAAGGAGATCTTACAAATGCTCTTGGAAAATTAATGATGATTACTGAAAATTATCCTGATCTAAAAGCAAATGATTTATTTCTTTCACTACAGGCCGATATATCTGGATCTGAAAATAGGATCACAGTTGAACGTCAAAAGTTTAATAAAGTCGTAAAAACCTATAATAAGAAATTACTTGGAGTATTAGGGAAATTCTGGTCTGGTCAATTCGGATTTGAAAAACGTGAATACTTCCAAATGAACGAAGGAGCAGACGTCGCACCAACTATTAAATTCGACTAATGAAAAATTTATTATTAATTGCTATTGTTTTTGTATCAACATTAACATTTGCTCAGGACAAACTACATTACCATAATTACGTAAACGATTTTGCTAATGTATTAAGTGATAAACAGGAGGCTGATCTAAATAAAAAGATATCAGATTTTGAAAAGTCAACTGAAATTCAAATAGCAGTTGTAACAGTTAAATCATTAAATAGTCGAGACGTCGAAGGATTTACCAACGATCTATTTAATCAATGGGGAATCGGAAGTAGCGAACGAAATGATGGATTAATGTTACTAGTTGCCCCAAACGAAAGAAAGTGGAGAACTGAAGTTGGATATGGACTAGAAAAATGGCTATCCGATGGTTATACTAAAGTAGAAGCAGAACATGTACTCCCAGAACACTTCAAAGAAAATGACTACTACGGCGGAATAGATCCACTAATAACTACATTCATAAATAAACTCGGGACTAACTCATGGGCTGAACGAGATCAGATAGCAGCCGATGAAAAAGCTGCCGCTGAAATTCAAGCAGCTAAGGATGCAGAATGGAGAGCACAAGCATGGTCGACTACTCTTGATGTATTAATGGTACTGGGACTTATTTTAACCATCGCAATAGTTATTGGATATTCAGTAAGACGTCATAAACGACTAATAAGAGAAGCTGAAGAACTTGCTTTTAAAATTAATGAAATTGATGAGTCTAATAAATCAAAGGTTGAGAATTTTAAAAATAGATTATCTAAACTAGTATCACTTGATAAAACTAGAGATTTTAGTGAAATGCATCGTACATTAAAACAAATTCAACTTACATTATTAACTAACGAACCATTAACGTTAGAAGCTGTTCAGAATATAAGAAGTATTATCAGTGACCAATGTGAGTATGAACTCTCAAAAATTTCTCAATATATCGATGAATACGAAAGATTAGATAAGATTACTAGATTTTCAAAAGCTAATATTTCAAAAGGAGACATTACATCAATTAATGCTGATATGGAAAAATTCATTGTGTATAACATGAATCATGAATATTCTATTCCATTCTATCGAGATTCTGTCCTTAAGTATTTATCTCTTGCTGAGAAACATGCAGAGGAAATAGATGCTAACTTGGAAATTTCTAAAATAAGACTACTTGATGCAGAATATGATGCATGTCAAACATCAATTGAGGCTGCAAGTAGAACATTGAGTAAGCATAAGAATCATCTATATGAGTTTGAAAGTGTTAAATCAAATATTCAAAGTGAATTTCCTAAGATTGCGGATCGAATCAAATCTATGAATTCCGCAATGAATCATTCAGATGTTGAATCATCAACTAAGTCGAAAGCTAAAAAGGCAGAAGAAGCAATCTTAAAATATTCTCCAGATTATTCAAAGGGAAATATATTAGTATCCGGTGCCCTATTAGTATCTCTTCTATATGCACTTACTAGTGCTAAAAATAGAGCAGAGCAAGACGTCCAAGACGTGGAAGACGAAAGACGTAGAAAGAAAAGAAAAAAGGAAGAGGAAGAAAGAAGAGCACGTCAACGTAGAAATTCATATTCATCGTCATCATATTCGTCAGGAAGTAGCTTCGGTGGAGGATCATCATTTGGAGGATTTGGAGGAGGATCTTCAGGAGGTGGAGGATCTTCAGGAAGTTGGTAAATTTTAATTGGATGTAAATATGTAGTATATTAAATATGTAACCAATTAAAACATCCAAAATGAAAAATTTAATTATTGCATCGATATTAATATTATTAACATCAAATATAACATACTCTCAGAATGTTGATTCTCTAATTGATGAAATAACATTAAATGAAATCAGTTCTAATTCAGGAATCTATCTAAAACATAAAAGTGGCGACAATGATTTATCTACAATAGGATTACTTGAATTAATATTTTCAGATAATACATCTAAATATAAATATGGTAAAATTAATCCAAGAATAGAATTATTAATAGTTCACAACATCCAAAATAATCTAGAATTACCATTCTGGAAATGGATTGAAGATAATGTAAACTCTGAAATATATAGTGATTCCACTAAATATAGAATAGTATATGAAGGATTTGGATATGGATCAGAAGATTTAAGAATATATGATATTAATACTGGGGAATGTATCAGATGGATATGTATTTGGTATGATAATTTTAATGATTCAAATGAATTTCAAAATATAGGAAGTATCAGTGATAATATAATATATGAGTAATCATTTAGATTACTCATATATTCATATCAATTATCCTTTATTCTGTATCATTATAGATTTAATATCTAATGAGCTTTTTATCTCCTCATTTGATCTAGCTGAATAATTCATTTTTTGTTTTTCATCGAGATCATTATTTACAAACTTACTTTCTATTGCCTTTGCTGTTAATTGTTTAATAACTACCTCATCATATTGACCTTCTACATAACTTAATTTGTTAACTAATAATTTAACAAAATCAATCATCGTATTTGGTATACTAGTAGACGATTGAACATTTGCAATTGCTGTATTTGCATCTTCACCTCTTAATGTAAAAACTACGAGCGTTTTTGCTCCAACTGTTCTAGATTTAACTGGACCGGTTACTAAATTCCCAATCGCAATATATCTTGGATTTTGAGTATTTTCTATACCCATTAATATGTTTCCAGTAAGAGATGTGTTATTTTTACCATGTACAAAATCTACCGCATTTACCGTGCGAGACTGTCCAGGTACTTCTTTATAAAACATTACAACCGCTTCATCTTTCCCTTTTTTCACATCATATAATACAGATGATCTACTTAATGCTTTCTGAGTAGGATATTGTTGCGATCCCATTAAGAATACTGCAATATTACCTGTTGCTGTTTTACTACCATCTTCCGCTTGCTCGTTAATTCTAGCAGACCATTCATTGAAATTATAAACATTTGACATGTGTCTTAGTATTTTTATTTATTTATTTAGAGATCAAATGTAAAAATTAATATAAGTGTAGTATAATTTCTGTATAAATTGAATTGATATGAAAGACTCATTAGGAGATAGAATGAAATCGCAGTATGAGGTACGTACAAAATATCTTCTTCCTAGAAGAACTTACACTATCATAAGATTAGACGGTAAAGCATTCCATACTTTTACAAGAGGAATGAAACGTCCATATGATCTAGATTTAATGTGGTGCATGGATCAAGCTGCCCAGAAATTATGTGAGAATGTTCAAGGAGTAAAACTTGCATATATTCAATCTGATGAAATCAGTTTATTATTAACTGATTTTGAAAAAACCTCAACTAGTGCATTTTTCGATGGATCAATTCAAAAGATTGCAAGTGTAGTTGCATCAATGTGTACTGCATATTTCAATGAAGCGATGAGAGATCGAAAATTAACTGAATCTATTGCATTTTTCGATGCTAGAGTATTTACAATTCCGGACCCTATTGAAGTTGAGAACTATTTTGTATGGAGACAAAATGATGCAGTTAGAAATTCTATTTCAATGACTGCTCAGTCTCTACATCCTCATATAGAATTACATGGTGTAAATACAAGTCAAATGCAAGACATGTGCATAGAGAAAGGAGTCAACTGGAATGATCTACCTGTAGGATTCAAAAGAGGTAGAATGTGTATCAAAGAACAATATGATATAGAAAATCCAGTTCATATGAAAGGAACTGATGTTGTATTTGATGGAGGCATTTCAACTAGAACTAGATGGGTAACAGATGGTGCAATTTGGATCACTAAAGATAGAGAAAAATTCTCGTCAATTATTCCTAAGATTGTATATGAATTGGAAACTGACGACGTAGTATGAGTATAGTAAGAATTTGTGCAGATCCTCACTTTGAACATGAAAACATGGCAAAAAAGAGAGGATTTATTTCAGCGGAAGAGCACGATGAGTATATCGTATCTAAGTGGAATAGTGTTGTTGGAAAACAAGATATCACCTATATATTAGGTGATATAACAATGGAAAAGATTTCAGGGTACCGATACTTAGATAGATTAAATGGCATTAAGCGTGTTATTGGTGGAAATCATGATATGCTTCGCCACTGTCACGAATTGCTAAAGCATGTAGAATCTATAGGTGGAATGATAAAGTACAAAGGGATCTTTCTAACACATGCTCCTATCCATCCACGTGAACTAAAGTACAGAATTCCATATAATATACATGGTCATATTCATGAATATAATTGTGAAACTCATGGATTGTTAGGACGATGGTTTAAGAAAAAAGATCCTAGATACATATGCGTATCAATGGAACAAATCGATTACACTCCTAAAACGATAGAAGAACTTATTCCAGGATGGGATGATAAAGAATTTAGAAACAAGTTCATTTGGGAACTTAAAAAGAAACGTAAAAGTGAGAGCAACTAAACGAGAGGAAGAGGCAATTCTTGAATGTTATCGTAGATTATTCAAGGCATCTACTCCATCAGGAGACTTCGATGAACTAGTGTCTAACGCTACATTAAATGAACGAGGAGAAAAAGATATCCCATTCATGGATTATGAAATAGAAGAGAAGGTCATGTCTAATATAATAAATGATATAGGAAATGAATTAAAAATAAAAGGATATAAGAAAAGAATGTTTGAAATAACAATACATCTTGGATGCTCACCTAAAATTAAACAACCATGGAATTTACTTATATTATAGCAATTAGTACAATATTTGCATTATCATTTGCACAGAATATTAGTTTCTCGATTGTTTCGAGATCTCGAAACAGAAATAATATGAAGTATCATTTGATCGCTTCATTCTTTTCAAACACAATATGGTTCCTTACATTTAGAGAACTTATTCTAGCGGATATGAGTTGGTCTCTGTTTATTCCATATGCAATTGGAACAATGATTGGATCTGTTACTGGAGCCAAGATATCAATGAGAATTGAAAAATGGTTAAGAGCTACTTCAGATGCACATGTTGTAAAGCATCCACCTGTTGGAATTCTAAGATGGAATGATGGACATTACGAAATACATGAAGGAAAAGATGTATGGTCAGAATTTAAAAACACAAATCGCTGCAGATGTACATGTGGCCTAAAACTATAAACAATGTCAACTAACTATTATAGAATACCGACTGTAAAGGAAATGAAACACCGAAAGGGAGTTTTACAAGAACGAGTAGAGGACATCGACATGAGAGCAAACATGGTAGAAAATGGATTTAGAAACATAGACGACCCTGATACAACTAATGAATGGGACTCTAAAATATCTCCATGGGATGAATTCATAAATAAGACAAATATTCATGTCGGTAAACGAAGTTCCGGATGGGTGTTTTGTTGGAATTTCAATGATGATAAATTCTACAAAAATAAAGAGGAGCTTCTTGAATTCATAAGATCCGGTAGGATAGTCAATGAATATGGAGATGAAATAGAAGTAGAAGAATTTATTACAATGGCTCTAGAATGGGGACAACCTGATGGATATCATGTAGGTGAGAAATACTACAAAGAACAATACGATAAAAAAGGTAAGGAACGTCCATGGTCGGCTAGACCTGAATATGAAGATAGATTAGTTGATGGACTTAGAGTATCTTCGTCTAGTGAATTCTGTTAACATTGGAATAATAGAACAAGAATTTAGATAAATAATAAGAAATATCTAAATATGAAAACATTATGTCCAATATGTAAAAAGGAATATAGCTATATAAATTCTAGGCACGCAAAAAATCATAATACTACAATTGAAGAATTAAAAAAGTTAGATCCTAATATTAGAACATCTCCAACTCAAGGTATGAGATTCACAGATGAAACTAGAAAAAAAATGTCAATAAAATCTGACAAGTACTATGAATCTATTTCAAAACAAGATAGGTCTGGTGTAAATAACTCATTCTATGGTAAGAAACATAGTATTGAATCTAAGGCTAAAATTGGAAGAGATATACATGGAGAAAATAATCCATTCTATGGTAAGAGACATAGAATTGAATCTAAAAACAAAATGAGTAATACGCGAGCATCTAAAATGTCAACTGGTGAAATTCAATCTTGGCACCACAATAATGGCACTCATATAAGTATTAAGTCAAATAACGAGGAGTCATATGATTCTAAACTTGAACTATTTAGAATGATTCAAATGGATAATGACCCATATATAATAAAATGGACAAAAAACCATAATATTAAAATAGAGTATAAAATTGATAATATAATTAAGAACTATGTACCTGATTTCATTGTTGAATATACAGACGGTTCAATATATATTGAAGAAGTTAAAGGGTGGGATATCAATGCTAATAGTAAATTTGATGCGCTAGTACAATATTGTAAAACTAGTAAGTTTAAATATAAATGGCATCAACAAGATGCTTCTATTTTTTCTAATTATAGAAAATGGTTAAAAACGTTAAAATAAAAATATGAAAAATAAAAATATAAATGTCGGGTGCATAGGTCAAGGTTTCGTAGGAACAGCAGTAATGACTGAATTAAGTAAAACGTTCCCAGTTTATGCATACGACAAGGATTCAACTAAATCTATAATAACAGATCAATCTCTAGATCAGGATCCATTAACAATGGCAATATTAGTTGAGAATTGCGAGGTTATATTTGTATGTGTTCCAACTCCAATGTTTGAAGACGGAGAATGCGATCTTAGAATCGTAGAGTCAGTCATTGAAGACATAGCAAAGGAAGCAGAATTCCAAAACAAGAAAGTAATCACGATTATAAAATCAACTGTTCCACCTGGAACTACTGAAACATTAAACGGATTATCTCCATTAGTTGGAGTAACATTCAGCCCTGAATTCCTAACTGAAGCAAATGCTATTTCGGATTTTGAGAATCAAACTCGCGTTGTTCTTGGAATAGACTATTTAGAATATGTAGAACCAATCCGAGAAATATTTCAATATGGACTTCCGAATGCTGAATTAATAATCATCAATTCAAAGGAAGCTGAAATGACTAAATATGCTACAAATTTATTTCTAGCAACTAAAGTTAGTTTCTTCAATGATATCTATTCTTTATGTGAGAAATTAGATATTAAATATGATGATGTTATTGAAGCTACAATGCATGATCCAAGAATCGGAAAATCGCACTATAGTGTACCCGGTCCAGATGGAGATAGAGGATTTGGAGGACACTGTTTTCCAAAAGACATTAATGCAATTTTACACATCGCACAAAAAATGGGACTAGGACTTCCAACTATTACCGGAGCCCACGTTACAAACATGATTGTTCGTCAAAATAAAGACTGGGAGAAAATGGAAGGACGAGCTGTTTCAAATAGACCAGAATTAGAAAACACACCAGATTAATATGGCAACTATTTATACATTAGCACTACATGAAGAATTAGAACTTGACCGCTATAATAAAGTCAAGCGTGTTCCTGGTGGATGGCTATATAAATCATTCATTGGAACTGAAAAAGATAACTATACCCCAATTGGTGTAGAATTCGTTCCTTACACTACTGAATTCGCAGTCGAGGGATGTACTGATATTATGGCAAATAATTATAATCCAAATGTCGATTTAGATGATGGGTCATGTACGTTTGATATAATCACTTAAAAATAAAATAAAATAATGTATACACAAGACGAACTAAAAGGAATGCTATTCTTTGATTTAGAAACAGCATCAGAATACGAAAACCTAGACTCATTAGAAACAGCCAAACCTAGAATGGCTAAATTGTGGTCTAAACGATGTGACTATTTAAGAAGTAGATGGCCAGAAGATAATGGAGAAAAATCAGATTGCGAATTATATGATGACAAGGCTGCGTTATCTCCTGAATTTAACAGAATTGTATGCGCTTCATTTGGAAGACTTTCATTTGAAGGACTTGAACCGTCAATGGTTCTTAAGTCATACTATGGAAATGATGAAATTGCAGTACTTGAAGGTATTGACAATGTTGCAAGAAAATTTGATAAATTCAAAATGACTGGACATAACATCAAGAGATTTGACGTTCCAGTTATGTGCAAGCGACTATTAATAAATGGATTTAAACTTCCACCATACTTAATGGTACATGATAAAAAACCTTGGGAAATGCCATTCATTGATACATCTGATGTATGGGGATTTGGAGCATGGCAAGAAGGAACCGCTTCTCTTGAATTAGTAATGACCGCACTAGGTTTAGACTCTCCAAAGGACGATATTCGAGGAGAAGAAGTCAGTGGAGTATTCTGGAACAATCAAGAATATGCACGAATTGCTAAGTATTGCGAAAAAGACGTATTTGCATTAGCTCAGGCTCTATTAAAAATGTCAGGACTTAACCAACTAGATGGGTTTGAAAGTCAAATTGTATAATATGAGACAAATCGGAAGAACATCAAGAATTGCAACATATACGGCGGATCAATTACTTAGCGTAGGTGAATGTATAGTAACTGATCATACAACGTTTGAGTATTCAGGAAGTAATAATGACTCATCACTTAAGTTATTAAAAGATAAAGTTAAGCTTCTAGTAGAGGCTCAATCATATGGATCTAAAACATGTAAGGGTACAATTAAAGAAGTAAAGGGATCAAATGAAAAAGTAATACATTTTAAAATAAAATCCAATGTAGATGATTGATAAATTAGATTACTTCAAGGATCCAAATTTTAAGTTCGATCCTGATGCACATCAATATACATACATCAATCCAGAAACAGGGAAACCGGTTCAACTATTTGAATCGGTTTCTGGTTTTATAAGTCAGTTTAAAAAACCATTTGATTCTCATAGGATAGCAGGATATGTTGCTAAATCTAGACAGACAACACGTGAAGCCATTCTCGAAGAATGGGCAGCGACTGCAAAAGAAGGAACTGACCTAGGTACATTCGTTCATGAATGGATCGAAGACTATTATAATGGAAAGGAACCATTTTATCCAGAACTCGATTTTGTTGGAGCAATGGGAGATCATGATCCAATGGGAACATGGGAAGAAAGAATATATGATAGAATTCAAAAATTTAAACAGATCCACGCGGAACGTCTCTATAAATTAGAAGCAAAACATCAAGAGCTTAGAATATTTTCTCGTAAATGGGGAATTGCTGGAACACTAGATGTATTATTTTATTTAGATCCGTATTTCTATGTAGGAGATTGGAAGACCAATAAAAAATTTACGGATGATGATCATAAAGACGGGCGTCGACAAAAACTACTTTATCCATTTGAAGATTTATGGGATAATAATCTAAATGGATATTCAATCCAAATCAGTATGTATCGACTAATGTTAGAAGAACATGGGTTTGGAACTAAAGGTGGATTCCTCGTATGGATAGGACCAGATAAACCGAAATTATACAAAACATTAGATTTAAGAGATAGATTACGAGAATTCCTTGAGAAAAATAATTTCGTAATGTAAAACTTTTATCCATAACGCTTGTATAATAAACTAAATAATTATAAATATGAATCCAAGACAAATATCATTTAGCAGCGAATCACGTAACAAACTTAAGGAAGGGGTTGATGCATTAGCTAACGCAGTAAAAGTAACACTAGGACCTAAGGGTCGTAATGTTGTTCTGGGTAGAGCTAATCAATATGCTATCACTAAAGATGGAGTAAGTGTTGCAAGAGAGGTATTCTTAAAGGATCCAGTTGCGAACTTAGGAGCCCAAATGGTTAAAACCGTTGCCTCCAACGTAGCCATTGAAGCGGGTGATGGAACTACAACAGCTACTGTATTGGCTCAATCTATATTGACCGAGGGGATCAAGATGATTGAAGCAGGATTTGATCCAATGGATATCAAATTAGGAATCGATAAAGCACTTGAACAAATCAAGACGAGTTTAGAGAAAAACAGTATTAAAATTACAAGTAACGCGCAAATTGAGCAAGTTGCTACTATTTCAGCAAATGGAGATAAGACGATTGGATCAATTATTGCAAAAGCAATGGATGCAGTTGGAAATGATGGAGTAATAACCATTGACAATTCCCCAAACCATGAAACTTATCTAGAGTTAATGACAGGTATGTCATTTGCAAGTGGATATTTATCACCTTACTTTATTAACAATCTAAGTAAAATGGAAGTTAATTTAGATAAACCATTAATATTTATATATGATGGTAAAATCAAAGGACTAAAGGGACTAATTCACGTACTTGAATTATCTAATACTAAGAAGAGACCATTGATGATTATATCTAGTGGAATGGAGGGAGATGCTCTTCAGGCATTAGTAATGAATAAATCAAACGGAATTCTAGATGTATGCGCAGTGAGAGCACCAGGTCATGGAAAATCAAAATCTGATCAATTGAAAGATATCGCAGCAGTTATTGGAGCCGGAGTTTTATCTGAGCTTGACGGACATGATATTGCAAATATTGATCCTACTAAAGTTGCTAACATCATGGGATCTGCAGATAGAATCATTGTATCTGAGAAATCAACAACTGTTATCAACGGCGGAGGATCTCAAGAAGCAATTGATGCTAGAATTGAAGAAATTAAAGCTCAGATTTCTGCTCATACTGATGAATCTGAAATCTTACTTTTAAAGGAGAGATTAGCTAAATTAGAAGGTGGAATTGCGATTTTAAGAATCGGAGCATACACTGATATTGAATTAAAAGAAAAAAGAGATAGAGTTGATGATGCACTTGCTGCAACTAAAGCCGCGGTAGATGGTGGGATTCTTCCAGGCGGAGGAATTGCACTACTAAGGGCGTCTATGGAGATTAATAACAACAAAGATGCGTTTGGAGACGAAAACATTGGAGTTGGTATTCTAGTTAAAGCATGTAGAGCACCATTCGACACAATTCTTAAAAATGCTGGTATTAACGCTGATGTTATTGCCAAAGATCTTACGGATGAGTATACCAATGGCTATGACTCCCGAACTAGAACATATGTGAATATGATCGATGCGGGTATTATTGATCCGGCCAAGGTTACAAGATCGGCCATTGAAAATGCTGCATCTGTATCTGGTTTATTAATTACTACCGAATGTGTATTAATTGAAGAACCTACTGTTAAGGAAGCATAATCTTCTTTACCTTTTCTCAAAACAAAGCCCTCATTAGAGGGCTTTTGTGTTTAAATAAATAAGAATAAAGAGTGGCATCAATCTTAGATCAACTTATAAATGAAATAGCTGTAATAACCGGACTGTCAATTGATGAAGTTAATAGTAATTTTACAGAAGAACAACTTAATCAATTATTAAAGGCATCTCAATGCGATGGAGTTTCATCTATTGTTCCGTTCGTCTCGAATTTAGAAGACATATCATGTCGTGATAATGGATCACCAGCTGATAGTATAGATCAGTCTCCAATTACAGTTCAAGATAATACAAAGGAAATATTCAGTGGAGAAGAATGTTTAGAATCAGTAGCCGAGGTAAATGCTGAAATCAAAGAGAAACTAGATAAACACACTGCTCACAATATATTATTTACAAGACTAGAGGAATTCAAGGAGAATATAACGCCTTTGGAATATTACTATGCTGAGAGATCTAGTAGAATGGCAGTAATACTCGGAGAATTTCAACCTATACTTGCTGAACTTAAGAGACTACGAGACCGTATAGATTATCACAATAAAGTATTAATTCCTAATCAACAATCTCGTATAGATTATCAACACTCACTTACTGTTACTAATAATGAAGTAATAACTGCAGCTAAGAATGAAATCGAAAGGATTAATGGTATAATATCAGAAGATAAAACTAAATTTGATAATCAAGAACAATTAAGATCCACGACTGAGGCTAAATACCCATTGATGACAAATGGAACAATTAATGGATATGCTAATATATCAGATCCTGACGTTTCTCAAAGAGCAGCTTTGGTATATGAAATTGAAACAGCAATATCCAGTTCTAAAATACGATCAATAAACGAAAATTTAAAAAGATACTCAGAATACATTAGATTAGACATTAAGACACCAGTTGGTCCATATACTGATGTTATATCAAATCCACTAGTTGGATTCGAGATAAAATTTCAAGAATTATTTGTTATGCAAATTGACAAAGAAAAATTCGATGTTAATACTGGAGATAAATCAATATATAAAGAAGATTATCTAATTAAAAATAGCCCATTACTGTTTAAACATAGTTTCTTTAATGACGGGCCAGGTTATAATATATCAAACATTGCTGCTAATGCAAACTTTACATCACAAGGCTCATTATACACAGGATATTATAATAAACTACAAGATCCAATTAATAACTTTTTTACATTAGAAGAGCGAGGTTTATCGTCAGATATTAAATTACTTGATCCTATATTAGAAGGACAAAGCGTTCAAACTAAAAAAGAAGCTGGTGAAACTTATTTTATAAGTGATTTAGATCGTCTTCAAAATTTCTATAAAGAATTCGATGAAGGATTCAAAGCTAGAAGTAAACAAATACGATCAGATATTGTAAAAAGAGAATTAGCTTCTGTGAAGGGTGAACTTGAATTAATAGCAAGATATGATGTTGAGTTGTTACTATCAATTGGTAGAGTAAATTTATTCAATAAATCAGGAAATATGACTGTTATAAATCCCGATGGGAGTACTAAAACCGTTGGTACTGGGATGTATGATGGATCTCAAACTGCAATCCAATCCATTAATAATGCAAATTTAGTTTTTACTCAAAGGATTGCAGAATTAGATGAAGAAATAAATCGAATAGAAGTCATACTAGAGGATTTACCAACTGCTGAGAAAATAAAAGCATTACTTAAACAGAAGAGTGAAAAGTGTTTTGGAAATATTCCACCAGAAGAAGACGCATGTTCTGATGTAAAAGACATATTAGGAAGTGATCCATTTTTTGAAAGCCTAAGTGGAATAGATCCAACTCTCCCTAATTTTAGTCAATTATGTTACTGGAAGGAATTTGCAAAACTTGCAACTATACAGGGTCTATTACCAATAGCAAATAATCCAACTACTTTTAGATATTGGCCAGTTGGATTAGTTATACCGACTCCTGCTACTCTAATTAAGATACCATTACCACAGATATGGATTCCACTTATCGCGATATCTACTCCATTAGGAGTTGTCGTAACATTTTTAAATGTGAACGGTGTATTCATATCCCCTGTAGTATTTTTCTTATCTGCATCTGGATATAAGCAACATTTGATTACGGTAAGAGGATCATCTAAAAAGTTTGGGTCTGATAGCGATGATGAATTAATAAAGCCATTAATTCAAATACCATTATCTGTTCAATCAAAATTGGATATGATTAAAGTTCCAACACTAGATCCAAATAAATTATTAAACACTAAGGAATCTAGTAGAATTTCTATATTACAACAGAAATTAAATGACGCAATTGCGGATGGAGATTCAGTTAGAATACATAAAGCTAAAAAGGAAATATCTAACATTAAAAAACACGCAGTAGATAAACATAAGCCTGAATCTACTAAAATGGCAGAAGCTGCTGATAAAGGAGAAACCGCAATTGATATGGTTGAAAACATCAAAAAGAAGCTATTTAAGACAATGGATGATCTTGGAAAACCACAGACTAATAGAATTAATAAACTTAAGGAACTAGCATATACTAGAATTGCTGATCTCAAACGGGAAAAACTAGTTGCAATGGAAAATGGAGAGTCAGCAAAAGTTAAAGAAATAAATGAGAATCTTAAATCTGATGGACTTAATATAGATGACAAAATATTTGCATATATAAATGATTTACTAGATTATTTCGATAAAATAACTTTTCCAACTGAATTACTTCCAAAGGAAACTGATAAATTGGATCCTAAACCGGATGCTACTGATGCAGGTAAAGACAAAGCTATTGAATTATCAAGTAGCAATGATAAAGAGTTCGTATCGAACCAGGCAGCTACTGTTAAAAATATGTTTAGTGTTAATATCGCAAAATATAAAGCTGAAATAGAGGCAGCAATTCCATCCAGTAATATAAACATAAGTGAAAATATTGATCAGATAAGAGAGCATATGAAAATAGCTCTCGATAAATTAGCTGATAAAGTAAAGGGCAAAGGCGGAGTCCCAACTGATGCTAGTGTCGCTGGAGGAAAACTTAGAGCAGCTAAGGATAAAGTAGACGCATCAAAGGATAAAAGTATTGATAAACGAAACGAAGCGAATAAGAAATTAAATGATACACAGAGTGAATTAAGTAAAAAAATGGATTCGGATAGAGTTAAACAAACTTTATCAATGACTCCTGCTATTATATCGTCTCTTGCCGGAGCAAATATATCAATTGATCCATTTGCTAAATGTTGTCCAAGAGAAACATTCTCATTAGGTTTTCCATTCCCTCCATTGGTTGCTGCTGCAATCGATACTGCAACTGCACTAGTTAAGGATATTATTTCAAATATGCCAGAATCTCAATTACGAGGAATATTCGGAGGAAAATCAAATATTTACCAAAGGGATATTAGACTTGGACTATTGAACATTATAAAGTTATCAGTTCCAGATACAATATCAATCCCTAAGCCGTCATTAAACTTAAAGGCTGGAATTGATATGTTTAGTGGAATACTTGGAGCTTTATCGATGCCACAGGCTAATTTTCCTTCTATTTTAGGAAATCAACAACTTAAGAAACAAACTTCTTTAAATTTATCAATAGTTAAATCAATTATTAGAAAGGGATTAGAAGAATATTTACAAAATAATATATTGTCTAAAAATTCTCAAAATCTAGACACTGATTTTATATACGCTAGTCAGAATGATATTAAAGCATTCATGAAGAAATTCATAGAATCTATGTCAGACACAATTATTGATGTACTTAAACCCTATTATGCAGTTATAAATTCTCCACTAATTAAAACGGCAAAGGGTTTAAATCTTAACGTATTAGAAAACACAGTATTCAATTTCCCTCCGTTTGGACCGGTTGCTAAATCACTATTCATAGCGAAGGGACAATTAAAATTCTCAATTACTAAATCAAAATCTCAATTTGTAATAAACGAGGATGCAATAAAAGTTGCATCAACTACTTTAAAGTCTGCACTTCTTCCTATTGTAAATAATCCAGTCGCTGGACTAATGGTCGCTGGAGCAGGAGTAGCAAATTCACTAGATACAATTAAAGCAATTCACCCAATTTTAAGCGCAGATGATATACCACCATGGGAAAGACTAACTTTGAAAAATATACTGTTTTTAGTGTTTCTAGATGAGTTTATAAAAACTGGAGCAGATCAAGTAGGATTTTTTAGATCATATTTGTAAAAAAAATGAAAACTAAAGAATTTCACGACGGTATAATTTTATATAAAAAATAATAATATGGATAACAATCAAAATAACACAGCTGACGTAGAAGATATCTTTGCAAACACAGGTAAATATAATACTCGTGTAAAGGTAACTGCTGAAGATGCTAACGCCAATATAAAAATATATTGTCAAGCGCCATATGCTCAAGAGCTATATGATAAAATGAAAGCATATGAGTTAGCAACTTGTTCAAGTCTACATGCCTGTAAAGATCTAACGATTGGAAACATATATGATGTTAAAGCTAATCAAATATCATTTGATGAGAAACATATCAAAGCATCTGAAGTAAATTCATCAGTTGAAATTTTAATACCATTCAATGAATACGCTTCATCAATCGATGATCTAGCAAAAGGAGACAACACCAACTTTAACGTTATGATAGTTAAAACAGATAGAAGTGGAAGTTATGTTGGATCTCAAAAGAGATGTATATCCATTAACTATACAAAAGAATTAGATTCTCACTTTTCTAATAAAACATGGTTCGAAGTTAAAATCAAGAAATTAATCAAGGGAGGATATGTCGCAATGTACAAAGATACAGTCGAATGTTTTATCCCAGGTTCACACGCTGGTGCTAATGTAATTAGAGATTTCTCTAAATTATTAGGATCAACCATAAACGTAATGGTTGATAATTACGATAAATCAAATGATCTATTCATCTTATCATATAAGAAATATATTCAAAAATCAATGCCACTTATGGTTTCTGAATTAAAATTCGGAAGTAAATATACTGGAACATTAACTAACAGGCCTCTGCAGTTCGGAGTATTCGTAGAGATTGATGGATATTATACTGGATTAATACACTCATCTGAATTTGAAAACTATGATGAAATATCATCAACTTTAAAAGCCGGAGATGAGATCGATGTATATATCAAAAACGTTACTAAGACAGGTACTCAATATCGTATTGTATTAACGCTTGATCCAGACACAATTGATTCTGAAAAGAGAAGATGGGATGATCTAAGATCTAGAACAGAAGGAAAAACTTTTCAATATGAAGTTGATTCATCTAATAATTCAATAAGTATTTATATTGACGGAGAATCATATAACGTAACGATGCGAAGAACGGATCTTGAAAGAAATTTAAGTGATTATCCGATGGTAAAAGTTTCAAAAGTTGATCCAATCAACAAAAATCTAAAGTTCGAATTTGTAGAGTCTGAATAATTTTATTTTACGATATAAATAAATTTGAACATGAAACTTTAACTAACAAACTTCACATACAATAACATAAATTAAGGACATATCTGCCGGCGACAGCTCAGTCTCGTAAAAACCGTAAAACACAATAACAAATATGAAAATCTTAAGAATAAGAGATGTAAAAATGCCAGTTAGGGGAACTGAAGGTTCTGCTGGAATTGATTTGTTCGTTCCTAACGACCAATCTGCAATAGTTCTAGAACCTGGACAATCTGCCTTTATACCAGCTGGTATAAAGGCAAGAGTTCCTCATGGATATGCATTAGTTGCAATGAATAAATCTGGAATAGCAGCAAAGAAAAGTTTAATGGTTGGAGCATGTGTAATCGATGAAGATTATACTGGTGAAATCCATATAGACCTTAAAAACGTGGGAGATGTATCACAGGGAATAAATCCAGGTGACAAAATAGTTCAAGTATTATGCTTACCTGTAAATTACGTTGAAGTTGAAGAGGCAGATTCTGAGGATGAAATGTTTGGAGATTTAGTAACTAAACGCGGATCCGGCGGATTCGGATCTACTGGAACAAAATAAAAAAAATGAGTACAACAATGGAAGCTACGCTTAACGCTAAAAAAGAATTAAAAATTTATACGAGAGAAGATGCAGTCGCTGCATCTATAAAATATTTCAAAGGAGATACATTAGCTGCTGATGTATGGGTTAATAAGTATGCTCTTAAAGATTCATACGGAAATATCTACGAATCTACACCAGATGATATGCATGTAAGAATCGCATCCGAGATATCTAGAATTGAACATAAATATGATAATCCAATGTCATACGAGCTCATCCTATCACTTATAAAAGATTTCAAGTATATTATACCACAGGGATCTCCAATGAGTGGTATAGGGAATGATTTCCAAACTGTATCACTTTCAAATTGTTTCGTAATCGGACATAATAGTCCTTCTGATTCTTACGGAGCAATTATGAATACTGACCAAGAACAGGTTCAGTTAATGAAACGTAGAGGTGGAGTCGGTCATACACTTGAAGCAATAAGACCAAAGGGAAGTAGAGTTAATAACTCAGCATTGACTTCTACCGGTGTTGTTCCTTTCATGGAACGATATTCAAATTCAACTAGAGAAGTTGCACAAGACGGAAGAAGAGGAGCACTTATGCTTTCAATGTCAATAAAGCATCCTGACTCTGAGGCATTCATTGATGCTAAATTAGATGGAACTAAAGTTACTGGAGCAAATATATCAATAAAAGCACATGATGATTTCATGAGAGCTGTTACTGGAGACGGTAAGTATACACAACAATGGCCAGTATATTCAGATACTCCATCGGTTACTAAAGAAGTAGATGCACATAGAATCTGGAATAAAATTATAGCAAATAACTGGAAAGCAGCAGAACCTGGTGTTTTATTCTGGGATCAAATTATTCGAGAATCTTTACCTGATCGATATGCTGATCTAGGATATAAAACTGTTTCTACTAATCCATGTGGAGAAATTCCACTATGCCCAGATGATTCATGTAGATTATTAGCGGTGAACTTATTATCATATGTTGAAAATCCGTTTACTAAAAATGCAACATTCAACTTTGAATTATTTAAAGAGCATGCAAAATATGCTTTAAGAATGATGGATGACATCGTTGATTTAGAAGTAGAAAAAATTAATGGAATACTTTCTAAATTAAAACAGGATCCTGAAGCTCAAATAACTAAGAGAGTTGAGATTGAATTATGGACTAGAATCCAAAAGAAATGTAAGGAAGGTAGAAGAACCGGAGTAGGAATTACTGCAGAAGGAGATATGTTAGCTGCGTTAGGATTAACATACGGAACGCCAAATGCTACTAAATTCGCAGAGAACGTACATAAAGTATATGCATTAGAAGTATTTAGATCTTCTAATATTCTTGCAAGAGAACGTGGAGCATTTAATATATGGGATCCGGCAAGAGAACAAGATCATCCTTTCTTAAATAGAATCAAAGAAGCAGATCGTGAATTATATGCTGATTTAATGAAATATGGTAGACGTAACATCGCTCTACTTACAATTGCTCCAACTGGAACTGTTTCACTAATGGCTCAAACGTCTTCTGGAATTGAACCTGCATTTATGGTATCTTACAGAAGACGTAAGAAAGTAAATCCAAATGATGTAAATTCAAACGCCGTATTTATTGATGAGGTTGGAGATCACTGGGAAGAATATAACGTATTTCACCATGCATTTAAAACATGGATTGAAATTGAAGGATTCAAATATTTACCAGATAGTAATAATATGACTATCGATACTAAAATATTAGAAGCCTTAAGCGATGAAACTATAAATATGTTGATAGAAAAATCACCATATCATAAAGCGATGGCAAATGATGTTGATTGGGTAGAGAAAGTTAAGATGCAAGGAGCTATTCAGAAATGGGTAGATCATTCTATCTCAGTAACTGTAAATCTTCCTGAGGATGTAGATGAATCATTAGTAAATGATGTATATATCACTGCTTGGAAACATGGATGTAAAGGATGTACGATATATAGAGACGGATCAAGATCTGGAGTTCTAATTTCTAAAGAAGAAAAAGAACAAACTGATTTATTTAAAGAATCACACGCTCCTAAGAGACCAAAATCAATAGACACATCTGTTCTAACCTTTATGAATAAGGGAGAAAAGTGGATTGGATTTGTTGGAGAACTTGATGGAAAACCTTACGAGATATTCACCGGTAATAATGATAACTTTCCAATTCCATCATATGTTGAGACTGGGACAATTAAAAGAACAAAAGGAAAAGACGGCAAGTCTAATTACGACTTTATATACTCTGATAAAAACGGAAACGATATAAGAATTCCTAGTTTAAATCACGCATTTGATGATAAATATCATGATATGGCTAAAACTATATCTGCAATATTAAGACATGGGATGCCTCTTCCGTATGTGATTGATTTACTTGACAGTTTAAATCTAGATGGAGAATTCATTAGTACTTGGAAATCAGGAGTTAAACGAATGATCAAAAAGTATATCAAAGATGGAACAGTTCAATCTGGTAAAACATGCGATGAATGTGGATCTGAATCTCTTGAATACAAGGAAGGATGTTTAACATGTATGAGTTGTGGAAATTCAAAATGTGGATAACATGAGACGTGACGATTGGATAACATTACTCTACTATAAAGAGTTTATTTGGAAATGTAAATAATAGAAAGCCCTCAAATCGAGGGCTTTCTTATGATAAATAATAAAAAAGAATTTAAGATGCCAAAGAACTTAAAACACTTAAAATACTTTTCTAATTATATTGCGGAACAAGACATGGGAGAAATGCAAGTCGATGGAGCGCAGCAAGCTGCTGCACCGGTTGAACCAATATATTCTGTACTATTTATAGAAGAAGGAGGAAAGGGAACAGATTACACATATCCTGACGGAAGTACTTCTAAGCGCTATGCAACATATGTAATACGAAAAGAAAATCTTGAAAAATGGATAGATAAGGCAGTTAGCACTGATTCTACTAAATTATCTAAGAACGCAATAGATGTAAAACGAATAGCTATATTTGATTATATCGCAGGTATCAAAGACTCAGTTACTCCAGATGATAAAGAATTCATAGAAAAATTCAAGCATGCAATTACTACAGGTATGGAAGGAAAACGAACTCAGGACACCGAGGTTATATTTTCACCCGGTGATAAAGTACCAATGACTGACTCAGTTGAAGTAACATTCATAAACACTAAATAATGTTAAGGGGATTTAATGACTATATAAATGAAAGTAGTGAAATCGACATTCCAAGCGTTGGATATGCCGCAGATGCTATATATGTCATTAAAAATGCTGAACCATCAGATGACTCATATATTGAGATACGTGAACTTGAATATAAAGATGATAATTCATTTGATCTAGTAATTCAAGTAAAGAAGACCGATTTCCCTGATTTTAATACAGATTCTCATTTTAAGGAACTTCAATGGGAAGAAATAAACTTTAAAAAATATGGGTTTGCACTAGATGCAAACACTCATATTAATAAAACAGATTTAATAATTCCTGAAATAATATTGACACTCATAATTAATCCTAATAGAGAGCCTGAATTATATAAAGAATTAGAATTTAAATTGACTGATATAATTGCCCACGAGGTAAATCACACAGATCAAATCGGATGGAATAGAGATCCATTCAATGTTAGACCTAGTTCAGGAACTGATAGATCAGGCGCAAACACGAGTTACAAATACTTCATGTTACCTGATGAAATAGAATCAATGGTTATAGGAATGTACGAAAGAAGTAAGGTAGAGGGATCTAATCTAGATGATCTATTTGACAAATATTTAATGCCATTCGTAACAGATGGTAAATTATCAAAATCTGAATATGAAGAAGTATTCAGTGTATGGTTAACACATGCCCTAGAGAATTATCCAGATGCATTAATAGACACAAACAATCCCGTAGTGAACAAAATAGTTGATTCTATTTAAAACCAATATTTATTCCCTAGTATAATATACTAAAATATAATAAATATGAATAGTTTTGAACAATTTAAAGCAACAGTAGAAGCAGCTAAAGTTTCAGTATTTGGCGATATCGATAATCAGATAGCTGAAATGGAAGCAAATGGTGACGTAGATAAGTTCTACGACAAAGGCGTAAAATCTGCTGGAGGACGTTTAAGAAAAGGTCTTCAAGAGATCAGAAAAGCGATCCACAATCCAACAAACGCTAAGACAATGGCAACTATCAAAGATAGTGCAAGAGATCTTAGAGAAGAAATATCTGGAAAGTAATCCAGACTTAACAGAATAAACAAAAGGACAGCTCCAAAGTTGTCCTTTTTTACAAAATTGTGAAACTTATACCAACAAATAAGTATAATATCTATAATAAAATACAATAAAAATAATAATTAATTATGAGTGACTTTTTTGATTTACCAGATGACAACTTTAAACCTAAAGCGACATCGTACGAACGAAAGACGGATGAGAACATTTACAATCCTGATCCAAATGCATTTAATGGAAAATATCAATCTGTTTTCAGATTTTTACCGTACATTAGCGATAAAACTAAGAGCAAGTATACGAAGTACTCTGCCAAGTTTTATAACCCACTAACAAAAGAAGCAGTTTTTGTAGATTGCCCATCTAATGTTGGACAGCCTTCTATCCTTTGGGATATCGAAAGCGTAATCAGAGGCTTTGAAAAAGAGGAACCAGAATTACACAAAAAATTAAAAGACGCTTTCTCTAGATGGCACACGAATATGTCGCCAGTCTATATTAAGAAAGATCCACAGCGTCCAGAATTGGAAGGAACTATTAAGTTCTTCAAGTTCTCATCTCAAATTAATCAACTTATTGAAGGACAAATTAGTCCAGAAGAAAGTGATTTAATTGAAACGGCAGCATCAGTAAATCCTTATCACCTTTTACAAGGAAAAGATTTCTTATGTGTAGTTGGTAAGAAGACTAAAGTCTTTAGAGATTGGACAAAATGTAAATTCATGGATGATATCACACCTTTCGTATTTAAGATCGGAGATACTTCTGTCGTTACAGAAAATTCTGAGAAATCAGTTAAGTTAGTACAAGAGTTCTTGAAAAAGAATACTCCAGTATTAGATGATTATTTACACAGAGAATGGACAGATGATCAATTCAATAAAGTTGTTGAAAACATCGTATCTTTAATTCAACCACGCCCAGTATTAGATCAGGTACTTGAAAGAACTAAAGATGAAAAGATGAAAAATGCAATTCTTGCAAAATTATCTGTATCACCTGTAGTATCTTCACCTTCTGCTGATATAATTGATGAACCTATTGAGTTTGAATCAAAATCAGAAGGGTCTATTGAATCTCCATTGGAGCCAGTAGCAAAATATAATGCATCTAGTGAGAAAGATGAGTACGACTCACTATTTGAAGAAATGTAATAATAAAAATAATCATTTAATTATGAAAACAAAAAAAGACAAAGTAGTAGAAACTGCTACTGAAAAAGCAGCTTCGGTTGCACCGGCTACAGAAGCTGAAGCACAAAAGAATGTTTTATTAGGAACTATTTCCTATACAAACGACGAAGATTACGAGAACTTTTTGTCTAAATTAGACATCAATCAAGCGATGTTCGTTCTTATTGCGTCTGCTAACTACGCTCAAGCTAAAGGTTTATATAACCTAGATGAGTCTGAATTAGTTGCAAAAGCAATTAAAACTATTAAAAGAAGTTCAACTCAAGCAAAATCTGCTACTGAACCTACTGAATCACAAGAGTCTAATTCATAAATGAAACAGTATGGACTTTGTAATAGATGGTAATGCTTATTTGAATGTAGCAGCTAGTGTATCGATAAACATAGCGTTTAGAGATAAAACTATCGGAGCTCAATATTATGTTGAAGACATCTTAAATGAGGGTGAATTTATTTTAAAGGACCAGGCTAAGTTACAGTTTAGAAATTTCTGTTTAAATTATTTCTACTCACTAATTGCACCCGTCGGTAAAAAAATCGATCGGGTGCATTTAGCATTTGATTCTAAAAGCTGGAGAAAGGATTTTATTCAAAAATTCTTCGATAGTGGATCCTCGGGAGAATCATCGGCATCGCCTGATGAATTCATATATAAAGGAAATAGAAAAAGGGACAATAAAATATATTTGTTCTTTGACTACTTTCAAAACGAGATCGCACCGATCATTGTTAAAGAGACAGGAGTAAATTACTACAAAATACAGGGAACTGAAGGAGATGATATAATCGCATATTTATGTGAGATTCTAAATACTGACGTAATGGTTTACACAGTAGATGGAGACATCTCTCAATTGACGTATTGCTCTGGTAAAAACGTAATTGTAATTTATCCAAAACAACGGAGACCACATAAGAAGTTGTGTTTACCTGCTGAATTAAATCCAGATTTTGCAGATGATGAAGAAGATAACTTCTTTTCATTGAATGAATCGCATGTTGCAACTGGAACGATTACTCAAGTTATTGAAGCTCTTAAAGAGAAAGAGTATGTTGAGTATATAATTGATCCAGTTTTGGATGTTTTCACTAAGATATTTAGAGGAGACAAAAAGGATAATATTCCTAAGATGGACAACATGACACCTAATAAGGCAAATAAATTGATTGAAATCATATCAATTGAGTTCGGAACAAAATCGATTGACCTATTAGATTCATTAGATGAAACCTTTATCAATTTTGTAGTTAAAAACATTAGCATCATTAATAAGGTACGTGACATTGATCAATTGAAGGACATTAGGAGACACTTCATGTTTAATACTAGAATCATTAGACTGTCGAGTAAGTTGTTCCCTAGTGTGATCCAAGATAGTCTCAAGTCCAGTATTATACAATCTGAGTTTACAAAATTTAACTTTAAAAAATTTACTAATTTAAAAAATAACCCTTCAATTATATGAAACCGTTATACGAGAGAGTTTTAATAAAACCAAACGAAAAAGAAACAAAAACCAACAGTGGGATCATGCTTCCTGAAAAGGCAGTCAAGAGACCAAACATTGGAACTGTTATTGCCTGTGGCGATGGAACACATCACAATGAAATGGCAGTAAAACCTGGAGACTTAGTGTTATGCAACAGATTCGCTGGAGCAGAACTTAAATTCAAAGGTGAGAAACACTACATGATTATGTCAAATGAAATCATGGCAATAATTGACAACATCGAGGATATTGAGCTTGATGAATACGAATAATTATAATGCGAAAAAGGTTGAGGAGTAATGTCCACGTGAATAAAATAGAATAGTGTAGAAATACACTCGAAGATAGTTAGTATGGTAATGGCTATCCGCGGGAACCACCATAAGCCTCTTATAATTAAAAAGCCCAATCTTTCGATTGGGCTTTTCTTATTTCTGAACCTTAATCTTTGAGTTTCCTCAGGGAAAATAAGGAATTAGAAGCTTGGTGTAAATCCAGTAGATTCTGAACTTAATCCTCCTCCAACTCTAGTAATAGTAATTCTATTAATAAATTTGTGGATTCCTCTTGGGAAATCAACTTCAACATCAATTATTGCTGCGTTGTTTTCGATTACCTCTTGGTTATTATTACTCTTATCGAATGTAACCGCGTATGAGCTTAATCCTCTTGCACTAACTACCGCATCTAAATAGTTTTCAACTATCGTCTTAACTCTTAGTCTTGTAATTTCATCGTTAAAATCAAACAAGAAGTTGAATAAGATCCTAGCTAAATCTCTTTCGATTGTAGAAAGGTTATCTCTAACGTGAGCATTGTTAAGTGCTGAGTTAATTCTTTGGTAAGCTGTGTTATTCGAGAATAACAATGTTCCAAATCCTCTTCTCTTAACTATCAAATTATGTCCAATTGGCTCTAAATATGCTCTATCTTCGTCAGTAAGTTCATATTCTACTCCAACTAATTCTGGATCAGTAATAACTCCTCTTTTTCCACCAGCTACGATTAAGAATGGTTGACCATTTTTAAACTTTCTAACATACAAGTTAGAGATGTATGCCGCGGGTGGTACTGAGATATTTCTATTTCCATTTCTTATAATTAAGTTAGGGAAGTTGAACATCGAGTACGATGCCAATGGAGATCCATTTACATCTTCTTCTGCGAATTTAAACGTGAAGCTAGGATTTAAATCTAAATCTCCTCCAGTTGCAATATGTCTAGCTGCGATCAACTTGTTAGTCGTATCGATAAAGCTAGGATCTACTGATTTTTCAAATTGCTTAATTGAAGGTGCATTAAGTAAGGCCATAGATTGACCATGTAGTGCACAAAGTTTAGATAGGTAGTACTTACTAGCAGAAGAAACTTCTCCCTCGTATGTATCTACAACGTATCTGAAATCAATTACTTCTTTTCCAGCTAATGCTTGAGGAATAGATGTATAATCAAATAAGTAACTTAATATCTCATTTTGTCTTGCAGCAGTTGAGTTAGGTAATAAAGCATCTCTCACTTTGAATCCTTTTAAGTATTGTCCTCTAAGTTCTCCAGCGAAGTTTGAAATTCCTTTTAAAACTTGAAGTGTATTACCAGTAGCATCAATTCCGCTAATTTCATCAACTGTTGGTGCCATTGTAGTAATAACATATTCCAATCTAGCAGGTGATAATTGTTGAGAAGACGTTACTGAGATAATCTTCAATAGTCTATCTCTTGTATCTCCAACAACTTTACCTTTAATATAATGATTTACCTTAATAAATTCATCAACTGTTGCTTTATTAGCAGGAATTGCAGTATTTATTCCCAACATAACAACGTTAGGTTGTGATACTGAGTAATCAGTGAAGAAGTTTGTGTCGGTTAAATCAAATATTCTTTTGAATTCACCAGATTTAAGTGGTTCAACTTGAATGTACTCATTAGAACCATTTGTATAGAAATTAATATCTATTTGGTTGATTAATGAGATATCAGAATAAGCGAATACTTTTATATATTTCAAGTCGTTAGAACCAACCGTTACAGTTAATTCATATTCTACTTTTAAATAATATTGGTTTGTACCATCATTGATGATATCACCATTTCTAATAAATCCTTTAGAATACGCATCGTATACTTTAGAATCTTCCATTCCGATAATATATACGTTAGTACCTCCTGTAATTACTCTAGTTTCTCCTAGTGCAATTCCAGTTCCAGCTAAAAATGTAGATTCAGCAATAGTGTTAGCAGTAACTGCTGTGAATACTAAAGTAGTATCAGCAGGCTTGCAATATGATAATGTGTCAATTAATGAAGATGCAGCAATTGGTGCTCCTGAATAATCAAATCCTCCATCGTCTGCAGAGTAAACTAATTCGTCATAACCATGTCCAACAATATCAATTCTATGCGTATCTACTTCAATATCATTAAATGCCGTATTCTCAAGATCCATAAGATCTAATTTATCAGCATCGATAGCACACATTATTCCAGTTGTTGGGAATGACCTATTAACTAATCTATCAATTGAAATTGAATTTCCAGTTTGATCTAAGAAGTCTGGGATTAAACATCCAACTGTTCTACTAACAACTTTAATTTCTCTTAATGAAAAGAAGTCTGCAGTTTTAGAATCGATTAAACCAGATGCATCAAAGAATTGTTTGTAAATAGGATCCTTAGATAACTTTAAGTAGTTATTCCAGTCTCCAGTTACCATCATTACTTCAACCATGTAATCTGAGATGAAATCGTCATTATTAACATAAGCAGGGAATTGAATTTCTTCTCCACCTCCAATAGTATTGTACCATTCTTTAGCCGTGATGTCAAATCCAGTTGTAGATGCTTTTCTTACCCATACCGTCGTATTCGTTTTTCCTGTGTTAACAAAAGATAATAATTTATTAGACGCAATTGATGAATTTCCAAATCCACCTGGATTAGTAATAAAATCATCACCTGTAACTAAATTCTTAGTTTTATTAAGTTCTTCTGCATCAGCAAACCATAGTCTTCTCTTATTGAAGAAGTTAACCATTGGATTTGTTAAAGGATTTCCACCCTCGTTATTCGCAGATGCTTCTGTATTAAACGTTGTAAACGTAGCTTGATCTAAGTTTAAATTTATATCTGTTTCAGTGTCCAGTGGTAATACATTCAATGCAAATACTGGACCTTCTCTAAGCGCTACTTCTATTGATCTGTGGAAAAATCCACCAGCTTTTTCCAGTTTCGGGTCTATTTCCCCAAATACTGCTTTTAGTGTTCTTAAATCGTTAACTAAAACGATCGTGTTGAACGGTCCAACTCTGCTTGAACCTACTACAAGTCTCCCTGATGTCAATGGAAGAGCTACGTTAGCACTTTCATCTATCTCTATGGTATATACACCACTTGCCTTGTAATTATTTAAATTGATCATTCGTTCGGCCATTTTTCAAAGATATTTTTTTATTATTTATTCAATACAATCTATAATAAACCTAAAAAATATCTAATTTTGAAGATCCGAGCAGCCGTACCACAGTATAATAAACTAATTGATAGTACCTAATTGTATAATTAAGTACAGTAACGTAAAAAAATTGATAATATGCACATGGGAGGAGACAACTCGAATACAGGATATGAGGATCAAATACCAAATCCAAATGCACATCTAAGGGAAGCAGAAGACGTTAAATGCGAGAACTGCGAAGGGCTAGTATTTGAAGAAAAAATAATGATGAAGAAAGTATCAAAATTCGTTACTGGAAGCGATAAAGATAGCATCACGCCAATTCCGGTAATAGCATGTGCATCATGTAATCACGTAAATGAAATGTTCATTCCTAAATTTTAAAATATGATAATTGGAGTAGAGGTACAGGATCACGATTTAATGATTTCGTATTATGATGCAGATGGAAAAATAGCATATATACGAAAGCGTTTAGCTGATCATGAAATATTTAATTGGGTACAACACAACCGACCATCTCAGTATAAAAACTGGGACGGTACATTCATTAAACAGGAATCATCAGATCCTAAATGGCTGACTCGAACTAGATTAGAAGAGTTAATTATCGATAAATTATCTCCAGATGAAAAAGCTCTAATCTATAACTTCGATAATTTCCCAAGAAAGGACTACATTGATATCGAGATTAAATTAACAAGTGATGAATTTCCAAAACCTGAAGAGGTTAAAATGCCAGTTGGTATGATATCATTTTGTAATGAAGAGGGAGTAAATTATGTTCTATCAATCATGGACTCAGAAGAGCATCCAGATGGATTAAGTGATGATGATATAAGTAGAATGGAAATTGAAGTAAATGAGTACTTTAAGAACACAATTCCACATGATCCAAGGGATAGAAAGATATTAGATCAGAACTTCACAATCAAGCATAAATTTTTTAATAGTGAAAAGGAATTATTAGAATTCTATTTCCATCAAGTATTACCTAGGCAACCATTTTTAACAGGATGGAATGTTATTGACTTTGACTGGCAGTACCTAATGAATCGAACTTCTAAAATAGGAGTTGATTCATTACAGAATATGACATCTAGAAAAACATTCTCCAAGCGTCATAAATTACCTACTCACATGGGTATCGTAGATTATATGCAACTGTTCATTGATCCAGGATATAAGCCTTATAAAGTAGTTGAGAATTATACTCTTGATTATATTGCGACCAAAGCATTAAATACTTCTAAATTAAAGCATCCATATAAAAGCTTTAGAGAATTCCAACAAGATGTGTATATGTTTACACTCTATAATATCATTGATAATATCCTTGTTAAATTATTAGAAGATAAATTTGGATTATTAGAAGTAGCATTCTCTACTGCAAACGTCGCAGAAGTTGAAGTAAATAAAGTATTCAGTCCGGTTCATATTACCGAGGTTCTAATGTGTCGCCAATTTCTAAATTCAGGATTAAAGATGCTTAAGAAAGGATATGAAAGTAAATCCGATGATGGAGAAGAGGATTCAACTTATGCTGGAGCATACGTAATGCCACCAGTTCCTGGATATTATAAATATGTGTCATGTTATGATTTCAAATCTATGTACCCTAATATTCAGATGCAATTCAACTGTTGTCCATCTGCTTACCTTGGAAAAATCGGAATGGTTAAAACCAACGGAACTGAAATTACAACTAAGAATGATACACTATTCGATAGTCAAAAGGACTCGGTTGCTCGAGTTATTCTAGATAGATTATACAATGCTAGGATAACTACACAGGACGAAATTAAAGATTTAAAATTCAATAGAAAATGATGTATACGATATATATGAAAAATATTGAATGGATATCTACTTCTACATTCAAAAATCACTATAAATATGAAATTAAAAAAGTGGATTCAAAATATTCTACAAAAAAATAAAAAAGATATGATTTCAGAAGAACAATTAATAAGTTATCAGCAAAATTTTGCAGGCCAACAATTTCAATGGATTAAAACAGATCGACCTGAATTAAAAGGTAAAGTCGTTAAGGTCAGAGATCTTAGACCTACTCCAACTGGACAAGTGATGGCAATATTCGATGATGGATCTCAAGTAAATGTTAAGGAAATTAACAATAAGCTAATGATGATTCACGGTGATATGCCTCCAATGAGTAGAGAAGAAGTTGACGCGATATACAAAACTAAACCTCCAACTGGATTGCCTGAAACTAAACTTGAAAATGGAGAAGTGATACCAGCAAGAGAACCAGTGGTTGCACCAAATGTTCCAACTGCTAATTTTGACACTAAAACTGGATTACCAATCTCACCAATCGCTGCTCATGTTGCTGCTGCTCCTATTGTAAATCCATTCGCAATGTTTAATTCAGATGAAACTGAACTTACAATCAAAGTCAATATTAAAATGCCAGATAAAAAGCTTTTAAAAATGATGTATAGCAGTGCTGAAGATAAAGATGTATTTATAGACCAATTGTCTAAATACGTAACATCAATGATAAATAATAGTGTAGTAAATGAATCAATCACTAAAATGCTTGATCCTAAGAAGACTACACCGAAGGCATCTACCCCTGAGGTAAATCTAACAGAAGTTGATGGAAAAGAGTAAATTCGAATCAAAGGAAGAATATCAAGATGGTAAATACCGTGTTGTTAGTATGTCAAATGGCAAGTCTAATTTAAGACGTGTTGTATGTGATGTAGATGGAATATGTTTAATTCCATTCGATACACAAGGTGACAAAGTGAAAAACGTATATCTCGCACGGTACGTTGATTATTTAAGTAATGACCAAGGACACACGTGCATTACTTCAGATTTTAAAGAAAACACAGATACTATGTTTGAAGAGCTACATGAATTAGTCAATGGAGAGCTAGGAGTAGACGCTGATGTTAACGATCTTTACTTTTTAGGAAACATAAAACATAATTTACCGTTCTCAAAAACATACAAATGCTATGGGTTAAATTTAGATAATCATTCAAAGGATCTTAATGGATTTTCTATTGATTTATCTGATGACGAAAAGGATAAAAAATTATATATCTTGGACAAGATAAAGTTGACCAGGGTTTTAAGAGGGGACATCGAAGATTCATTAGCAATGTCTGCCTCGCTTCTATTAATTTCATATGTAGAATAACAAAACTTTCGGGTATTCCGTAGTAGAATATTATTAAAAAGAAGAATACTATGTCAAATACTAAAGATTTAATATCGGCATTTAGCAGATTTAATGATAAGCTGGAAAATATCACCAAGAAAAGAGTAAAACTTATGGGATTCTCAGACGTCACGGAATTTATTCCAACTGGGAATTATCTATTAAATGCTCAAATGTCAGGCTCCCTTAAAGGAGGATATCCAAACGCAAGAAGCTTAGGAATAGGAGGAGACTCAGGAACCGGTAAAACATTCCTTTGTCTAAACGCAATTAAAAACGCTCAAATTATGGATTACGCAGTATTCTATATAGATACAGAGGGAGCATTAGATAAAAAGGATTTCGCTAACTTTGGAATTAATATGGATCTTTTGAATTACAAAAGAATCGGTGTTATATCAGAAGTTAAATTCTTTATCCACGATATTGTTAAAATGAAGGAAGAGAATCCAGACATTAAAATAATGTTAATCGTTGATTCACTTACTCATCTTGAAACTAATAAGGAAGTTGAAGATAGAGCAAAGGGAAGTAATGCTCAGGATATGGGCCTTAGAGCAAAAGAACTTAGACAATTATTCAAGTCATTTACATTAGAATTATCCAATTTAAAAATTCCATTGATTTTCACATCTCATACATATGCAAGTATGGATCAATATACTCCAAAGGCAATGAGTGGAGGATCTGGTCCTTTATACTCTGCATCAGTTGTATTGATGTTATCTAAAGGAGCATTGAAAGCAGAAGATGATGTATCGTCAGATGAAACTGGAAAAGATAGAACTGGTGTAAAGGTTAGATGTTTAACTGATAAGAACCGTATTGCTAAACCTGAAAAGATTGAAATCCATATTTCATTCCACAAGGGTATGAATCCATATGTTGGATTACAAGATTATCTATCATGGGAAAATTGTGGAGTAGAAAGAGGAAACAAATTAACTGAGAAGGAATTTGGAAAACTAAAAGGAGCAGAAGCTGAATCATGTTCTGAATTCACAGTAGATGAAGAGAAATTCTATTTCTTACCTAAAGCATCAGCTCGTAATTTTATTCTTAGATGTAATGGAGATGTTGTTCCATGGAGAGAAATATTCACAAGCAGAGTATTTACTGACGCAGTTATCGATGAATTAGATATAAATGTAATACAGCCTAAATTCAAATACAGTTCGCTTGCTGATATCGAAGCGGTCGAGCAATTAGAATTACAAATTGAGAATGAATTAGATGAACTTGAAAACTCAGCAGATGAATCTCAAAATTAAAGAAGATATACAAATTAAATATCACCTTAATATGCACCTAATGGATTCCTTTATTGACATGGACTCCATTGGGTTCGAGTTAATCAAGTATACAATTAGCGTCATTGAATCCAATCACAAAAAGACTATTAGTCTTGATAATATGAAGTTTACATCAAAAACTTTAAAATATATATTTGGAGATAAATTAAATGATGATGCGTTTAAAGAATACGTAGTGTCCAAAATAAAGGAGATGATATCACTAAACTTAATTGAACCGAATAACAAATCCATGTACATTACCGAAAAAATGATTAATAAATTTTATAACATAAGTAAATGATAGATTTCGCAGAAAATATTGACTCCCTAGAAACGATGGTTTGGAATTTCGTACTGAATCCAGACAATGACATGAATGAGCTAAAACCTCATAATCATGCATCTCTTACTAGAGAAGAGTTGATCACAATGATTCTTCCTAAATATTTTGGTAGCGAAAACCGAAATGAAGCCTATAAATTTGCTCTTAAGTTTTTCAAGGAACATTCCAAAATTCCAAATAGAAGCGAACTAAAGAAACATCTAGAAATTAATAATTATTTCATAGATGATGATGCATTCGACGAATTGTATTTATTCAATCTTAGAGATTATAATTACGACTTCCTATACAAATATGTGAAGTCATTCGTGCTTCTAAGGAATCTGAATTTGACGATGTTTGATATGATAGCGTTCTTGAAAACTGCGTCTATTAATCCGGAGAATATCGATTCAATAACTGATAAGATTAGAAATGATATAAACGGTAAATTATCAGTAAGCTTTAGTAATGCTGGACATGGATTAAATTTCCTAGATCCAAAATCCCACGTTCAAATTGCTAAAATTGGAACCCCATCTGGATTTGAATTTATTGATAAGTCTCAAGGTGGAGGATGGAACCTTAAAACATTAGTAGTATTCCAAGGAAGACCGAAGGTTGGTAAATGTCTGACCTCCGATATGTTAGTGAAAATACGTAACAAAACTACTAATATCGTTGAAGAAATAACAATATATGAGTTTAGCAGACGTTTCCCTAATTTAGCCGTGCCTAAATAGATAAATAAAAATAAAGATATGGAAGTCTGTAAAATTTGTGATAAAGAATTTAGTATGTATAATATACAGCGTCATATTAGAGGGTCGCATAAACTATCGACTCCTGAGATAAAAGATTATTACGATAAATACTATAAAAAGGAAGGAGAAGGAATATGTCCATTCTCTAATGAGGAAACGGAATTTAATGGTATTAAACTTGGAT
>Ga0335398_10000645_pt1 | contig 61752 bp, 63 predicted proteins | sample BON03_FD_205742 | JGI IMG/M metagenome (GOLD analysis project Ga0335398, IMG submission 205742) | Freshwater microbial communities from Lake Bonney liftoff mats and glacier meltwater in Antarctica - BON-03 (spades assembly) (version 2) | ecosystem: Environmental > Aquatic > Freshwater > Ice >... | reverse complement strand
CTCACGAAATCACGTTCCGAAAACGCATCGCCGAAACCCTATTCATCGACGCGCGGAATCATGGCACCATGCTCGACCGCACGCACAAAGCCGTTTGGGCGATAGCCCCGGTTCCGCCACCAAAAAAACCGGGGCTATCGCCCAAACGGCTCACGAAATCACGTTCCGAAAACGCATCGCCGAAACCATGTTCATCGACGCGCGGAATCGTGGCACCATGCTCGACCGCACGCACAAAGCCGTTTGGGCGATAGCCCCGGTTCCGTCACCAAAAAAACCGGGGCTATCGCCCAAACGGCTCACGAAATCACGTTCCGAAAACGCATCGCCGAAACCCTATTCATCGACGCGCGGAATCGTGGGTCGTTGTGACGTGACGTTGGCACCCATAGTGAACAGCGCACGAAACCGGGGCAGTCAACTTTCTTCGCAAGCGAACAGGGACTCTCTTGAGGCTGGTCGACGGTCTCTCTTGGATTTCGGCTGGCGAGTTTAAGCAATCCGGTCAAGGACCGGGGGAACCCATTTCTGGGATTCCGATTTAATGACCGATTTTTGCTTGACGCTTTTACCCGAAAATCACGATCAGCGACAACCGGATTGTCTCGGTGGATGACACGGGGGGCACGTACAAGATCAAACCATCGGAGAAGCAACTGTATCAAACTCGGCGACTGGACAGCCAGACGTTTGTGCCCCGATCGAATGAAAATCCGTCCTTAAGTCGATACTGTACAAAATAGTGAAAGCCGGAGGCTTGTGTTAAACGTATATCCTGAAATGCGAATGCGAATATCTCTGGATCATTTTCAATTCGATCAAATTGGAGGTCGAACGAATCACGGAAACGATTGGCAAGTTTGTGACTAATTTTTTCTTAACAGGATATCGCGTTGGTAAGGTCAGACGGTGCAGATGAATGAAAGCTCAGAGGTTAGGTCATCAATTTCGTCAACTTGTTTCCGCACCGGGTTTTGTGTTAAGACAATTCAGAGATCGGCCTCTAATTCCTGCGATCAACGTCGTACCTCTGCCTTGTGCCAATCTTGTACAAGGTCAGACGAATCATGGCGGTTTGCAAAGGGAACATTCTCTTTTCCTGCTTTCTTGGGTCGTCCTTGGGATCGCATTATTGACTCAAGCTCCAGCTTCTTTGCCGTTGTGGTCTGCCAACGGTCTGAGCCAAAAAGCCAACTTCTGGGTTGGCATTCAAGCCCTAATCGCGTGGCACCTTTTGCTATGCGATCATCAAAACCAAACCCTTAAACCCACGAACTCCCACAATCCAGATCGTGGCTGTGGAAGTATTTTCGAGAGACCAAACCTTGATTCAATACTGAAAATCATCTCGCGCCGAACAGTCTTGAGAATGTCCCTTTTTGTTTGCCGGTCATAAGACTTGCCAACGAGTGAATATCGCGAAGTTCGTGTCCAGTTTACGAACATCGTAAAGTCTCTTGCTATTTCACGCTTGGTCGTCAACCGATTTGTGTGTTGCTTTGGGCTGCATCAACTTCTACCGTTTCAAGAAGTGATCTCAGCTTGTGACACCCAGAGCGTATTCGCTCGATCCGCAGGCAGTGCCAACCGTAGCCGAAAACCCGATTGTGCGGCCGAAGTCAATCCAAAAACTTCATGTTCGTAATTTGATTTGAGAATCGCACCCGTAGCTATGAAGCCGACACCGGCTGCGATCCCTTACACGACTCGCGTTGGTTCGACCGTTGACTGGGAGGTCAATTTGCGGCAAAAGAGCACAAAGATCGCCGCTCTCAGCCAGACCAACATGTGTGTTCGCAGACCTGCGGAATGACCGCTGACTTGTCGTTCCATTCCAATCAAGCCGCCCAATAGAACCGCTGCGCTGGTCGGCATCAGGATTTCGATGTAGTCCATGTTTTTATGGTAGTCAAACCGCGATCAACCCGTCAATCCGCGAAGTGGCTGACATGGCAATCATTAGGTGATCGTGAAGAAGCGTCAGTGGATTGCCGAATTCAAGTTCAACTGCGACGACTTGCCAATCGAAGTTGACTTGTCAATCGAAGTTGACTTGCCAATCGAAGTCGAATTGCTAATCGAAGTCAAAGTGTCGGATGAAGCATGGTCGCTAAATAAGAAAGCCCGGCCATTGTTGACAAATGGTCGGGTGGGTTCGTGGAATTCTCTGCCTGATGCGCTTTATGCATTTAGTCTTTGGTTATTTTACCGCTCTAGGCCCTCAGCCAGGATCTGCTCGGAGGCATTGTAATCTTCGGGCTTGTGAAATATCGTCGCCCGAAGATTCTCACGATTCAAAGCAGGGTCAGTGTCCCCGCCTCATTTGCGGGTTTGGGTCGTGCCATCAAAACTGTGGGAGTCCCTGTGTGATTCTGAGTGTCGTTTGTTGCTAAATAGCGACCGCTTGAATCATCAATGTAAATGCGATTGATGGAATGATGTCGCCTATGATTTTGGCGCAGGCGCGGCTTATAAGAATGCAAAAGCAACGGTTCAATCGATGGTGATTGTTCCGTTGTTTGCAGAGGCGCGTGAAACGAGTGTCACGCAAGCGGGAGCAATTTCTGTTGTCCTGCACGATTAGAATCTAATGCTTGAATGTGTTTTATCACCCTTTCAAATCCTGCCCCATTTTGGGAATCGGTTATTCAGGTTGACTGATGCCAAGTCGCTTTGTGGGGTTGGTTTTCGGGCAATTGCGAATATATTCCAAGACCTCTGATACGTTCGCGGTCGCCAAGGCTAAACAGGAATCCGCTCCACCGTAGTACATGCGAATGGTACCTGCCTGTTGGTCGTGTATCCAACCGCATGGAAAGACCACTCCGTTAACGTCACCATTTCGTTCGTAAGGCTTTTCAGGCGCGAAAATCCACTCATCACTGCGGCGAATCACTCGCCAGGGTTCATCCAAATCCAATAATGCCAAACCCAGTCGGTAAATGCATCCACCTGGCGTGTGTCTTACGCCATGATACAGCAAAAGCCAGCCCTCGGGTGTCTCTAAAGGTGGTGGACTCAAGCCGATCTTGTTAGCATCCCACCAGGCGCCACGTCGTGCGCGCAACAGGACGTGATGGTCTCCCCAGTGAGTCAAATCGGGAGAAAACGAAAGCCAAATATGAGCTCCGCCGGATCCAGACGACACGGGGCGATGGATCATTGCGTATCGACCTCCAAACCGACGCGGGAAAACGGCGGCATCTTTATCGTCGGGTGGCATGACCGGTCCGATCCGATTGAACGCAACGAAATCTTTGGTCGCGGCCAACGAAACCGAGGGGCCACTGGGCGAGAAAGCCGTGTACGCAATAATCCATTCCTGACGTTCTTCAACCCAGGTTAATCTAGGGTCTTCCACTCCCCACAGTTCTTCTGGAAAATCGTTCGCTTCGGACGCGAAACTAGGGGTAGGGTCGATCTTCCAATTCGATACGCCGTCTTTGCTTCTGGCGACGGTGAAGTGCGAATGACCGCGCCGGTCTTCGACACGGACTAGCAAAATAGTTTCGCCATTAAATTGACAAGCGCCCGCGTTGAAAACCGTGTGTGCCGGATAGGGCCAGTCAGCAGCGGTTAAAATTGGATTTTTGTCAGATCGCTGGAAGAGTTCAAGGTAGGTATTGGAGCACTGGATTGATTTTGTCACGTGTTTCTTCGATTAAAAAAGTGAAAGAATCTGGGACATCCGAAACATCCCAACAAGATTTCGGGGTGGTTACCCTCAAGGTGGCAGAGAATCGGCAGCGACGTTCTGGCAGCGTGCCGGCGGTCGCCAGTCAGAATGCCCGCCACGGGATGGAATTCGGATGCGGATCAAAGTCATCGGTCAAACCCCGGCTGATTTGATATGCCGACTGTTGCGCGAAGTGGTTTGCAAGTCATTCTTTAGCAACTGGGTCCACAGCAGCGCCAAAGTTGATTCTGCGCCTTGGTTTCGATTCACTCCGTCGGACATTAGACCATCAAAACAACCGCCGTCTTGCAAGTTGACCATCGGTAAGTCCAAACTGTTCTTGCCAAGGAACCAATCGTAGGCTCGGTCGAAGATCGTCAGATATTTGGTCTGCTTGGTACACTCAAACGCTGCGACCGCTGCCGCGGCCATGGTGGATGCTTCGACTGGCTGTTGATCGTACAGCGACTTATCTTCCCCATGGGAATACCAATCATGATTGCCAACAGGCCAAAAGATTCCTGCGGATGTGCAGACCGAATCCAAAAAAGCAAACGACTCTTGGGCAATCGATAGAAAGTCTTTTTCTGGCCAAAGCACAGCGGCGTCGAACATTGCATGTGGCAGCACCGCATTGGCGTAAGTCATTCGCGATTCAAACCAATGCCAATCCAGTCGCCTTGATCTTCCATAACATTCGGAAATGTCAATGGCCGCGGCTTTTGCAATCGCTCCGAGTTTTTCTGGGGCAACAATTTCATGCTGTTTCAAAAGCATCCAAGCTTGAATCACATACGCTTGGGCCCGGATACTTCTTAGTTGGCTTAGTGAAGCAATGGCCCCCTCGACCATTTCCATCGCTAAGGCTCGAATCCCGATCGGTAGCTCACTGGCTAACACTTCGGCCAATGCCAAAATCACTTGGCCCTGGCAATCGTCAGTTCCGCCACTGTCCAGCCAATCCCGTTGATAGCCCATGAAATTGTGAAAACCTCGGACGGGGGATCGAGCATGTTCCAGGAAACTTAGGTAACAGATCACCCGTGATAGATTGACTTCATTGGGTTGAAGTTCCCAAATCCGAGCCGCTAGACGCAGCGCTCGGGCATGGTCGTCAGTCGTGTAGCCACTCTCTCGACGCGGCAAACTGTAGATTCCATGTTGAATCAATCCAGTCGAATCGGTCATGCGATCCAGGTGACGTAGCGACGGTACTCGATTTCCAAGCATCATTGAATTCCTAGAGAAGTCATTTTCCGAACGCAGCCATGTGGGCGGCGACATTTCGATTTTCAAATTGTTGGTTGAAAACACTCGAGAACAGATCCGAATATTTCCGCCCAACGATTGGCCAAAACATAGGACGAGCGTAGGCGTAAGCTCGACGTCGCGTTTGCGTGGAAAAACTTTCATTACACAAGAATCGCAATGTCGAATCGGCCATCGCTTCACTGTCTCCAAAGGGAACCAGCAGTCCTCGACCGTCGGCCAGAACTTCACGAGCGTACAAATAGGGAGTGCTCACCACCGCTCCCACTGTCGCCATCGCATAAGCCATCGTTCCGCTGGCTATCTGATCTTTTCCAGGATAGGGTGTCACGAAAACGTCGCTGGCTTGTAAGTGTGATAACAACTGAGGCAAATTTAGGTATTGATCAACAAACCGAACGTTGTCGCTAACGCCCAGGGACTTGGCCAATTTAACCAGATCGTTGCGATAGACCTCGCCCGAGTCTCGTTTGACTTGCGGGTGAGTGACACCGACGATCGAGTAAATGGCTTCGGGACATTGGTTGACGATCTTAGGCATGGCTTTGATCATGGCTTCCAATCCCTTGCCAGGGTTAATTAAGCCAAAGGTGCAAATGACCTTGCGACCTTCAAGTCCCAATACTTTTCGGTGCACCGGTTTGCGATGAAAAAGAACACTAGGGACCCCATGCGGAATCACATTGATCGACGAAGTGCAAACGCCGTAAACATCCCGCAACAGATCAGCCGCGGTATGGGTCATCACAATGACAGCTTTGCTGCGTTCGGAAATTTCCTGGATCAATCGACGAGGCAACGAATCGGGTTGTTTTTGCAACGTATGAAAGGTGGTGACGATCGGCTTTGAACACTCATTCAGGAAGTGCAAAATGCCGCTGCCCCAGTTCCCAGGATACAAGCCAAATTCATGTTGCAGACTGACCACATCAAATCGGCCTCGATTGACTTCCCCGGCCGCCTTTTGGTACGCATTTGGGGAATCGTTGTCGATCACATGCTTGACACGCGAATCCGTCCCAACCAACAAACGTGTTTTCTGGATTGCGACAACGGACGACACTGGGCGACCGGCAGCAAGATCTACCGCATCGGCTGTGTCTCTTGTAAAAGAAGCCAATCCACATTCCTCGGGTGGGTACGTCGAAAGAAAAACGGGCCGAATGGCAGGCATTGGACTGATCCTTCAGGGTGGGTCAGGGAATTGGGAATGGTATTTGAAAATGGGATCATGTCGCTTGCGACGGCAGTTCGCTGATTCGATCGATTCGGTCCATCGCTGTCGTTTTCGAACATCCGTACAGTTGTGACAACTTGGCGGCCAACAATTCGCGGTCTCCCGCAATGGCTGTGATGTCCGCATCGTCCAGTTTTCCAAACGTCGATCGGATGGATTGATCAAGAATCTTGCTGCCGGTAGGTTCTGTTATTCTTTTCATTTTTTTGTGTTTTTGTACTTTAGTGTTGTGGTGTGATTGGAAATGCTTTTCCAAAGTAGGATCAGCCAAGGAATCAAGAGTTGGACAAAAAAGAATTCCATGCATTGCATGAAACTGTTGTGTGATGAGCGAAGATTCAACGCCATTGAAATGGTCTTACAAAGGCAAGCAAGACAAAATCGAATGCTTCCTGAAAGGCACATGGCGGAATCGACCAACTGTCTTCCGGTGAATGTACAAAATCAGACGTTTCGATATGAACACAGTGACTTAGTTAGATGAAATTGCATTTCGGGTAAGTTGTCTATTTCAGACTTGCCACGCGGTTAATTTTGTTAGAGATGGGTTTTTCGACTTCCGGTTGCTGGTAGTAGCTACGGCCAACATCGCGATGATTTGTTTGCGTCGGATGGCCCCTAACGCTAATCGCTGGCGACGTTCGGTATCGCTCCATTGATCTTGAACTGCCTTGCAACGCGAACGGGTTTCATCGACCCAAAGATTTTGATTTTCACGCATTGGATTACTCCGTTAATGTAAATATTTTCGTGCATGCCCAGTAAATCGCTTGGTTAAAAAAAGGGGGCAATGCGAAAAGAGCTCTTGGTTGTGACTGGCTCTGTCTGGGAATTCCAGAAATGCGATTCGCTTAGATCGTGTGTTCGACGGAGTTGGATTGTTGGTGGGCTTCAACAAACCACAGCGACTTGTCGACCCCTCGTAGGACTTCGGTAAACAGGTCGACAGTTGCGGGATCATCCAGTTCAACGGCTTCGTTAATCATGGATCGGATCTGACTGCCAAAAGTCGATAGCGCGACGGTGACCGCTGCCACGTGCAATGTGCCGTCAGCAATTGCGTACGGGTATTCATCTAGTCTGGAACTTAAAGCGACCGACTGTACCGTTCCATGCGCTATACCACCAAGTTGGACAATCCGTTCGGCGATCTTGTCAACGTAGTCTTCCATCACTTCGTGGATGTTGTCGAATAGTTCATGCAACGCAATGAAATTTGATCCCTTGACGTTCCAGTGTGCATGTTTGAGTTGCATTTGAAGGTCAATCGCATTAGACAAGTGATTGTTTATTAAGGGACATAATTCCAAGCGATTGCCTTGCGACATGTCGTTTGCCGTTGCGTACAATTGGATCTTCTTATCTTGTTGATTGATAGTTTTAGTGTTCATGGTTTTATTCCTTTGGTTGAAGTGCGAGTAATGAGCTATTTTTGCTCAGAGGTTGGTGATGCTTGACAGTTTCACAATTGACGCTTCGATTGCAAATCGAGACCGCTGCCAATCGGACGTGGTGGATTCATCTAGGGCGTCGCACAAGGGTGGAATTGATTGTTTTAAGGCGTGTGGCAGCAGAAAATTTACTTCAATTCAAGCACGTAGCGACAGCAAAAGAAGCCAATTTCCACTTGCCTGCGGTGCGTGCTGGCATTTTCATAGGTGCCGCTGGCCTTATCGCATGCGCAGGCAAGCCGAGCAAGCGTTTGCCGCAGCCACAAAATTAGGAAAGGGTTCTCGGGCGGAACCGACGGCCGACTTGTAAGAATTTGTAAAGGACTGGACTTAAGTTTGTCCGTGATCAAATGCAGGAAGATAATTTTGGGCTGCAAGAATGTTTCAAGCGTCAACTGGCAATAGAAGTTGAAGCGGAGTGGGCCGCAGGTTCAATCTGCGGTTTCGCTGGGTGAGCGGCGGCCGGTAGTGGTAGCGGTAGCGGTAGCGGCGAGTGGTAGTGTGATAGTGTGATAGTGGTAGTGTGCGAGTAGTGGTGGTAGTGTGCGCGTGGTAGTGGTAGTGTGCGAGTGGTAGTGTGCGAGTGGTAGTGTGCGAGTGGTAGTGTGCGAGTGGTGGTGGTAGTGTGCGAGTGGTGGTAGTGGTAGTGGTAGTGTGGTAGTGGTAGTGTGCGGGGGCGCAATAGAATTGGATTGTCGACCATGCCTGCGCGCAGTGATTTGACATCAACTGCGTGGTTGGCTGTGGATAATCTTTAAGGCGTCAGCATTGTTTGGGGTCTAGCCATCTTCCAGAATTGCTTGGACGGCCAGGCAGCTCAGTTCTGCGGCGGATTTCGCCCCCAGTTTCCTTTTGATATTTTCGCGGTGCGTATCGATGGTATGAGTGCTAAGGAACAGTTCGGTGGCGATCGTCCCACTGGTTTTTCCGTTGCCGATCATCCGGAAAATTTCTAATTCACGATCGGTTAGGGCATCCATCGGTTCGCCCGAGGTTCCTTTATTTCCTAAGGCATGGGCCATCAGACGTCCGGAGATTTCGTCGCTAACGTAAAGTTCTCCGCGGAGCACGGTTCGGATCGCATCGATTACTCGTCCACCAGAATCCTGCTTATTCAGGTAGCCAGAGGCCCCGGCGCGTAACGCCCGTTCTGCGTACAGCGATTCCTTAAACCCTGAACAAACTAACATTTTGACTTTGGGGGCGATGGATTTAATCCGCTTGATCAGTTCAATTCCGTGCCCACTTTTGAGTGAAATATCGACGACCACCAGATCAGGTTTCATCTCTTTGACCAAGCCAACGGCTTCATCTTCAGTCGCCGCTTCACCGCATACTTCCAAGTCGGAGAACGCAGAAATTCGCAATTGTAGACCTTCTCGGACCAAGGCATGATCATCCACAATCAGAATTTTCGCCCGTGAGAAATTATCAGTCATTGTCGAACACCTCATGCAAAACCAAACATCTAACCAGAGTACCACCCTCTGGATTTTCAGTAATTCGAATCGAGCCGCCGATCAAGTTGGCGCGATATTCCATTGTTCTAAGTCCCAAGCCACTGGCGGGAGTGTTGATGCCGTTGACGTCCGCCGGATTGAAACCGTTTCCGTTGTCCGCGATTTCCAACATGAGACTGTCTTTGTGCTGCGCTAGCGTGATCCCAATGCGACTCGCCTTCCCGTGCCGCAAGGCATTGCTAACCGCTTCTTGAGCGATACGGTACAGATGGGTTGCGGTGGTATTTTGCAGTAGGGCGAAATTTTTTGACACGTTAACCCGACATCTTACTTGATCTGTGGTCGTATCGGTCGCCAATTCACTCAGGGCCGAACGTAGACCCTCGGCATCAATCTGAACAGGCATGATTCCGTGTGCCAGGTCGCGGACATGTCCGTTGGCTTCGCTTAATCTCTTGGCCATCAAAGAAGTTGTTTTTCGTAGCCGTTGGTAGTCGACATCCTTGAATTGCCATGTGGGTTCACTATCGAAATCGCTATGCACTTGGTAAGGGCCTTGTTCGATCGTTTCCAGCAAAACGTTGGCGAATAGTGTCAAGCCGGTCAACTCTTGTTGCGTACCGTCGTGCAGTTCTAAGCCAATGCGACGTTGTTCGTCGGCGGCGATTTCCAACGCATGCTTTTGCATCGCTTTGCGACTTGAGATGTCACGTAGAACACCCATGAAAAACCCAAGATGATCGACTTGGCTAACGGATAAGTCGGCGGGAAACGTGCTCCCATCTTTTCTTCGACATAGAACTTCACGACCGACGCCAATGATCCGCGCTTCACCCGTGTCCAAATATCTTTGGATATAACCATCATGCTCGTCTCTAAAAGGCGGAGGCATGAGCATGCTGACATTCTGGCCCACCAGTTCCGCTTTGGAGTAGCCGAAAATGGTTTGTGCCGCTTGATTAGCGCTATCAATAATTCCGCGTTCGTCAATCATAATGATGGCATCGGATGCGGTACTAAGGATTGCGCTTAATCGCATGTTCGTTTCATGAATTTTGGCTTCGTTGCGTTTGCGCTGGGTTACATCGTGATAGGTGATCACAATGCCATCAGTCACGTTATCGACCGCACGAAAGGGTAACGTTCTTCGAAGAAAACATCGGCCATCGACCGTGGTAACCTCGGATTCGAATTTCTTGGCGTCGACCAAAACGCGTTGGCAATCGGCCACTAACTGTGGATCAACCAGTGGCGATTCGATGTTTTGCAAAATGCGATTGATGACCAGGGACGTGGGCTGGAACAGTTCGATCGCGGGAGTGGTGAATCGTTTGACATGCAGCTGTTTGTCTAAGAACAAGGTGGCGATCTCGGTACTAATCATCAAGTTCGTGATTTCGCTATTGGATTGGTCCAATTCTGCTACTTTTTCAAGCAGCTCGCAATTGACCGTATTCAATTCTTCGTTCAGCGACTGCAATTCTTGTTTCGAAGATTCCAGTTCTTCATTGGACGATTGAAGTTCTTCGTTGAACAGGCTCATTCGTTCGATACTGTTTTGCAGTTCGTCGTGAGCTGTCTTGAGTTCATATTCAAGCAGGTCCACCATCGCCGCGTCGGATTCGAGAGTGCGATTTCCAAGGTCTTGGTTGGTCGTAGGCTTTGACGTGTCATGCACTGTGTTAGGGGTTTGAGCGTGGAATAAGATCAACATCAGCCCTTCCTTGTCACGCTGACCAAGAATCGGGCGGACCGTGATCTTGCAGTTCCAGTAGGTTCCGTTTCGGTTGACACGGGCTGTGACATCGGTCACCTCCGTCTGTTCTTGACTAGCTTTGCGGCACGCTAAACGCAATTTTGTTCGCAGGCCTGGACGCGCCATCGCCAAAAGGTTTTTAGTTAATTCTCCCGTTGGAAATTCTAGAAAGTTGGCAAGGGGGCCGGTGACGTTCAATATTTTATGATGTTGATTGATCAGCGCGGTCGCGGGTGCATAATCCCTAAGAATATATTTCTCGGCAATTTCTCGGTAAGATCGTTTGGGCCCGAATGCTGGACTTAATTGCCGCATACTGCTTTGGACGAAGCTGTTTTTTGCGGGACGAATCGCTGGCGTCACATTGTCCGAGAGACCCACACGACGGTAGATTCGGCACTTCTTTGATACCGAATCGAACAGACGCATGCCTCGGCCGACCGTTTCCGAGGGACCTAATATTAGGTAGCCGTCTTGGTTCAAAGCGAAGTGAAACAAGGAAATCAGTTGCTGTTGCACTTCGGGTTCAAGGTAGATCAAAACGTTGCGACAGGAAACTAGATCCATTCTAGAAAACGGAGCATCACGAAGAAGGTTTTGTTTGGAGAAAACAATTGAATCCCGCAATGGTTTGCTGACCCGATAGTGAAGGTCATCGGCGGTTACAAAGAACCGATTCAAGCGATTGGCATTGACGTCGGTGGCGATGCTGGACGGATAAAGTCCGCGTCTAGCAAAGTCGATCGAATCACTATTAATGTCGCTGGCAAAAATCTGGAAGTTTGCTGGTTTTTCCGCAGTAATAAAGGCTTCGAACATTAGCATCGAAATGGAGTACGCTTCTTCGCCGGTTGCGCAACTGGCCACCCATATTCGGATCGGAACTTCGGATGAATGCTTTGCGATCAGCCCCGGAATCACCTCGTGTTCCAGCTGTGCATAGTCATCCGAATCTCGAAAAAACGCCGTGACCCCAATCAGGAAATCTTTTACCAGTGCCTGGGGTTCGTTGGTGAGGTCGGGCAACTGTTCACGATACTGTTGAATGTCTGCAATTTGCAGTAGTCCCATGCGTCGTTCGATTCGTCGTAGCAGCATGCCGCTTCGATAGTGGCTGAAATCAAACTTGGTCAATCGATGAATCAATTTGATGATCGCCGCCAGCTCACTCTGCGTTTCTTCGCTTTGTGTGACCTCGGCTGGACTTAGGTTGACATAAGGTTGCCGAACATGCTTAATCAACGTCTGGGGCATCTGATCGGGTGACAGTACAAAATCCACTAAGCCCGTTTCGATGGCACTTCGCGGCATTTGATCAAATTCAGCGGATTCGGGCGATTGTGCCATCGCCATTCCACCGCATTGTTTGATCTCGCGAATGCCCAGCGTTCCGTGACTGCCGGTACCCGATAGTACGATACCAATCGCGCGAGAACCTTGATCGGTTGCAAGCGAACGCAGAAAGAAATCGATCGCGGTTTGCGAAGTGGCTGGCTCCGGCAAATTGCTAAGTCTCAGCGCGCCCTTGTTGATCGCCAAGGAGTGATTGGGTGGAATGATGTAAACACAATTGACTTCAACCGCCATCGCGTCCGTGGCTTCGACGACAGGCATCTTGGTGTGCCGTGCGATCAGTTCCACCATTAAGCTTTCGTGCGTTGCGTCCAGGTGCGGCACCAAGACAAAGGCAACACCGCTGTCGGCGGGCATTGCTTCGAAGAATTGATTGAACGCGGTTAAGCCACCCGCCGAAGCGACAATGCCTGCGATAGGAATCTGGAATTCAGGCTGCTGGGTTAAATTAGAAATGCCGACTAACGTTTCTGGCAGTTCGTTTTCAGAACTGTCTTTCGCGCGCCCAGAAAGCGAACCGGCGGGTTGAGTTGGGCGATCAAACATTTTCTACGCCCTATGGCAGTGACGGTAATTACTTCCACAGTTTACCTTGGTGTTGCGATTCAAGCTACAGTCTAATGGTCACCGTTAACTTGCGCTATGGCGGAATCCACCATCAACGACAGCACTATGGGTTCTCTTGTGGCCAATTTTTGGCGAGCGGCGAGAATTCAGTTTGGACTCGGGACCCGATTCTTGCGATTATGGCTTCGCTGAGGCGAGCGGCAAAAGTGAACTTACCGCAATTCAAGCACGCAGCGCAAGTGAAGGAAGACAATATTCACCTGGTTGCGCTGCGTGTTGGTATTTTTAAGCCTGCCGGTCGTTATCAATGCGAAACCACAAGTTCTGGTATTGCAAGAGAGTCTTCAGTTTGGCCGCGTTGCATTAGAATTCTTTCGAGGCACCCTGCACCGCTGTTTTCAGCTCATTCCAAGCAGAACGGGCCCCTTTTTCGGTATCGCCCCAGGCTTCGGTGGTTGCTTTTCCAACTTCCTCTAGCTTAATGTTTAACGCCATTCGTTTGACTTCCAGTTGGGACAATTTTAGTCCCCATTTGGCCTTGGCATCGCTGGCTAGGCTTTCACCTTTGACGCGAAGCTTCCGGAGTTCTGTATCCAGATCAGTCAACTGCTGTTTAAGGTCTTTCATAAAATTTTCTTTTATTTGCTGAGAAGTGTTCTTCGTTACGGTCGAATCGGCAAGGTCAGACTGCTTTTGGGGCATCGCCTTGGTTACAGGCTTGCTTTTTTCCTTGGGTGAGTTTCCGGATTTTTGATCGCACCCACCGATCAGCAGTATTCCGACAAACAGGGACGCAAACAGACTGGCACAAAGTGAACGTTCCATCATTAATCTCTTGGTTAGAAAACAGGGTTGAACTTGGCATGAGTCGCGTGCTTTGGTTGACACAATTTTGCCGTCGCTGTGGTGGGTGTAAATCGAAGCTTCCAAATTTACAATCAATACCCAACTGGCAGACGTCATCTTGGGAAAACGATCCATCCCAGCGCATCGAGAAAAGCAAGATAATTGGCTGGTGGAATTTGCCAGAAAGGCCACCGCGCGACCCAACCAGGATTAAATGTCACGTGGTTGATTGAATGTCAGATGTAGATGATTAGCGTTCGCAAGCAGTGTTGCTGTTTACCGTTGCCGGACGTGATTCAGGCGAGCGTTAAGTTGTCAAAGACCTGATCCTACTGGCGCTGAATGGTTGAAACCACCATGTGGATTCGGTGCTTTCCTCGATACTTGCCATGGAAAGCCACATGTAAAATTCTGCGAAGTGTTAGTTCAAAGACTTGTCTCTTTCAAAACAAGGAGAACGATGATGCCCGTGAACATTAAAACCGAAGCCGATGGCAAAGTATTAATAGCGGATCTAAGCGGCAAACTGACAAAAGCAGACTACGCACATTTCACACCTGAAGTGGAGCGTGCAGTGAAAGAAAATGGCAAAGTGCGAATGCTGGTGAGAATGCGCGACTTTCACGGTTGGACGCTCTCCGCGATCTGGGAAGACATCAAGTTCGACACCCACCACTTTTCGCATATCGAACGTCTAGCTCTGGTTGGTGAAAAGTCCTGGGAGGCGGGAATGGCGGTATTCTGCAAGCCATTCACAACGGCGAAGGTCAAATACTTTGATTTGCTGAAGTCGGAAGAAGCAGATCGTTGGATACATGACGGTGTCACACAGAAAATCGCGACGAATTAACATCGGCCGGCAAATTAAGAAAAACAAACACGTTGCTTCGCGATGTGCCAAATGAACAAAAGTAAACACGGTAAGTCACTACAAAAAATAAAGGAATTCAGATGCTTGGAACTATCCTGTTCGTGTTGCTAATTTTAATTCTATTGGGTGCAATTCCCGCGTGGCCTCACAGCAGGAGTTGGGGCTACGGACCCAGTGGTGGGCTGAGCGTAATTATTGTCATCTTACTCGTTTTACTCTATCTGGGGAAAGTTCCGTTTTGATGTTTCCAATTCAATTCGTAACAGGCAAAGAGAATTGGGGTGTTTGCGATGTGCCAAATGAACAAAAGTAAACGCGGTAAGTCACTACAAAAAATAAAGGAATTCAGATGCTTGGAACTATCCTGTTCGTGTTGCTAATTTTAATTCTATTGGGTGCAATTCCCGCGTGGCCTCACAGCAGGAGTTGGGGCTACGGACCCAGTGGTGGGCTGAGCGTAATTATTGTCATCTTACTCGTTTTACTCTATCTGGGGAAAGTTCCGTTTTGATGTTTCCAATTCAATTCGTAACAGGCAAAGAGAATTGGGGTGTTTGCGATGTGCCAAATGAACAAAAGTAAACGCGGTAAGTCACTACAAAAAATAAAGGAATTCAGATGCTTGGAACTATCCTGTTCGTGTTGCTAATTTTAATTCTATTGGGTGCAATTCCCGCGTGGCCTCACAGCAGGAGTTGGGGCTACGGACCCAGTGGTGGGCTGAGCGTAATTATTGTCATCTTACTCGTTTTACTCTATCTGGGGAAAGTTCCGTTTTGATGTTTCCAATTCAATTCGTAACAGGCAAAGAGAATTGGGGTGTTTGCGATGTCAACTGAGTCCAGGATTTTGTCGATCAACGGTGGTTCTTCCAGCATCAAATTTGCGATTTACGATTGGGGCAAGTCGTTGCATCGATTGCTGAAAGGCCGCATCGATCGAATTGGTTTTGCGAATTCGGAATTCAAGGTCCATGGATCGACGGACGCAGACAATGTCACCCAATCCGTCAAGGTACCGGACCAGGCTGCGGCCGTTGACCTGCTGTTGGATTGGATTGAACAGCGTCTGGGACGCGATTCTTCGGCCACCGTCGGGTCTTTGGCTGCCGTTGGGCATCGCATTGTTCACGGCGGTCCGAAGTTCAGTCGACCTGAGCGTATCACGCCCCAAATGCTGGAGCAGTTGCAGCAGTTAAGTCCATTTGATCCCGAACACTTGCCCGCTGAATTGATGCTGATTGAAGCGATTGGGAAACGATTCCCAGATCTGCCGCAAATCGCCTGTTTCGATACCGCATTTCATCACGATATGCCCCGTGTCGCACAGTTGTTGCCAATCCCGCGGCGGTACCATTGGCAAGGTGTCCGACGATATGGATTTCATGGATTGTCTTACCAATTCTTGATGCAGGAACTTAAGCGACTGGGCGATCCGACCGCCACAACAGGCCGAGTGATCTTGGCGCACTTGGGCAATGGTACCAGTCTTGCGGCAGTACGTGATGGCAAGTGCATCGACACCAGTATGAGTTTTACGCCAACTGCCGGCGTACCGATGGGCACCCGCAGCGGCGACCTTGACCCGAGTTTAGTTTGGTATCTGGCGCGCACCGAAGCTATGAGTGCAAAAGAGTTTAACCAGATGGTCAATTCCCAATCGGGTCTGCTGGGCGTTTCGGAGACCAGTTCGGATATGCGCGACTTGCTAAAGATTGAATCACAAGACGTACGAGCGGCAGAAGCAATTGCACTATTTTGTTATGAGGTCAAAAAACGGATCGGTGCCTACGCAACGGCATTGGGCGGCATCGATACGTTGGTGTTTTCGGGCGGAATTGGTGAGAACGGTTCATCTGTACGGCAGCGAATTTGCATGGGAATGGAATTTCTAGGCATTAAGATCGCTGCCGATCGCAATGCAGAAAACGCAGCGTTGATTTCATTGGGTCCAACGGCGGTTCGAGTGATCGCTACCGATGAAGAAAAAATGATTGCGGGTTCAGTGTGTCAAGTGCTAGAGGTGCCAGGCAGCGAGTTCAATTGAGCAAATCTAAGGTAAACCAAAGATGCTAATCAAGTTAACCACCGACAAGTCCGTTACCGGTGCTGCTGCGGCTTTGCAGCACGCCGTTGTTGAGAAGTGTTTTGGTGTCATGCAGGTTCACAATCTGCAAGAGACTATGCACAAGAAAGGCGTGGACTTCCATCACGAGTGTTTGATCTTCGAAGTCTGTCAACCGCAGCAAGCCAAAAAGGTGCTTGATGAAAACATGAGTGTGTGTGCTGCGCTGCCCTGCCGTATCTCGATCTATGAAGAAGACGGCATAACCACGCTGGCAATGGTCAAGCCAACCGTTTTGCTTGCAATGTTCGATTCACCCAAGTTAAAAGATGTCGCCCATGAAGTGGAGTATGCCTTGGTCCAAATCATGAAGGATGCAGCCTCCGTTTAACCGCCCGACAACTGCTTGAAGAAAAGTAATGATGGCTATCGATCCCATTTGCGGAATGAAAATTGACGAGAATTCTGTCCTGCGCGCCCAGCGCGACGGGGAGACGTTCTTTTTTTGCAGTGAAAATTGTCGAACAAAGTTTCTGACGAAAGGTTCTGCTCCGAAAACCGAAGGCCAGTGTTGTGGCAAATCACCAAGTGATGATCGCCACGACACTGGCCACGACACTGGCCACGACACTGGCCACGACACTGGCCACGACACTGGCGTCGTGCCCCAGTCCGACGCTGCCCAATACATATGCCCAATGTGCTCTGGTGTTCAGTCCAGTAGACCTAACGCATGCCCCAAGTGCGGAATGGGCCTGGAACGCAATCCGGCATGGGTAAAACCGAGGGCTGTCAAAGCCATTTACACTTGTCCGATGCATCCCGAAGTTCAGCAGAATCAGCCAGGTGAGTGCCCTAAATGCGGCATGGCATTGGAACCCAAGACGGCGGCGCCGGGGACCAACCAGCAAGACAACGTTGAACTCCGCGAGATGACGGTTCGCTTCTGGAGCGGAGCGGCGCTGACATGCCCGGTGTTTGTTCTTGCAATGGCGCATATGATTCCCGTGCTGGGTCAGCAGGCATGGGTTACTAGTGATGTCTCTCGCTGGATTCAGTTTGTACTGACAACGCCCGTGGTTTGCTGGGCGGGCTGGCCGTTCTTTGTACGCGGCTGGCGGTCCATTGTCTCGCGACATCTGAATATGTTCACCTTGATCTCCATCGGCGTGGGCGCGGCTTTTGTCTTCAGCGCCGTCGCGATGCTTATGCCTGGCCTGTTTCCGGACACGATGCAACACGCAGGCAAGGTTGCTATCTACTTTGAGGCGGCCGCAATGGTCACAGTGCTGGTGTTGCTTGGCCAAGTGCTTGAACTTCGGGCCCGCAGTCGCACGGGTAGTGCCATCAAAGCGTTGCTGAACCTCGCTCCACCGACGGCACGACAAGTTACGCCCGATGGTGATCAAGTGGTTGCACTGAACCTAGTTCACGTCGGTGATCACTTGCGCGTGGTTCCCGGCGACAAAGTGCCCGTAGACGGCGCCGTCGTCCAAGGGCATTCTAGCGTGGAAGAATCCATGATTACCGGCGAACCACTTCCGGTGGAAAAGACCATTGAAGACAAGGTCACCGGCGGCACTCTCAACGGCTCCGGCAGTTTCGTGATGCAAGCCGAGCGGGTCGGAAGCGACACGTTGCTAGGACAGCTCGTCAACATGGTGGCCGAAGCTCAACGCAGCCGCGCGCCCATTCAAGGACTGGCCGACAAGGTTGCGGGAATCTTCGTGCTGGCGGTTTCGATGTTGACCTTTATCGTCTGGATTTGGATCGGACCGGTGCCCCGACTTGCTCATGCCCTTATCAATGCGGTCGCGGTCCTGATCATTGCCTGTCCCTGCGCACTTGGCTTGGCGACACCCATGTCGATCATGGTCGGCGTCGGAGGTGGCGCGCAGGAAGGCGTGCTGGTCAAGAACGCCGAGGCGCTAGAACGACTGGAGAAAGTGAACACGCTGGTCGTTGACAAGACGGGGACACTCACGGAAGGCAAACCCAAGCTGATCGACATCCTGCCAGTCGAAGGCATCGACGCCAACGACTTTCTGTGTCTCGCCGCCTCACTGGAGCAGAACAGCGAACATCCGCTGGCCACCACGATTGTGAAGGCCGCCAAGGAACAGCAGATCGCACTGGAGGCTGTCAAGAACTTTCGCTCGGTAACGGCGGGAGGTGTTGTTGGTGATGTTGCCGGTCGTGTGGTTATGGTTGGCAAACCGGCGTTCCTGCGAAACGAAAAGAGCAGCGGCCTGGACCCGCTAGAAACAACGGCGGTGAAACTTCAGCAGGACGGCAAAACGGTGATATTGGTCGCGATCGATGGGAAGCCGGCGGGACTTTTGGCCGTCGCCGACCCGATCAAAAACACGACAGCCCTGGCTATCAAGCAACTCCATGAACTCGGACTCGAACTCGTCATGCTGACGGGTGATAACCGCCGCACTGCTGCCGCGGTCGCGAAGGAACTAGGAATTGATAAAGTCGAGGCAGAAATCGAACCTGCCGGAAAAGTTGCTTATGTCAAGAAGTTGCGGGCGGCAGGAAAACAGGTAGCGATGGCTGGTGACGGAATCAACGACGCACCGGCGCTTAGTGAAGCGGACGTCGGCATTGCGATGGGCACAGGCACCGACGTGGCGATGCAAAGTGCGGGAATCACGCTCGTTAGCGGCGACTTGCTGGGCATCGCGAAAGCAATTCAACTCAGCCGCGCCACCCTGTGGAACATTCGCCAGAACCTGATTTTTGCCTTTCTCTACAACGCATTGGGAATACCTGTTGCGGCCGGTGTGCTGTACCCTTTCTTCGGTCTGCTGTTGAGCCCAATCATTGCCGGCGCCGCGATGAGCCTAAGTTCCGTCTCCGTCATCAGCAACGCTCTGCGTCTGCGAAGCGCAAAGCTGGGGTCTGTGCAGACATGATTGCAAAAACACCGATCCTCGAGTCAGCCTCGATGACCGCCGCGGCGGAACAGCCACCTAGCGGAAGTTCGCCTACGGGAAGGCCCAAGGGGACGCTACCCAAGCCCAGTTCCAATCAGCTTAGCAATTGGTGGAGCCGCAAGTCGCTGGTTATCGCAGCGTTTGCCATTGCGGCAATTATTCTGCATCTGGTGCTGCGATTCGGATTTCAGACCACTGCTGTGATCAGCGATTCTCCACTGCTGCTGACTTTGGTGTTGGGTGGCATACCGCTGCTGTATGACTTGTTGCGCAAGTTGCTGAAGCGACAATTTGGATCGGATCTGCTGGGCGGAATTTCGATTATCACTTCGGTGCTGTTGGGCGAATACTTGGCTGGGTCGATCATCGTTTTGATGCTTTCTGGGGGCGAAGCACTGGAGTCGTATGCGCTGCGCAGCGCGTCCTCGGTACTGAAGGCCGTGCTAAACGCTCTGCGAGCGGCTTTTCCACCGAGGGTAATTCATGACCTCTAAGCTCGACCCAAAGTCATCTTTTGCCATGCAGACCGATGCTGTCCTGCAATCACTGGAAAGCAACGAAGAGTCGGGACTGTCAACGTCGCAGGTAACCGCGGTTCGTGATCAGGCGGGTTGGAACGAACTTGCCACTGCCGCTCCAGAACCCGTGTGGAAAAAGATTCTGGCTCAATTCCGCGATGTCTTGGTTCTAATTTTAATTGCAGCGGCGTTAATTTCCGGAGCCATGGGCGAGTGGACGAACACCGTAGCCATTGTAGCGATCGTGGTGCTGAACGCTTTATTGGGACTCTACCAAGAAGGGAAAGCCGAAAGGTCACTGGCGGCGTTGCAAGACTTGTCCGCGCCGACGGCGAAAGTCTTTCGTGAGGGGAAACTGGCCGCGATCGCCGCGCGGGAACTGGTACCAGGCGATATCGTTGAAATCGAAGCGGGAGACAATGTTCCTGCGGATTTGCGATTGCTGACCGCGTTTGCGATGCGAGTCGAAGAAGCCGCACTTACCGGTGAGAGTTTGCCGGCGGAGAAAGATGCCCAACAGGTGCTGCCCAAATCCACAGCATTGGCGGATCGTCAAAACATGGTCTACATGAGCACCGTCTTGGTCAAGGGGCAAGGCCGCGGTGTCGTCGTGGCGACGGGGATGCAGACCGAAATTGGTCGGATCGCCGGGATGTTGCAAACGTATGATCGCACGCCGACCCCGCTGCAACTCCAACTTGTCAAACTCGGGCGAACGTTGGTCATCGTCTGCCTAGTGCTGGTGGGCGTCATCTTTTTACTTGGACTGCTGCACGGTAAGTCGTGGGTGGATATTTTGATGTCGTCCGTCAGTCTGGCGGTCGCCGCAGTGCCAGAGGGCTTGCCTGCCGTGGTGACGATGTCGTTGGCGTTGGGATTGCAACGGATGGCCAAACGCCACGCTCTGGTCCGCAAGCTGCCCAGCGTTGAAACGCTGGGGTGCGTGTCGGTGATCTGCACAGACAAGACCGGCACGTTGACTCATAACCAGATGACCGCTCGGGAATTGCTGGCCGGCGGAGTTCACTACCACGTGACTGGTTCGGGCTACGCTCCGGACGGAGAATTCTTCAAGGTTTCGTCCGATCAGCAGCCCGCCGTCAAGCTGACGCATGCAGATGGGCGAATGGCGCTGCGAGTCGCGGCTTACTGCAATCACGCTCAAGTGCAGCCAGGCGAGACCGAAGGCACCTGGGACGTGATTGGTGATCCCACCGAAGGCGCTTTGATCGTAATGGCCACCAAGGGAGGTCTGGTAGCGTCCGATCAGAAACCAGAAGTCGTGCAGGAACTTCCCTTCGACGCGGATCGAAAAGCGATGTCCGTATTAGTCAAGGACGATTCTGGCCAGCGAGTCCAATACACCAAAGGGGCCCCCGAACGTCTGCTGGAAAAGTGTGTCCGGGAACGGCGCGACAATCAGGTGATCCCACTTACTGATCAGCGACGGCGGGAAGTCTTGGAAACCAACGACGAAATGGCTTCCCGCGCTTTGCGCTGCTTGGCCTTGGCCTATCGAGATGACGATGGAGCCACACCGACGATTGTAGAGAATGACCTGACGTTCGCCGGCTTGGTCGGGATGATCGACCCGCCGCGTGAAGAGGCGAAGCACGCTGTCGTTTGTTGTCGCCACGCCGGAATACGTCCGGTGATGATCACGGGCGATCACCCCGCGACGGCAAAGGCCATTGCAATCGAACTAGGCATTGCCGCAGAGAGTGACCACGTCGTTTCGGGAATGGATCTGGACGCCATGTCCGATGATGAACTGGCAGCCCAAGTCGAACACATTGCCGTCTATGCCCGCGTCGCGCCCGAACACAAACTGCGAGTCGTGCGAGCGTGGCAGAGTCGCACGGAGGTGGTCGCGATGACGGGCGATGGGGTGAACGATGCGCCCGCAGTCAAGGCGGCCGATATTGGCATCGCCATGGGGATCAGCGGAACCGATGTCACTCGTGAGGCATCGTCGATGGTGCTGATGGACGACAACTTCGCCTCGATCATCAGCGCCGTTGAAGAAGGCCGAGCAATTTACGACAACATACAAAAGTTTTTGATCTTTTTGTTGTCGTGCAACGCAGGAGAATTGATGTTGATGTTGTTTGCCTCCCTGATCGGATGGCCGTCTCCACTGCTGCCTGTACAATTGCTATGGATGAATCTTGTCACCGACGGCCTACCGGCGCTGGCCCTGGCGATGGAACCGCCTGAACCTGGTCTGATGTCGCGGCCACCTCGCGCAGCAGGCCAATCCATTCTGACTTGGCAACTTGGGGCGGCGATCCTGTTTCGTGGCTTACTGTTGGCCGTGGTCGGTATAGTGGCATTTGGTCTGCTGCTAGGGCCGGATGGCGAAGACGTATCAAAGGCTCGAACAATGGCTTTTTGCGTTATGGTTTTTGGACAGCTGTTCCTGGCATTGGCCGCTCGCAGCCGAAGCCTGACCTTCTGGCAACTGGGTCCCACCACGAATCTCTATGTAATCGCCGCAGTCGCACTTTCGGGGCTTTTGCAGTTCGGAATTCTCTCTCTATTTTTTACACGAACGATTTTTCAGACAACAATGCTATCGCCAATGCAATGGATTTTGCTTCTGTCGTTATCAATAGTGCCTGTCACCGTTATTGAACTAATCAAACTGGGCTTTGGGTTCACGTCGCAGCGTCCTACCACCGTTGATATCAAATTAGGAAATTAAACCATGAATCCACAAACTGCTTCATCCGAACCACTTCACCATATCGACGCTTATTGGCGCGCGGCCAACTACTTGTCAGTTGCGCAAATCTACCTGTTGGACAATCCGCTGTTGCGACGTCCGTTGGAAATGACCGATGTCAAGAACATGTTGCTGGGACATTGGGGCACGACGCCGGGTCAAAATTTTATCTATGTGCACTTGAATCGAGTGATAAAAAAGTACGAGCTGGATATGATTTATGTTTCGGGTCCTGGTCACGGCGGGCCAGCGTTGGTTGCCAATACGTATCTGGAGGGCACTTACAGCGAGATCTATCCAAAGATTAGTCAAGATGAAGCGGGGCTACAAAGACTGTTCAAACAGTTTTCCTTTCCCGGTGGTATTCCCAGTCATGTGTCGCCAGAATGCCCAGGTTCGATTCATGAAGGCGGCGAGTTAGGTTATTCGCTCAGCCATTCGTTTGGCGCGGTGTTTGACAATCCGGATCTCATCGTCGCGTGTTGCGTGGGTGATGGCGAAGCGGAAACTGGACCGCTGGCCACTGCCTGGCACTCGAATAAATTCTTGAACCCAATCACTGACGGCGCGGTACTGCCGATCTTGCATCTGAACGGTTACAAGATCGCCAATCCTGCCTTGCTTGCTCGGATCGAACCAGAGGAACTAGATCAATTGCTGCACGGTTACGGTTGGATGCCATATTACGTCGAAGGTGATGATCCCGCACTGATGCATAAGGACATGGCCCAGACGCTAGATATTGCCGTGCAACAAATTCAGCAATTCCAGCACGACGCCCGGGTTAGCGGAAATAAGCAGCGACCGTTGTGGCCCATGATTGTCCTGAAGTCTCCTAAAGGTTGGACAGGGCCCAAAGTAGTCGACGGAGTGCCGAATGAAGGCACGTTCCATTCGCATCAAGTGCCCCTGCCGGTGGACGCCAATCATCCAGAGCACCTTCAGCAGTTGGAAGATTGGTTGCGCAGTTATCGTCCCGAAGAACTGTTTGACGAACAAGGTCGATTGATTCCAGAGTTAGCCCAGTTGGCTCCAGAAGGCGATCGGCGCATGGGCGCCAATCCACACGCCAATGGTGGGCAACTGCTTCGGGATCTGATTATGCCTGATTTTCGCGACTACGCGGTGCAGGTAACATCGCCTGGAGCGGTAACCGCTGCCGACGCTCACCAGTTGGGTGTCTTCCTGCGTGATGTCACGCAAATGAATCGCGAACAACGCAACTTCCGCATCTTCGGTCCTGACGAAACGCTGTCCAACCGACTGGGTCCCGTGTTCGAGGTAACTGACCGGCAATGGGACGCACGAACTCAGGTGAACGACGAATTTTTGGCACACGAAGGCCGAGTGATGGAGATGCTGAGCGAGCATCAGTGTCAAGGTTGGCTTGAAGGCTATCTGCTGACCGGTCGTCACGGATTGTTCAACAGTTACGAAGCGTTCATCCACATCGTCGATTCGATGTTCAACCAGCACGCTAAGTGGTTGAAGGTCACCGCCGGCCTCTCCTGGCGATACCCAATCGCATCGCTGAATTATCTGCTGGCTTCGCATGTGTGGCAGCAGATGCACAACGGCTTTACGCATCAAGATCCCGGATTCATCGACCATGTGGTAAACAAAAAAGCCTCGATCGTCCGTGTTTATCTGCCGCCAGACGCGAACTGTCTGCTTTCGATTTGGGATCACTGCTTGCGAAGTCGTGATTATGTTAACGTCGTGATCGCAGGGAAGTACCAGGCACCTCAGTGGTTGACCATGGAAGAAGCGATCGTCCATTGTTCCGCGGGCATCGGCATCTGGCAATGGGCTAGTAGCGATCAAGACGAAGATCCCGACGTGGTGATGGCCTGTTGCGGCGATGTTCCGACATTGGAAACATTGGCCGCCGTCAGTATCATGCGTGAACATCTACCGGATCTGAAAATTCGCGTGGTGAACGTGGTCGACCTGATGAAACTGCAACCCGAAAGTGAACACCCGCATGGGTTAAGGGACGATGCATTCGACGCACTGTTTACCAAAGACAAGCACGTCATCTTCGCTTACCACGCGTATCCTTCGTGTATCCATCAAATGATTTATCGCCGCACAAACCATCACAATATCCACGTTCGTGGCTACAAAGAAGAAGGCACGATCACGACGCCGTTTGATATGACAGTGTTGAACGATCTGGATCGCTATCACTTAGTGATGGACGCGATCGACCGAGTGCCCGAGACCGGCGAGGCTGGTGTTCGCTTGAAGAAACGGCTGACCGCCAAGTTGATCGAGCATAAAAAATATATCAACCAGCACGGCCAGGACATGCCAGAAATTCGTAACTGGAAATGGAAGACACCCTCATGATTCGTGTTTTTGGATTTGAATAAATTCGCCGGTCCTGGGACCAATGTGATAACCGACGCAAGAGATCCCCCAAAGCGTATTGATTACCAAGAACGTCTCAAGCATGGGTTACGGTGGAATCCGATGGCTTGCGTGCGATGGCTTGCGTGCGATGGCTTGCGTGCGATGGCTTGCGTGCGATGGCTTGCGTGTGTTGGCTTGCGGCGGCGTTCAGGTAGTAGTCCGATAGCCCGTGGGTCCAGGAAGCCAGAGTGAAGTTTCTAGAGGATATCGTGAACGGACTTCAAAACGCTCCCCGGGCGATCCATGGGCTGCTCACTGGAAAGAACTTTGGTAAGCTCGTGATTCGGGTTGGCAGCAATGAATAGCAAGGAGATTACTTTAAAGGGCAACGCACACTGGACGCACACTGGACGCACACTGGACGCACACTTGGACGCACACTGGACATATACCGGACGTATACCGGACCGGAGGCAACGACAGTCGTTGGATGTTGGATAGGTTTACAGCGGTGTCGATGAAGAGATTTAGCCCGACCCAAGAGTACGGCGGCCCGTCCGTTTTGCAATCTGGGGTAATTCCCAAACGCAAGCGTAGACAAGGAATCTATAATGTTTTCAGAGACGGATGGAAGTCGAAAAGCGATCGGCGATGTGGACGTGTTGTTTCACGCAGGATTGTATCATCTTTTTCATTTGGTGCTTCCCAATCATGACTTCATCGCGCACGCGGTTAGTACGGATGCGCTGAATTGGCGACGGGTCAACAACGCGTTATTCATCGGCGATCCTGGGAACTGGGATGATTTGATGCTGTGGACGATGCACGTTTCGCCTGATCCACACCACAACGGTCGTTGGCGAATGTTCTACACAGGTCTGTCCCGGCGCGACCACGGCAAGTATCAACGATTGGGGCTGGCGACCAGTGACGATCTGTTTCACTGGAAGAAGTCGCCGGTGCATTGGGAAGATCACCGTGGTCCGCAGGACCCCGAACCCGTGAAGGAGGCACTGCGTCGCAGTCGGTCAACCCAGGCCGATAGCCGGCACGCGATGTTTGATGCCGACAGTTGCTTTCCCCTTGAGCCTGATCCCAAACACTACGAAGCGTCATTGGACGAAGGTAGACGCTGGGTCAGTTTTCGTGATCCGTTCTTCTATCACGACGGTACCGACGGATTTTTACTTGCCGCCGGTCGCGTCAAGGTGGGGCCGATTGTTCGTCGTGGTTGCGTGGCACTGATGAAGGAAACTTCGCCTGGGCATTTCGAGTCCCAGCCAGCACTGCATCACCCACACTTGTACGACGATATCGAAGTTCCCAACGTGATTAATGTGGACGGCGATCATTACTTGATCGGCAGCATTCGCGAAGATGCCAAGATTCGTTACTGGTACACAGGCAAGTTAGGCGACCCGTGGGCGAGCTACCACGACAACGTGCTGCTTGCCCAGGGAAACTACGCAGGACGGGTCAGTCGCGACGACAAGGGTTGGTTGTTATGGAATTTCTTTTCGATGAACTTGTCCGACCGAACGGCGGAGAACTTGATAACGCCGCCCAAACGCTTGGTACGCACCGATTCAGGATTGCTTCGCGCAGTCACTTTTGAAGGGATCGATGCTCACCTTCGTCAAACCGTTGACACTCGTTGCATCCACAGTTTAATTGAAGATGTCGGCCCGCAAGTCGAAATCTGCCAAGCCGATGAGGGCGATTTGGAATTGACTTGCCAGAGCGGCTTCCAGGCGTTCGTCTTCGATGAGAAACTGGACCACTTTCGCTTTCAAGCCAAGCTGGAAACGCAAGGAGTCGGCAAGTGCGGGATGGTCTTTCGGCTTGATCCGGTGACCCGCGACGGCTACTATCTGTCACTCGATCTACTCAAAGGCGTTGCTCAATTGCGAGCCTGGGGTACCGGTGCGGACGGCAGCGGCGAACACATGATGCAGTTTGCTTCTTTGCAAGCAGGCTTTTGGTTTTCTGAAGATCACGGCAGCGCCGAAGTGCAGTTGATTGCATTTGGTAGTTACATCGAGTTCTCGATCAACGGACGTGTGGTTCTATCACTTGCGGACCAGCGTTTTGATGCCGGCAATTTGGGTGTCTATTTGGAGGCTGCGAAAGTTCGGCTTTCCAACGTCCACCTGCAGCGTCTCGCCTCACCCAGGCAAACCGACGATCACTTAGTGAGCGGATGAACCAGATAGTTTTCAATCCTAGCGCGTTGATGGACTCGGCAAGTGCAGTTTCAGCTTAGCAGTTTACGAACTTGGCGAAGCGGGCAAATACCTACTGCTGGATGATTCGGGACTTAGCGATCAGTCTGTGCGAATTCTGCATGTTGCCCGAGTGCGTTTATACCGGCAAGTCGTCCTGATGCGGCCCCGCCCAAAGAGTGGCAGAATCCGCCACCTCGTTCTCAGCGCACTCACGATAGGCGACTTGTCGACGCTTACTACAATTGGAAGCATTGTCTTCCCTTTTGATCGGTGATTATGAATAACGCACCGATAACCAGGAGGCGACTTAAGCCTGAGTTGGATGAACCCACAAGAGACGTAGACGACGGATGGAACGATGCGTTAGAGCAAATTCAAATGACGTTCAAGAAGTTCAAACCAGTTTCCGTGCAGGTCTCGCGCCGACGTAAAAACCTGGAGGCCACTAGATTTGGAGGCCACTAGATTTGGAGGCTACTAGATTTGGAGGCTACTAGATTTGGAGGCTACTAGATTTGGAGGCTACTAGATTTGGAGGCTACGACCGGCCTGTGATTCAAATCAGATTTCCACCAAAGGGCGCGAATTCATCTGGGTGGATACGTCAACCTGTTGGCGAAACTCCGACGCAAAACGAATCCTCGAAAATGTGGCCAGCGAAGAAACTGCATAGTCCCGCTGGAATGACATTTTCGATTCCATGATGCGCGATCAAGGGTCCAGAAGTTAGCGGGTCCAACGGGTCCGCAGTGCATTGTGGATAATTCCCAACGATGACGTATTGAAGGACGTTCTAACTTAACAAGTTCGAACGTGATTGCGATCGCGTGGCGAAAACAGCATCCTAGAAAGAGCAAGGCTAAGTAATGAAATGGTCATGGAAAATCGGCGAGTTTCGCGGCATTGGTGTCTACATGCACGCCACGTTTCTGATTCTGATCGGCTTCATCGTAGTGAGTCACTTATCGGCGGGCGCTGGTGTTACCAAGACGCTTGAAGGCGTTGGCTTCATTCTTGCGTTGTTTGGATGTATTGTGCTGCACGAATTCGGGCACGCGTTGATGGCTGCGAGATACGGCATTAAGACACGCGACATTACCCTGTTACCGATTGGCGGCGTGGCACGATTGGAACGGATGCCGGACGAACCACTGCAGGAATTGTGGGTGGCACTGGCCGGTCCAGCCGTTAATGTGGTCATCGCAGCAGCGCTGTTTCTATGGCTTCAATTCACAACCGTATGGGCACCGCTGGAACAGCTTAACGTGACAAGCGGCCCATTTTTGCAACGGCTGATGTTCGTGAACATCCTATTGGTCGTCTTCAATATGCTGCCAGCCTTTCCCATGGACGGCGGACGCGTGCTGCGAGCACTGCTGGCGACGAGACTTGAGTACACGCGGGCGACGCATATTGCCGCGAACGTCGGGCAAGCAATGGCCCTGGTGTTTGGGTTGATCGGGTTCTTCTACAACCCCCTTCTGATGCTTATCGCGTTCTTCGTTTGGATCGGAGCGGCCCAGGAGGCGAGCATGGTGCAGATGAAATCTGCACTCGCCGGAATCCCAGTGATCCGCGCAATGATCACCGACTTTCAAACGCTGAGTCCTCACGATCTGTTGACCCGCGCCATGGAACAGATTCTGGCCGGTTCGCAACAAGATTTCCCTGTGGTGGACGACGGACAAGTCGTGGGCATCCTGACGCGGCAGGATTTGCTGGTCGGACTAACCCAACACGGCCAGGACAGGCCGGTGCGCGACTGCATGCAGACCGAGTTTCAGACGGTCGATGCGTCGGAAATGCTGGAAACTGCTTTTCGGCGTCTACAAAGTTGTCAATGCCACACGTTCCCCGTGGTCTGCCGCGGCGAACTGGTAGGCCTAGTCACGATGGACAATGTTGGCGAGTTTGTAGCCATCCAAGCCGCACAGAAAGACTTCGCCGCGGCGGGACATCAACAACCGGAATCAGATGGGATTCAGCCAACGGTTTCAACCTTATCCTCGGCACCAACTTACCCACAAAGGTAAGCCCAAAAGTGTGAAACGATTATGGATAGCGTTCGTGGCCCAGTTGCAGGCGGGTTACTGATTCAAGACCGAGAAACCGACATAGTAAATTGTTCAGCATCACAAACATAAAGCAGGAGAGACAACGATGGCTATTGCCCATGCACAAAACGGGGAAGTAATTGACGTGCGTCCGTTGGCGGACACGCTGGCGACGTCCAAGACTACAACACTCATCAAGACCCCACATGTCGAAGTGATCCGCATGGTCCTATCGGCTGGCAAAGTGATCTCCGAACACAAGGCCCCTGGCGACATCATCGTGCAATGTCTGGAAGGAGATATCACGTTCACGACGAAAGGAGAACAGAAGAGTCTTCGGGCAGGGGACATGCTTTATCTCGCGGCCGGAGAACCCCACGCACTCCAAGCCGCCGAGGATTCCTCGTTCCTGCTTACGATTGCGACCCCGAACCATATCACAGACGGATAGGCAATAAATGAACAAATAATCACGATGCGATAACCAAAGCTTGCTTTTTTAGGCACCGAATGAGCATGATGCGTTCGCCGGTCGATTGAGTGAACTGATGGTTGCCAACGAGGCCACCGAAAATCGGAATCGCAAGGGGCTCCGCCGTCGTACTGCACGAAGGCTGAACATTAGTCGTTGTACTAAATGCACTTCGCTTGTTGACGTTTAAGAAGTTCGATTAGGACATCGTCAGGTTGTCTCATACTCGAACGCACTTCGGGTTGGGCCGAGGGGAATCTGATTCGCAAACTTTCGGTCGTGGTGGAATCCACCATCTTTGAATCGAAGGATCCACGATATCAAAACCCACGTCGAATCTCTATCTTTTCTATGGACATGTGTTGATCTTGGGATAGCGCCTGCCAAAGTGATTTGATTCTTAGCAACGGTCAAACCAAGACATAGTTAGTGGGACTTAATTGGAACCGCTTCAAGTCAAAAAAAACACGATGGAAGAGGAAGGCGAAAAGAATGAAACCACTTCGAAAGGAAATTAGTTCATGCTTCAAAACGCTTCACTTTCAACTCAGGGGCTCCAGATTCTTGAACCCTGTTGCCATCGGGTAAACTTTGATTTCGAAGCGCTCATTGACGAAGTGGCTCCCTATCTGGCAAACCATGATTCGTTAGCGGACGTGAAGACCATCGCCGGGACGTTTCCGGGTTGGCTGCATCTTGAAGCCACGATTGAACAGTGCCAGCCGACGCTCAAGCGGATCGAACAAAAATGTCATCACAATCAAGACGGAAAAGCCTTTCCAGAAATTTGCAACGGCAAGTCGGAGTCTTCCAATGAATAGATTCAAGCAGGTCTGGAGAAATTTGCGGTCAAGCTTCTGGTTTATGCCTTCGATGATGGTCCTGGCCAGCATAGCTTTGGCAGCAATTTTGATCGAAGTCGACACGGTTGTGAGCGAACGATGGCTGACGCAGTGGCCGCGAATATTTGGCAGTGGGGCAGACGGAGCCCGAGGGATGATGTCCACCATTGCGGGATCGATGATGACCGTTGTGGGCGTGACATTTTCGATGGTTTTGATGGTGCTGGCGATGGCATCCAGTCAATACACCTCACGTATTCTTCGAAACTTTATTCGCAGCCGAGTTACGCAGGTTGTGCTGGGAATTTTCGCCGGCATTTTCACTTATTGTTTGATCGTGTTGCGATCCATTCACAGTGGTAATGAAGTCGAATTTGTCCCCGACTTGGCCGTTGCCTTCGGCTTTGTTCTGGCGGTGGGTGGTGTCGGCGTACTGATCTTTTTCATCCATCACATCGCCTCTTCGATCCAAGCGTCCAACATCATCGCTTCGGTCGCAGACGAAACGATCGCTGCCATCGATCGATTGTTTCCCAACGATCTGGCCGAGGTAGTCCAGGACAGTGATCAACCACCCGTGTACGAACCGGCTGTGCAGCAGTGGCAAGCGGTGATGGCCAACAAAAGTGGTTACGTGCAAAGTGTTGATACTTCGACACTGGTTCGATTGGCGCGGGAGTCGAACACACGGGTTAGGATGAAACACGGCGTCGGCGATTTCGTCGTCCAGAACACCGAACTGGCCACCTTGGCTTTGGATCAGCCGGTGGATGAAGCGATGATTCTATCGCTGCAATCGACGTTCACGATCCGTCGTCACCGCACGGTGGATCAAGACGTGGCATTCGGCATCAGGCAAATCGTAGACATTGCACTCAAAGCGCTCTCTCCCGGGGTCAACGATATCACAACCGCTGTAATGTGTGTGGATTATTTAACCGCGATTCTGGCGCGGATCGCGCCGCGGGAAATCCCTTCACTACGTCACTACGAAGAATGTGAACTGCGACTGATCGCCAAAGGTCCAAGTTTTGAAAGTTTGCTGGCTGAATCGTTCGACCAGATTCGCAGAAACGCCAAAGGCAACGTCGCGATCACTTTGCGGATGCTGAGCGCCATTCAAACGGTTGCCAGTTTGACGGTCAGCCCGCGCCGACGGCACGCTTTGGACGAGCACCTGAAATGGATTGCCCAGTCGGTCGATCGTTCCCTTGAACTGCCGCATGACCGGGCCAGGGTCGACAAACGGTTGACGCGGGTGCGCCAGTCGCTCGAAACTGGGGCGGCGTCTGGCGAAGTTCAGGGACTGGAAGATCCGTGTGGTGACAACGTGTCGGTCGGCATCAGTTGGAATTGAAAAACTCACCTAACCAAGGAAGTCCCGTGCTCAAACATACCTTACTTTCGACCGAAGGGATTCTGATCCTCGAACCTGCCGACGCGATGGAATCCGCCGATTTTGAAGCGGTGATTCACGATATTGATCCTTACCTGGCCGAACATAGTTCACTGACCGGCGTACTGATCTTCGCCAAGGCGTTTCCGGGTTGGTTGAACCTGGAAGCCGCGATTAGCCATTTGCAGTTGATCGAAAACTATCACAAAAAGATCAAACGATTGGCAATCGTCAGCGACAACGGACTACTGGCAGCGTTGCCAAAATTCGCTCCAAACCTGTTACATCCCGATGTCAAACATTTTTCCGAATCCGAGTACGACGACGCGCTGCAATGGCTTCAGGAGATAGCGTCCCCGGCCAATCGACAGCAAAGTGTTCAAATGTCGTGAAGAGCGACTATTCAGTTTTCCAAACTATTGAAATAAGAGACATAAAATGACACAAAAATTCGATTTACTCACTGCCGAATCATTGTCAGAATTGACATCAGCTCAGAATTCATCGTGCCTGTCGCTTTACCAGCCGACGCATCGCTGCGGGCCCGAAAACCAGCAGGATCCGATCCGATTTCGCAATCTTGTAAAGGAGTTGAAAGTGTCTCTGCGCCAGCAGTATCCAGCCGTAGAAGCCGAGCGTCTTTTGAAACCGTTTACTGATCTGTCTCATGATGATGCCTTCTGGAATCATACGTGGGAGGGATTGGCCGTGCTGAGCGGGCAGGACCTGTTTCGAGTGTTCCGGCTACAGCGGTCGGTGGCCGCATTGGCCGTCGTTGCGGGCAGCTTCCACATCAAGCCCTTGAGACGCTTTCTACAATCGGTCACTCATTTTCAGGTTCTGGGATTAAGCCTGAAAAAGATTCAATTGTTCGAAGGAAACCGTGATGCGATTGACGAAATCGAACTGGCTCCAGGCGTCCCGCGGACGATTAACGAAGCACTGGGCGATGAACTGACCGAACCCCTTTCCACCGTCACTTCCCACGGTGGTGTCGGTGGCGATAGCTCGGATCTACACCATGGCCACGGCGGGAAAAAAGACGAAGTCGACAGCGATACCGAACGATTCTTTCGTGTTGTCGGCCCCGCGGTGCTGGAGCATCATTCCAAGCCATCGGGACTGCCACTGATCCTGGCGGCGTTGCCGGAACATCATGATCTTTTCCGCAAACTTAGTCATAACCCCTATTTGATGACCGAGGGGCTGAAGGTCAATCCCGACGTCCTAACCATTACTGAACTTCGGGAACGAGCCTGGCAAGTCATCCAACCACAGTACCAGGCGCGGCTGACGGAGTTGACCGAAGAGTTCGAAGAAGCCCGATCCAAAGGGCATGGCAATGACGACCTAACGCAGGTGGCTCAGGCGGCTGCCCAAGGGCGAGTCGCAACGTTGCTGATTGAAGCCGACCGCCACATTCCCGGACGCCTGGACGGCGGCACCGGTCAGGTCGAAGTTGCGGATCTCAGCGACCCGCAAGTCGATGACCTGTTCGACGATCTTGGCGAACTGGTCGAAAAAATGGGCGGTCGAGTCTTGGTAATGCCGGCCGATCAGATGCCGAGTCAGACAGGTCTGGCAGCTACCTACCGTTATTGAATCACTCACTCTCTCACAGGAAGAATACCATGCAAATCCAAATGAATACCGACAGCAACATCGAAGGTCGCGAGGCAATGGCAACTCAACTAAGTAACGTCGTTGAGAAGGCCTTGAAACATGTCAGCGATCACATCACCCGAGTGGAGGTGCAACTGAGCGATGAGAACAGTGACAAGAAAGGCGGCAACGACGACATGCGTTGTGTGATAGAAGCCCGGCTTGAAGGTCGCCAGCCCGTCGCGGTCACACATCATGCGGCGACGGTGGACCAAGCCGTCGACGGCGCTGCTGGTAAGTTGACCCGATTGATTGAAAGCACCCTAGGGCGACTTCGCGATCAAAAGCGTGATCACAAACGTGACAGAACTGAACCAACTTTGCTGGAGCCCGATGACGATTCGACACCACTGCGGAGGTCTTAGAGTTGAATAGGCAAGAGCTGATCAAAACGGCCAACACATTAGTCGCCGATGACAAAGGCTTGTTGGCGATCGACGAAAGCACTCCGACTTGCAACAAGCGGTTCGCAAAGCTGGGGATTGCGGAAACGCAGGAGCGACGTAGAGCCTATCGCGAGATGATTGTCACGACTCCCGGACTCGGCGATTGCATCAGCGGCGTAATTCTGTACGACGAGACGATTCGGCAGAAGGAGAAAGATGGCACTTCCTTTGTCAGCGTGCTTACCGCTGCGGGAATCATTCCGGGAATCAAGGTAGATGCTAGCGCCAAGGACATGGCAGGTCATCCGGGTGAGAAGATCACCGAAGGTCTTGACGGCCTGCGCGAACGATTGTCTGAGTACGCCGCGATGGGAGCTCGCTTTGCTAAGTGGCGGGCGGTCATCGCTATCGACGATTCTCTTCCGAGTCGAAGTTGCATCGCGGCCAATGCTCATGCGCTGGCTCGCTACGCTGCCTTGTGCCAGGAAGCGGATTTAGTTCCGATCGTCGAGCCGGAAGTCATGATGGATGGCTCGCACACGCTTGAGCACTGCGCAAGTGCAACCGAAGCGGTTCTACGAACTGTTTTCCAGCAACTTTACGAGCAAGATGTCATGCTAGAAGCAATGATACTTAAGCCCAACATGGTGCTGCCGGGGTTGTCGTGTCCCAAGCAACCGGGGTTGGATAAAGTTGTCGATGCGACGGTGAGTTGCCTGTTGCGAGCGGTCCCCGCCGCAATACCTGGCATAGCATTCCTGTCAGGCGGCCAGTCACCAGAACTTGCTTCAGCCCGTTTGAATGGCATCAACATGCGATTTCTGTCACCATCGCCTTGGGCTCTAACCTTTTCGTTCGGGCGTGCCATTCAGCAACCGGCTCTGGAAATCTGGCGAGGTAACGATGCCAATGCGAACGCTGCACAGCAAGCTTTGCTTCATCAAGCCCGATGCAACAGTGCAGCACGTCGAGGCGAATATCACTCCGCGAACGAAAGCACAGCAGTATGAAAACACGTATCCCGATTGAAGAGTTTCGTGTGCCGCAAGGCGAAAACCTAAAACTGACAGAGTGGCCTACACAGGTGAAGCCATTTTACAAGTCGAAGAAGCGGTATCACAAGCTTTTGGAAAATTACGTGGACGAATTAAGTTCGTTACAGCGGATGCACTACGCATCCAACCGCTATGCATTGCTACTAATTTTCCAGGGGATGGACGCTGCCGGCAAGGATGGCGCTATCCGACACGTCATGTCCGGCGTCAATCCACAAGGCTGTCAGGTTTTCAGCTTCAAACAGCCGAGTTCTAAAGAATTGGAACATGATTTTCTCTGGCGCACCACACGCCGTTTGCCGGAGCGAGGGCGCATCGGCATCTTCAATCGTTCTTACTATGAGGAAGTGCTAATCGTCCGCGTGCACCCAGAGATTCTCGACAGCCAAAGGCTGCCGCATGAGTTACCCGACGCGAAGACTATCTGGATAGACCGCTATCGTTCCATCGTGGAATTGGAGCAGCATCTCCACCGCAACGGCACGCGGATCATCAAGTTCTTTCTCCATTTGTCGAAGGCCGAACAACGAAAACGATTCCTGGAGCGTATTGATGAGCCTGAGAAAAATTGGAAATTTTGTCTCGCAGACGTTCGCCAAAGGAAAAGCTGGCCACTCTACATGCAGGCTTACGAGGCAGCGCTGGGCGCCACAAGCACGGAGGACTCACCCTGGTATGTCGTTCCCGCCGACGACAAGAAGAATGCTCGACTGATCATTTCGCAGATACTTCTGGATACGTTCAACGAACTTGACATGGCCTATCCCCAGGCCACCGCAAAGCGCCGCAGCGAATTGAAAACCATCCGTAAGCAGCTCTGAAAACGGGGAGTCATAAGAAACTGGCGGTGCGCTAGTTTCGAGCATTCAGAAAAGCGATTGAGACCACTTCAATCCTCGCTCTAAAATTACTGAGCAAGATTCTCCGGGTGAGGAACCATGCAAACTGAAATAATTTTGATTTTGTTGTTTTCGGTCGCAGTCGCGGTGGCGATCGCGGTGCGTCGATTGCAAGTGCCGTACACGGTGGCACTGGTGCTTACCGGGTTGGCTCTGGGGATCTTGGACTTGTTCACGCCGCCCCATTTGACAAAAGAGTTGCTGTTTTCAGCTTTCCTGCCGGGCTTGTTGTTTGAAGCCGCGTTTCACATCGAGTTCCGGGAGTTCTGGCGGAACCGGTTTACGATCGCATCGTTGGCGGTGCCCGGCGTGGCCGCCGCGGTCGCGTTGACGACGGTGATTCTGACACCTGTCGTGAGTACATTACAGTTAGAGCAGGACTTTACGTGGAAGTATGCGTTGGTGTTTGGGGCGTTGATCGCCGCATCCGACCCGATCGCGGTGGTGGCCGTGTTCCGGAGTCTAGGCGTGCCGCGGCGGTTGTCGGTATTGTTAGAGGGCGAGAGTTTGCTGAACGACGGAACGGCTATCGTATTTTTTACGCTGAGTCTGTCACTGGTGACCGGCACCAGCGTCACCGCGGGACAAATTGCGAGAGACTTCTTCGAGATTGTCGGTTTCGGTGGGCTGATCGGCGCGGCCATCGGTTTGGCGGTGTCACAAGTCATCAAACATATTAATGATGCGATGATCGAGATTACGTTGACGACTATTGCCGCGTATGGTTCGTTTGCAACGGCCGAGCACTTTCATTATTCAGGAGTGATCGCAGTCGTGGTGGCTGGGGTGATTTGCGGCAATTATGGCGCACGCACCGGCATGACGCCAACGACGCGGGTGGCCGTGCAAATCTTCTGGGAATACGTGGCCTTCGCGCTGAACTCGATTGTGTTCCTGCTGATCGGCCTAGAGGTGCATCTCAATGAATTGTTCAGCTCGTGGAAAGTGATTCTCGTCGCCTATTTGGCTGTGACCACAGGGCGGGGATTGGTGATCTTCGTAGTATCCGCGTTGTTGCGGAAGACCCGCGAGAAAATACCTTGGTCGTGGAGCGTTGTGCTAACCTGGGGCGGATTGCGTGGCAGTTTGCCGATGGTGCTGGTGCTCAGTCTGGCGAAGGATTTCCCGCATCGGGATCTGTTGGTGACGATGACGTTTGGAGTGGTACTGATCTCGCTACTGGTAAACGGCATGACCATCTCGCCCCTGCTGCGGTGGCTGGGCATTGTCAAACCCAGCCAGCATCGTGAAGCGTACGAATTCGCTCGTGGAAAATTGCAGGCTGCAAGCGCGGCGCTCAAAGAACTGGATCACATGTCACATATGCATTTTTCCCAAGACGACGTCCGCGTCCATCTCAAAACAGAGTACGAAAAGCGGATCGCGGTGGAACAAGATCAGATCGACCAACTGGAACTGGACCACGCGACAATTGCCGCCCAGGAATCGAAGTCGGCGCGCAAACATTTGTTGCTGACGGAAAAGAACCATGTGATCGATTCCTATCGGCAAGGCCTGCTTGATCAGAAGGTTTATGAGAACTTACTGGCCGACATCGACGCGCGCCTGCTAAAGATAGAATCAAGCGACAGTGCGTAAACTGCGTTAGTCGCTTCGGGGAAAAGTCGCTTCGGGGAAATCGGCTCTACGTGATATATCTGCCCATGCAGTAAACTCTTCTCGCAGTTTGTCCAGCTTTGACATCGCTCCATCCTACGTGTCGTTACCAAACAACCAAGGATGAGGTGGATTGGGGGACGATCTGCACAATCGCTTGGGCGGCCCGGTATTTGCGAGTTAATTACGGATTCGGATCAAGCATAGCAGCCTACCAGAGGAAAACGGGAAATGAGCGACTCAGAGTCATCCGTCCAATACCAAAAGAATAGCCTTTCTCTTATCGGTTCGGTCGCCATGGGCACCGGCGTGATGATTGGTGCTGGGATCTTCGCCCTGACCGGCCAAGTCGCCGAGCAAGCGGGTGGTCTATTTCCGTTGGCGTTTCTGGCCGCGGCGGTCGTGGCCGGATTCAGCTCGTACAGTTACGTGAAAATGGCCCAGCAGTATCCGTCGGCGGGCGGTGTCGCCATGTTTCTGATGAAAGCCTATGGCAAGGGAACGGTCACCGCTGGCTTGGCTTTGCTAATGTATTTTTCAATGGTCATCAATGAAAGCCTGGTTGCGCGGACATTCGGAACTTATACTCTGCAACTATTTGACGCGAAGGACAATCAATTACTCGTCCCGGTGTTGGGAGTCGGACTGCTGATTGCCGCCTTCATCGTAAACATCTTGGGCAACCGATTCATCGGAACGTTTTCAACCGTCACCGCCGTTATTAAAATCTTCGGCATCATCATCTTTGCTGGCGCTGGATTGTGGGTTTCTGGCATGACATTTGAAAGTGTCCGAATTACTGAACGCTCATCGACGGGCAGTTTTCTGGCGGCCACGGCATTAGCCTTGCTGGCCTACAAGGGATTCACGACGATTGCCAACAGTGGTTCGGAAATCAAGGAACCGAAGAAGAACATCGGTCGTTCGATCATCATTTCAATTTCAATTTGTCTTGTGGTTTACTTGCTGGTCGGTTTCGCTGTTGCCGGCAACCTTTCGACGTCGAAAATCATCGAGAGTCGTGACTATGCGTTGGCGGAAGCGGCTCGACCCGCGTTCGGCCAATGGGGAACCTATTTCACCGTTGGGCTGGCCATTATCGCGACAATCTCTGGTCTGATTGCCAGTACATTTGCGGTCTCTCGGATGTTGGCCATGCTCAGCCAAATGCAACTTGTGCCTCATAATCACTTTGGTATGCCCGGTGGCGTTCAGAAACACACACTCGTTTATACCGTCGTCCTGGCGATCACGCTGACGATACTTTTCGATCTGTCACGAATCGCTTCGCTGGGCGCGATCTTTTACATCGTGATGGACATTGCCATTCACTGGGGCGTGCTTCGACATGTTCGCGAAAAAGTAAATGCCAACCGCTGGGCTCCGATCACCGCCATTGGTTTGGATGCGGCTATTCTGGGAGCGTTCGTATGGATGAAAGCCACCAGCGACATGCTCGTGATTTGGGTTGCGCTCGCCGGGATGATTTTCATTTTTGTGGGCGAGCGTTTTTTCCTGAAATGGGTGGAGAACCACCCGGAAGACAATGCTTGGACGGTCTCGAAAAACGAGTAGCGAACGTCGTCAAGACTTTCAGTAACTGACAATCAGATTAAGTTGATCGGCAAACAAATTGGAATGCAAGGTGATCGTTCGCGATCACCTTGCAACGCGGCCCCAGTTTCTCAAGGAGATGGCTGCCTGGATTGAATCAGACCAAGTCGCTTGGGAAGAGACCATTACCCACGAAATTGAAAACGCTCCGCAGGCATTTTCAATTTGTTCAATGGCAACACGCTTGAAAAAGCACTAGTTAAGTTGAACGACTAAGCAACCCAACGCAGAGGCCGCCGAGGATCGCAAGGTTGAGTCAGAAATAAAGGACCAAGTCAAGCCCGCGAACGGAAAGCCTCGATGGAGGCTCCATCTTGCTTGGTCCAATTCAAAAGACCGCTATCATTGGTTTTCCCGAATCGTTTTGACGATCCGTTCCGGATTCGCAATTCGAAGGGCCACGATTTCCATTTCATCCTGACCCGAACTTGAAATGGCAACATCGCCGAATCTAAATATCCGCTGGAGCAGTGATTGATCCATTTTAATGTTGCGGACATCGTCGTGCTGGACTTCGGATGAATCGCGATGGATGATTCCTTGTCGATAGATGCTTCGACTGTCGGTGATCGTCAGTGTTGTTGACATCTTTAGCACCCACCAATATCCCAGGAACCCGATCACCAAGCAAAGGGCTGCAATGGATAACCACAGAAGCCAGTTAATCGACGCCAGTCCGCTTGATCCTGACTGACCATCGTCAACGATCCCATTTCCATTGCCCCAGGCCATCCAAAGTCCGTAGAACGCTGCGCTGGTCACCAGCAACATAATCAATGACTCGATGGGCCTTGCGCGGAAAACGACCGGGTGAACCGTGTGCAAAATCGTCTCGCTGGGTTCAGAAACCAGTTTTTCCGAATCATCAGCGGTTGCGACTTCACGAACCGATGTCACATCAGCGGTTGGGATTTCCATCTCAAACGGCTTCTTGCAATTCGGACAATTCACGATTTCGCCGATGTGATTACGCGTCGTTTCAACATCACCCCCACAGTAGGGGCAAGTGGCACTTAATAATTGCATGGTTCAGTCTTTCGTAATAATCCGCCATGAGAAACGGACTGGGTTCACTTGTGCTAACTGATATCAGACATCGTGAAGGTTGCAGCGACGATGATTTCAGCCAGCGGTCATTACAGTCTTTAGACAAGCTGCTTGCCAATTGTCAGTCAATGGATTGCCTATTCTTCGGTTTGCACGTGGAACAGCACAACTTGCGTCGTATGCGATAATTTGGCCGGAGACTTTTGCTTTAAAATGGAACCGTCGACGACAACACCTAGCTAAGGCTGACCTCGGGACGGCGGAACTTCCAACCGAAGGTCTAAAAAAATGGGACGAAGCCGCTGGTGATGTGTTCGTCTGGATGGACGCACCCATGTGCCGAACTGGCCAAGAGTTTTCGCATAACGATTCTTTCTCGAAGCACTGGCGAGTCCAGTTTTTATCCAGTGATGTTGTTTATCCGCGAAGCGACCATCCGATTGGAATTATGTCAACGCTGCGGAAGTCGCTTCGGGGAAATCGGCTCCACGTGATACCATTTCCCATTCAGTAAACTCTTCTCGCAATTCGTCCAGCTTTGCCATCGCTCCATCATAAGCGTCATTGCCAAGCAGCAGACGATGCGGTGGATTGGGAGATTCGACGGCCTGCACAATCGCTTGGGCGGCACGGACTGGGTCGCCATCTTGATTGCCTGATATCGCACGTAGCTGTCGAATGTTTTTGTCAGCCGTGTTCGCATAATCTGCGATCTGATGTTCGGCTTGGTTCGCTGATCGTCCCGCCCAATCGGTTCGGAAACCGCTTGGTTCGACCAGCATCACCTTAATGCCCAGTGGTTCCACCTCTTGCCAGAGGGCTTCCGACAAACCCTCGACCGCAAACTTCGTCGCGTTATAATAGCCAAGGGCTGGGAATGAACGCAGGCCGGCAATCGAAGAGAGATTAACGATAGATCCCTTGCCGTGTTTTCGCATTCCGGGCAGAACGACATGAATCATCCGACTTAGCCCAAAGACATTCACTTCGAACATTTTTCGGACTTCCTCCTCGTCGCTTTCCTCAACCGCGGCGAAATAGCCAATGCCCGCGTTGTTGACCAGCACATCAATGCTACCGTAATGGTCTTCAGCAGCTTTGACTGCCGCTTCCGCTTGTGACCTGTCCGTCACATCCAGTTTGAGAACTAATGCGTCCCCAAGTTCGGCCAAGTCACGAACGTCATCTGGGTCGCGAGAGGTAACCACGACTCGGTAGCCCAGTTCAAGCACATGCTTCGCGATCTGACGCCCAAATCCTGTGGAGCATCCCGTGATGAACCAAACGGGCTCGTGGCCTTGCTTGCTGTTTTTGGTTGCTGATGTCATTTTTTCTTTCTCTCTACTTGGAACCATGGAATTTAATTCATTCCACTTACAGTGCATTTGGCAGGCCACTTTTGGTCAATGATCCAAAAATCGAAATTGCGTTCTGATTGACATCCAAGGTCTGCGAACTACAAAATGCGCTGGCCCGGCTTGCGAATGGGCTCTTGCCAACGATGGGGGCTTCTGTGCTATGGCATTGATGGGCTCAGCAGCAGGTTGAAACTTCTTCTCCGATTCAACAGTTTCTACCCAACTGGCGTTTTAAGGCATCGAGTGATTCATGAATTTGTCTTGGCGGATTCCGCGATATCCGGGTGAAGCGATTTGAGGTGAAGTGATCAGGACTGCGTCTTAGGTAACAAGAGCTGGCTGTTTCCGCCATGGAGCAGTTGGTTGCGTCCTCGATTACGTTCCGACCCGCGAATGCGAGAATTGCGAAAGTTGTTTTCGAGGATCAGGTCCAAGGGCTTCGAGACGATTGCCATCGACCAACTGCCTGACGATGCCAGAAGTCAATGCGACCATAAGTGGAAGCAAGTGGATGCAAATGCACTCAAAACACACCGTTCGCATTCTGTTCCGACTGGTCCAACAATGCACGTTGTTGACTACGATCACGATGGGAATGCCAGCAGGAAAGAACCGCAAGTCACTAGTCACTAGGAAGTAGCAGTTGGCGACACTTCCTGGCGGATCACCGTCGTAGCTGGGCACCAGTAGCAACGACGATTGCCAACAGATCCAAACAGATCCAAACAGATCACCCACAAACAGACTATTGCCACGCACGGCCAAGACCCTTCGGAAATTCGCCTCAGGAAATGGTCGACACGATAACGCGTTTCACCCCGTGCAAAGGAAATATTCAATGCTATAACTCACCTTGCTTTCCGCTGAAGGGATGCTCAATCTTGAACCCTTTGGCCGGTTGGAAGCCGCTGACTTTGAAGCGGTCATCCATGACATCCAACCCTATCCCGCAGACTATGACTCGCTAGCTGGCGTGATAATCGGAAAGCCTCGTTGGGGCCCCGACTATCAAGACGCACGGTGTTGCGTCGGCAACAGCGAAAATTCGGCAGCGACCCAATCCATGCACCCCCAGAACGTGAGAGGTCAGCAATGACACTACGACTTTTCTTGATCAGACACGGTGAAACGGAGTGGTCCGTTTCAGGGAAACACAGTGGCCGTGCCGATATCTCGTTGACCCAAAATGGCGAACAGGAAGCACTCCGGCTGGGTAATCGTATTCGGAAATTCGGGTTCAGTCATGTGCTAACCAGCCCGCTGCGGCGTGCGCGACAAACATGTGAGTTGGCGGGTTTGTCGAGAGACGCAGAAGTTGAAACGGATTTGATCGAATGGGACAACGGCGATTACGAAAGTCGAACGGGTGACCAGATCGTGGCAGCACGGCCGGGTTGGAACCTGTTTCGCGATGGATGTCCCAACGGTGAGATGCCCGCACAAATTTCAGCGCGAGCGGATAGACTGATTCAGAGGTTGATCAAACTGGGTGGCAACGTCGCTCTGTTTTCGCACAGTCATCTGGGGCGAGTCCTGGCCGCGCGATGGATTGGATTGTCGGTCCAAGACGCACAGTCATTGCTGCTTAATACTGCGTCGCTAAGCATTCTGAGTTATGAACACGATCAAGCCGATCAGCATGCGATCCAGCTATGGAACTCGGCGCCGCTAGACCGATTCATTGATTCCTCTTTCGGCACCATCGGCAATGCCACCCAAGACAATGAACCCGCGATTCAGCGGTGGGAGAATGAAGGTGGCGAGACTCCTGACGCTCTGGTCGTTCCGCGAAAGGAAGTCTGATGAAGAAACTCATTGCATTCGACCTGGACGGCACACTAACGCAAAGCAAATCGCCGCAGTGACATTGGCCAACCCGATCGCTTTGATGTTTATTACGGAATGGCAGACTCGCGAATCGGAGTTGCCAGCTTGACGGTTCCGGAGTCCATTGTGGATCGAACGCCACCGCCAGCGGACCCTCCCAATGGGATCGTGCCTGTCGTGCCGCAGACACAGGAGTTTACGCTTTGACAAACAGCCAACCTAAATCATTAAATCAAGGTATCGTCGTTTCGGTCCGGGGAAGTGTTGTAGACGTGCGTTTCGCCGAACAGTTGCCGCCGATTTACTCGGTGTTGCGAACGGGCAGTCAGCGGCAGATCGTGATCGAAGTGTTATCACAGCAAGATGAGCAAACGGTACGCGGAATTGCACTCACACCGACTCAAGGTCTGGCGCGTGGCATGACCGTCGAAGATACCGGCGGACCCTTGCAGGCTCCCGTGGGGCCCGGCCTATTGTCGCGGATGTTCGACGTGTTTGGTAATACGATCGACCTTGGAGACAAGTTGGAAGACGTGAAGCTGCGCAGCGTTCATCGTGATCCGCCACCCTTATCGCGAAGGTCGACAAAGTCTGAAATTTTTGAGACCGGCATCAAAGTCATCGACGTATTGGTGCCGTTGGAACGTGGTGGCAAAGCGGGATTGTTCGGCGGTGCAGGCGTTGGCAAAACGGTGTTGTTGACCGAGTTGATCCATAACATGATTGGAAAACAGAAGGGCGTCAGTATTTTCTGCGGAATCGGCGAACGTTGTCGTGAAGGCGAAGAGTTGTACCGAGAGATGAAGGCCGCGGGTGTGCTGAAAAACATGGCCATGGTGTTCGGCCAGATGAATGAACCACCGGGTGCCAGGTTCCGCGTCGGGCATGTGGCGTTGACGATGGCCGAGTACTTTCGCGACGACGAACATCGCGATGTACTGCTGTTGATTGATAATATTTTTCGCTTCATCCAAGCGGGCATGGAAGTGTCGGGCTTGATGGGGCAGATGCCATCACGTTTGGGCTATCAACCGACCATGGGCACCGAGTTAGCGGGACTGGAAGAACGCATCGCCAATACGGACACAGGCGCCATCACGTCGATCCAAGCCGTCTACGTTCCGGCCGACGATTTCACAGATCCCGCGGCGGTGCATACGTTTTCGCACTTGTCTGCGTCGATTGTGCTGTCGCGTAAACGAGCCAGTGAGGGACTGTTTCCAGCGATCGATCCGCTGCAATCGAGTTCGAAAATGGCAACGCCCACTATCGTGGGGCAGCGGCATTACGAATTGGCTCAGGAGATCCGCCGCACGTTGGCTCAGTACGCCGACTTGAAGGACATTATCGCGATGCTGGGTCTTGAGCAACTGTCGCCCGAGGATCGAAAGGTGGTCGGTCGTGCCCGCCGTTTGGAACGCTTTCTGACTCAGCCCTTCTTTACGACCGAACAGTTCACCAGCTTGCAGGGCCAACTGGTCAGTCTGGACGATGCACTGGATGGCTGTGAGCAGATTCTGCGTGATGAATTCAAGGACGCCGACGAGGGTGATTTGTACATGATTGGAACGATCAAGGACGTGAAGGCTAAGGCCGACGCCAGAATCAAACTCAAGTTAGCCTCGCAATCACAGACTAGCCCAAAGGAATCCCATGCCGCCGCAACTGATGCAACTTAAGATTTTATTGCCGTTTCGGGTCTTTGCGAAGGTGTCGGGCGTCGCACGCATCGTGACGGAGACCGGTGCAGGTTCTTTCGGACTGTGGCCTCATCGCTTGGACTGCGTGGCACCGCTGATGCCGGGGATTTTGATGTATCAAACCCAAAGCGACGGCGAAGTGTACGCGGCGATTGATGAAGGCGTGTTGGTCAAGACTGGCCTGGACGTGATGATCTCGGTCCGAAACGCCATTGTCGGGATGGATTTGGACCATCTACGAGCGACGGTCGAACAGGAATTCTTAACCTTGGACCAACAGCAACGTAGCGTACGCTGGACCATGGCAAAATTGGAGACAAACATCGTTCGTCGATTGGCGGAACTGCATCATGAATGAACCTGTGGATAACAACCAAAAAGAACAAGCAGACTTTCGGCAGGAGGTCGGCGCGAAGGTAAAGCGAAAGCTTAAAGCACAGCGGTCGCCCAATCAGGGCGTGTGGTTTGGCTTGGGAATGATGGGGTTAGTCGGCTGGTCAGTGGTGGTTCCCACCTTGCTAGGCGCCGCAATCGGCGCATGGCTGGATAGTAATCACCTGGGCGGCCATTCGTGGACATTGACGCTATTGGTGGCCGGACTAGTGATCGGTTGCTGGAGTGCTTGGCAATGGGTGGCGAAGGAAGACCAAGCGATGCGTGACGAACAGGAGAGTGATGATGATTGATGTACTGGTTCTAACTATGGCAGGCGTTGCTGGAATGCTATTGGGCGTGTTTTTCTTTGGCGGGCTGTGGTGGACCGTTCGCAAGTGTCTAAGTACCACGCATCCGGGAATGTGGCTTCTAGGGAGCGCAATGATTCGAATGGGTGTTACGCTGGGCGGATTTTATTTGGTAGGCGCTGGACATTGGCAACGACTGTTGGCGTGTTTGATTGGATTCATCGTTGCACGTTTGATCGTGACCAGATTGTCCAACTTGGCGATCGCAGATGTCAGTTGTTCACCACAGGAGGTGAAGCATGCGTCTTAGTCCTGACGAACTAATTTTTTGGCAATACGGCTGGTTCAAGCTAAACGCCACGGTTGTTTTCACTTGGGCGATCATGCTGGTCATGGCGATCGGCGCGAAGTTGATCACAGGTCATCTTTCGACCAACCATCAACGTAGCCGCTGGCAGAATTTGCTTGAAATTGTCGTCGTTGCCATCCAGCAGCAGATCTCGGATATCGGACTCAAGAAGCCGCGTAAGTATCTCCCCTTTCTGGGTACGCTGTTTCTGTTTGTCGCCGTAGCCAGTTTGTTCACCGTGATCCCTGGCTACGAACCGCCGACCGGTTCGCTGTCGACTACGGTCGCACTTGCGTTATGCGTATGGGTCGCCGTGCCAATTTTTGGCATTCAGGCTCAAGGTGTCGGTGGATATCTGCGTTCGTATATCGAACCCACAATCATCATGCTGCCGTTCAATCTGATCAGCGAAGCGTCGCGGACTCTGGCTTTAGCGATCCGCTTGTTTGGCAACATGATGAGTGGAGCGATGATTATCGCCATCCTGCTAACCATTACACCCTTGTTGTTTCCGATTCTAATGACCGCCCTGGGGCTGCTGACCGGGATGGTCCAAGCCTACATCTTTAGTATTTTGGCGGCGGTTTATATCGCAGCGGCAACACGCGTCAGCGAACCGAAAGTGGATCCATCGCAAGAACTTGACGGGCAAGCGACCACCTAACCGCAGGTTCAACTACAGAAGGTAGCAGAGGGAACGGAGAGAGAAAACCAATCGAGTGAAATTAATCAACAATCTCCAATTGCTGCGTGGGCTTTTTTTCAAACCAGCACACAAACGCATTAAGGAACATTTATGGATAGCATGACAATCATCGCAATCACATCGATCATAACCGCTGGGATTACGACCAGTTTCGGTTGCATGGGGCCAGCGTTTGCAGAGGGCAAAGCGGTTGCGACGGCTTTGAACGCGCTGGCTCAACAGCCGGATGCATCGTCAACCATTACGCGGACTTTGTTTGTCGGACTTGCAATGATCGAATCGACGGCGATCTATTGTTTTGTAGTGTCGATGATTCTGATTTTCGCCAATCCGTTTTGGAATCACTTCATCGCTCAAGCGGCTGGAAACTAAGTATGCTTATCGATTGGTTTACTGTCGTTGCGCAGGTGATCAACTTTCTCATTCTGGTGTCGCTGATGAAGCGATTCCTGTATGGTCCTATTCTCCGGGCCATCGATGCACGTGAGAAAAAGATTGCGGCTGAGCTGTCAGATGCAGACGCGAAGCGCGCCCAAGCCAAGCAGGAACGCGACGACTTTGCCGCGAAGAACGCCGAGTTGGATAACAATCGCTCGGCTCTGATCAACGCCGCTACACAGGAAGCCGATGCGTTGCGGCAACGATTATTGGGTGAAGCCCAACAAGCGGCCGATGACTTCTCCGCGAAACGGCAGCAATCCATGAAAGCCGATGCCCGTAACTTGAACCAGGCGTTGATTCTACGCACGCAGCAAGAAGTATTCTCGATCGCTCGCAAAACGCTGGCAGATCTGGCGTCAGTAAGTCTAGAAGACCAGATGAGCGACGCTTTCAACAAACGGCTGAAAGCAATCAAAGGCGCAGAAAAAGCCGCTTTGACTGATGCCCTGACATCTTCGGCCGAACCCGCGATTGTACGCAGCGCCTTTGCGTTGACTGAAAAACAACGCACGGCGATCCAACAATCGATCAACCAGACCTTCGCCGCGAATGTGAATCTTAGGTTTGACACAGCCCCCGAAATTATCAGCGGTATTGAATTGACCACTGGCGGGAATAAACTGGCGTGGAGTATCGCTGACTACCTCACTTCGCTGGAATCTAGCATTAGCGAACTGCTGCACGTCGACCCAAAGACCGGGAAAGATTTGCCGACAAAAAGTGATGCTACTGAAAATACAAATCAAGGAACCCGTCCAGCGAACGCGAGCAATGCATGAGCGAAGAAATGGAGAACCTGCAAAGTGTCTACGATCGTGCGCTGGGCCAAGTTGCTGGCGTGCGAGAGAGCTTTGCGCCTACACTCAGAGCACGCGAAATTGGAACGATCACTAGCCTAGCCACCGGCATTGCGAAGGTCGCGGGTCTTCCAAACGTGGGCTTCGAAGAGTTGGTTCGATTTCCGGGCGATGTTTACGGCATCGCTTTCAATGTCGACGCCCACGAAATCGGTGTCGTCCTGTTGGGCGACTACTCCAAGTTGCGTGCTGGCGACGAAGTGCAGCCAACACAACGAGTGATGGACGTTGCGGTGGGCGATGGTTTGCTAGGCCGAGTCATTGATCCCCTGGGCCGGCCACTTGATGGCAAGGGACTGGTGCATTGCGGCGAACGCCTTGAGATCGAACGACCCGCGCCGCCCATCATGAGTCGTTCGCCAGTGACGGTGCCACTGCAAACCGGGATCAAAGTTATCGACGCGCTTATTCCGATCGGTCGCGGACAGCGCGAATTGATCCTGGGCGATCGACAGACCGGCAAGACCGCGATCGCGTTGGACACGATTATTAATCAACGTGGTCGAGATGTCATCTGTGTTTACTGCGCAATTGGCCAGCGTTCATCAGCGGTTGCCAAAGCCGTCGCGGTGATGAAGCAGAACAACGCCTTGCAATACAGTGTGATCGTTGTCACCGAGGGCAACGATCCACCTGGCCTGGCCTATATCGCACCGTATGCCGCAACCAGTATCGCCGAGCATTTTATGGAACAAGGCCGCGATGTGCTGATTGTCTACGACGATCTAACACAACACGCGCGGGCTTATCGCGAACTGTCTCTATTGCTGCGGCGTCCCCCAGGCCGCGAAGCCTTTCCAGGCGACATATTTTACATTCATTCCCGTTTGCTGGAACGTTCGACGCACTTGCGCCAGGATCTTGGAGGCGGATCGTTGACCGCACTGCCGATCATCGAAACCGAAGCTCAAGATATATCCGCGTACATCCCGACGAATTTGATTTCTATTACCGACGGTCAGATCTACCTTTCGCCATCGCTGTTCGATTTGGGCGTTCTACCTGCGGTCGACGTTGGTAAATCCGTTTCGCGGGTTGGTGGCAAAGCACAACGGGCAACCTATCGAGCGGTCGCCGGTGACTTGAAACTTGCTTACGCTCAGTTCGAGGAGCTTGAGACCTTTGCTCGATTTGGTGCCAGAATGGATCAAAGCACGCGAAAGATCATCACCCACGGTCAGCGAATTCGTGCCTGTCTCAAACAATCCGAATTCGCGCCGGTTGCGGTTCCTTCTCAAATTGCAATCCTCTTGGCATTAAGCAACGGTCTATTTGATGAAGTGCCAATCGATCAAATGATTGTTGCCCAGCAGGCAGTGAAAGATGCGGTGAAGAACTTGCCAACCGACCTTTGCCAGCGATTGGATACTGCGGACCATTTTAGCGACGAAGATCAGCAAGTGATCATCCAGATGACTCGACGGGTGATTGCCCGCTTTTTACCGACGGCCGACCCAGAGAATCGAACAAGTCCCTCCGCAATCGAGGAAACATCATGAGCGACAACATGGCCCACCTGCGGCGTAAGATCAGTACCGCCAGCGACCTGCAATCCGTCGTTCGTACGATGAAAGCGATGGCCGCTGCAAGTGTCGAGCAATACGAGCGATCAGTGCTGGCGCTGCACGACTATTACCACACGATCGAACTGGGACTCAGTGCCTGCTTTCGCAAGAACGATGCCGTGGCCGAAACTAGTTCTTCCGCGGCAAAATTGAAATCCAAGACGATATCCGCGATTGTGTTCGGTTCGGATCAGGGGCTCGTCGGTCAGTTCAATGATGTGATCGCCGACTATGCTATCCAGAAACTGCAGAAGTTCTCCCAGCCATCCCATGAAGTCCAAGTCTGGGCAGTAGGCGAACGCGTATACGGCCGTTTGGCAGATTCTAGCTTGCCGCTAAAGGGACTGTTTGAAGTTCCGAATTCCGTCAATGCAATCGCGCCGCTGGTTGGACGGATTCAAATGCAAAGCATCACGCAACGACTCGAAAATGACTCGGCCAAGGTTTACGTTTTCCATAACCGGCCCAAGCCAGGGTCGTTGTACGAACCCGCCGCCAAGGTGCTGTTGCCTCTTGATTTGCAATGGCAACAGAATCTTCGCCAGCTGCCGTGGCCAACCAAGCAGCTACCCGAAGTTTTGGGCAGCGATCTTGTTTCGTTGCAAGCTTTGATACACGAGTATCTATTTATTTCGTTGTTCCGTGCGTGCGCCGAATCCTTGGCCAGCGAAAACGCCAGTCGCCTTGCCGCGATGCAGCGGGCAGACAAGAACATCGACGAACTGCTAATCACTCTGCAGACCGATCTACAACGTCAACGGCAAAGCAGCATCGACGAGGAACTATTCGACCTAATCTCTGGATTTGAAGCCCTGTTGCGTGAAGCTTGAATCGGGCAGCCAAGCACCTCTGGTCACCTCTGATCGTACACATATGACCGCTGGCGAATTCCACCACGTGCTTTTCGCGGAAGACTCGATTTGCATTTTTGCCAGAATTCTAATAATAGGCCAATGTCCATTGGGATGTCGCAGTCGTGGCATCTTGAAGTGGAAGTCGTGCAAATTTAATAGGATGCTACCCATGTCAACCAAGAACTCGGCCGTCGCTGTCTTTAATGAACATTCTAAAGCTGAAGACGCCGTTCGTGAACTGCAAAAAGGTGGTTTCGACATGTCGAAACTATCCATTGTGGGAAAAGACTTTCAGACCGCCGAACATGTCGTAGGCTACTACAATTCTGGCGACCGAATGATGTACTGGGGCAAGATGGGAGCGATCTGGGGTGGATTTTGGTCGCTACTTTTTGGTTCGGCCTTTTTTGCGATTCCAGGCATTGGCCCGGTCTTGGTCGCAGGCCCCTTGGTCGCGTGGATCATCGGTGGTCTAGAAGGGGCAACGATTGTGGGCGGACTAAGCGCCTTGGGCGCTGCCCTTGCCAGTATCGGCATCCCAAACAATAGCGTTCTGAAATATGAAACCGAATTGAAGAACGGAAAAATGATTTTGGTCGTTCATGGGACCGCCGAAGAAGTCACACAGGCCAACGACGTCTTGCAGGCAGCAGGAATTGCGACCACGGTTCATGCCCAAGACGAAATCCATTCCGAAAAAGTCCATGCTGAAAAAACCGTGAAGGCTTAGTCAAGTAAATCCAACGTAGAATTAGGCCTCCCGCCTCTCACTCAACACGCTTCACGGTTCCTCAATCTTTCCGATCAGGAGAAACCATTTTTCCTGGTCAGATTGCCGAGGATCCAATCAGCTAAAACTCTTGTCCATTACGACAAACCGTCGCGAGATTTTCAACTCTTCGAATCCCGAACCGTTTCAGGTTCCTGATCCAAGGATTAACTCAAAAAAAGATCCAAAAGGTAAGAGACCTTAAAACAGCAGTTGCAACATTGATTCGCCAACGACTAAAGACTCATTCGCCAAAATTCAAACGTGAAGTCAAACGTAATACCCTAATTGTGGACTCGACAAATGAACCAAAAAATGGTGTCCGAGCGAATTTTAAAGCCAAGAGAACGCACTCCGATAATGGAAGTTCCCAACGCTGAAGTGGAAGTCCCAGTAAGTCGATTGGAACTAAAGGAGATGGTCGCCTGTCCACACCTGGATTTCCGAGGTGTCTATTGCCAGGTTGATCAACGGACTCTGTTCTTGATCGGAATGGTCAAGTCGTATCACATGAAACAGATGGCCCAAGAGTTAGCCCGGTCGATCGACGGAATCGATCAAATTGTCAACCAGCTAAACGTAAATTATAACACCGCAAGTCTAAGTAATCGCTGATGACCCCTGCGGCCCGGGGGCTTTAACAAAGGGCAGTTTCGAAAAGTGGACATTCTACTTTTTTGATTGCTTGGCTGTTCCTTGGGAACAGATCGTTGATTCAAGCCCCAAGCCCCAGCTACTTTGCCGTTGACGCCTGCCGACGGTCTGATCCAAAAGCCATCCTCCGAGTCGACATTCAAACCGCGATTCACCACTGGAACTAAAAGCGTACCCAACAGTCTTCAGAATGTCCGCCTTTACTTACCCTAAGTTGCTGAACGTTACACATCTTGCCTGGCAGCAAAAGACGCATCGACAACTTCCTACAACTTCCTACAACTTCCTACAACTTCCTACAACTTCCACTTCTTCAGCACGCCCCACGGAATCCCGACTTTGCTACCAGCAAAGGTGCCGGACAAGATCGTTGCCAAGGCTGGTTACTTCTAAAAATAGTCGACCACCGTACAGATTTGAAAAAACAAACCTTCGCCCCAGAACATGTCTGCAGGCGAGTAAATTGTCATCGCCGGACTGATTAGAAGAAGCTTGCTTCAACAATCCAAACAAACTAAAATCGGTCCACGTGGTCTGGCCTTCGGCTGAGAATCGATATCTAAAACTTGATCAATTTCCGAGTGTGTAATGATCGAACTGCGGGAGTTCGCTTCCAGGTTCAAACCATCTTTAGGAGGCTGCTGGGCAAGTCTTGGGCTCTGTCTTGGGCTCAGTTCTACATTTCAAAATTTACCTTATGCGACACAAGTCATGTGCCGGCAAAGCTTTGCGAGAATCTTTCCTTAAAAAACGCAGCAGAATATTCAGCGTTCTGGATATTCTGCAAACTTGACCCTGTATATTCTGGTAAGCGATTAAGCAAGAACTTTATTTTGAAAACAGCCGAGTTGACACCACAAAAGCCTTGACTCAAGGTCAATGATATGCAGAACTTAAAAAGCAAATCCACAGCGGATAGGCAACCGTCTGTATGCTATAGGTTACACCCATTAAATGAACAAATCCGAGTTCTCAAAACTTTACGAGCGAGTCCAACGATCACCTGACGCTGTGTATCGAAAGGCAAACGTGGGTTTTGCTCAATCGAATAAATTTCCCGACGGTTCTTCAACAAATCTTGAAGTGATCGGAATCAAGGCCCCCGAGGTACTTGAAGACGAACTGCTTACTCTTTTCATTTGGCTTTGGAGCATGAAAGATTATTTGAAAGCACTATGTGCAACTCGCGGAATCGCAGGAAGCGAAATCGAACAGATCGAACAGATCGAACAGATCGCAAATGTCGAACGACCTCTCTCGATAGTCGCGGACATTGCCAATCGCGCTAAACATGGTGTGCTCAGCAAAAGCCGAAGTGGTGATTTCGCTAAACTGCAACACGTGAGTATTTCGATACCGCAGTCTGCGGTGGCGACCGGACACACCAGTGCCAGACACACCAGTGCCAGACACACCAGTGCCAGACACACCAGTGCCAGACACACCAGTGCCAGGCATTGGAGTGACCGGACACACCAGCGGACACACCAGTGCCAGGCATTGGAGTGGCGCAACGACTTCAGGCCGGAGGCCGACATAGGAACTGCCGGGGCCGTCAGGCCCCGGAACCTAGGAAAACGACTATCTAGCCCGGAGGGCGATACAACGACTACCTAGCCCGGAGGGCGATACAACGACTACCTAGCCCGGAGGGCGATACAACGACTATCTAGCCCGGAGGGCGATACAACGACTATCTAGCCCGGAGGGCGATACAACGAATCTAGCGAATGGTGTCGCCCTCCGGGCTTCGCAGAACCACTGTGCAGTAATCCGGTGGCTTACGCCACCGGTCGGCCTCCGGCCTAAGACTGCCCAAGAACTAGCAACAGCCCACACACCAGTGCCAAGCCCACACACCAGCACACCAGTGCCAGGGCACACCAGCACACCAGTGCCAGGCATTGGAGTGAGGCATTGGAGTGGCTAATCCGGTCATTCTCGCCAACCGGATAGGATTTTAGAAGCCGGACAAACTCGTCAACCATCGCAATTCTCCTGGTGTATGCAGACAGATCTGTTCCACAACCGCGCCAACCATCCACCCAATCCACTTGTTTGTTTTGCCTAGATCGCCAGTGCTGCTCAGCGTCAGTAAATTTGAGCGATATCTGCGGATTGAAGGCTTGTTCGCCCGCTGGCGACCGAGTAAACTAACAGAAACCGAGCCGGTATAAACATATATACAGGTTCAAACCTGTATAATTAAGTTGTTCGGCAGCAGAAGGATCAAGCACATGTTTATTCCATTCGAGGTTGCCGGTTCTAGCGTTGAGTTTCGCCGGAGCCGGTGGACCGGCGAAGCCACTTTGAACGTGAGTGGTCGATCCGTCGGCCTACAGAGTGACCGAGATTTCTTCGTGAGCTTCTCGTCCCCCTTGACCAAGGTCTGGCGACAACAAGTCGCAGGCCATGAATTGTCAATTGAGAAGCTCCGACCCCGGTTGCTTTCTGCCTTTCGTCCCCATGAATACCGAGTATTCATTGATGGCCAAATCGTATACGACACAAAAGGTTATTGAGCCGCCGAACAAAACGCTGAACCCGAGTTGCCGATCACGGCTTTTTGAAATGGATGCTCGCTCGCGGCAACCGGGTTAGCGTAGTCGTTATTTGGCAAAGCAGCATCTACCGCGTACGGAGACACACAATGCGACGCATGCAAAAACACTTGCTCCTAATCTCTTTGACTTTATGTGCCGCGATTTCCGTTGCCTACGCCGCAACTCCGGAGCCTAGTACCAAAAGCAACTCGTACTATCTCTTCACCAAGGCTTTACCCACGACTGACGCCGGTGTCGTCGCTGTTCCGTCGAGATTCAAATGGAGCATCGAAACAAGTTGGAGCGGCATCGACGCTCAGGGTAAAGACTTGCCAGACACTCGCGTGATGATGCGTCTCTATGACCCCGATCAAAACTTCACCGCGCTCACGGCTCAAATGGATTTGGAAACCGCCGAAACACGACAGCGAGAACTCGCAGACATCATCGCGAAGAAACGTGAGAACGCCGACTATCAATATAGGCCGCAACTCTACGATTCGAGCCTCATTCCCGCGGGCGAAATCAAAGGCTTTGGCCGCAATGGCGAGTTGATCATCGAGCTCCAGCCCCAAAAAGCCAAATAACAATCGCATGCAACGGAGCCGGCGGTCGAGTCGGTTTTGAAGTCAACGCGTCTCGCGCCGGCCCGCTGATGCGTGTCGTTCGTCCTTCAGAGTTGATCAAAGCCCATGACCGATGATGACGACAACGAGCTAGCGCAGAAATGGTACGAGACCAAAACGGACATGATGGTCGCTATACTCGGCGCCGAACACGACATCGTAATGCACGCTCTCATTCCCTACTGCGTGGGTGGTGGTCTTGACTTATACTACTTTCCCAACGGTGCTACTGGTACCGCAATTGCTACCAAAGAACTCTGCGAACTTCCAGGTGAAGGGTCGGCTAACGATGACTTCGACAACTACGAGCTTGTCATGTTTACACGTCACCGGATTTCACTCGACGACGCAAATGATCGAAACACGCTTTTTGGTGCCGCACATTACTCGATCAATGCGATATTGAGTTGTATTGCGCCATATAGTTCACAGGCAAAACTTAACCCAAAAGAAACCTGCGAGTTTCCAAAAGATACGGAGGAACTTGGTGGAAGGTGCATTGTTTTTGATGCGTTCAAACCCTTGAAAGGACACAATCGATTCGGACTGCTTTTAATTTTGGAGATATACCGGTCAGAAATGAATTTCGCACGAGAGAATGGCGGGCAACAGCTTATTGATAAATTGTCAGCATCCGGATACTATCCATATTCAGACCTAGATCGTCCACCGGTCGCGTAAACCGGACGAACAAAGAAATGCACGGGAGTTGCGGATCGCGAGTTTTCTGATGGTCACGTTCATCGCCGCAACCCCGTGATTTCAAACGTTATTTGCACAGATCACGGAGCCCGAGCCTTGTTACCATTTGAATCTCCTGCCTTCCGACTCGACGGCTTCAACTGCCCTCACTGCAATGCATTCGCGAAACAAACGTGGCGAGATGTTCTGTACCAAGCTGGACGCGGCGGCTTCACTTCGAACAATGACTTGCTGTGCTTTTGTGACCGTTGCTCAAAACATTCATATTGGGTCGCTAAACGAATGGTATACCCTTTGACGTCCAATGCTCCGCTACCAAATCCCGACTTACCATCCGATATCGCTGGCGATTTCGACGAAGCGCGCACTATCGTTATGCTGTCACCAAAGGGAGCCGCAGCCTTGCTTCGACTGTGTATTCAAAAGCTGTGCGTTGAGCTTGGCGAACCCGGCAAAAACATAAACGATGACATCAAGGCATTGGTGAAAAACGGACTGCCGGTGAAAGTCCAGCAAGCACTTGATATTGTGCGTGTAGTGGGGAACAACGCGGTTCATCCAGGCCAAATTGACTTAGACGACGATCCTGTAATTGCGTCTCAATTGTTCGGACTCGTAAATCTGATCACGGAGATAATGATTTCTCAGCCCAAACATGTTGCCCAACTCTACCAAAACGTCGTTCCGCAGTCTCAGCGTGATGCCATCGACAAACGTGATAGCAAATAACCATGCCGTGAACCGGAGCGGCCGACGACGTCTGTTTTGAAATCAATGTCCTTTGCGGCCGCCCGGTTACGGCCGATGTTATTTGATTGAAATGACGGACTCCGAACCCTCCACTACCGAATCGCACTACATTGCCTGTCCTTGCTGCGGATATGCAACGCTTGACGAACGTGGTGGATGGGACATCTGTCGCATCTGCTGGTGGGAAGACGATGGGCAAGACAATCACAACGCGACTGCCGTTGCTGGTGGACCTAACTCGAATATTTCACTTGGCCGTGCGCGACTCAACTTCATTCAGCACGGCATTTTTCACCCTGACCGCGACGACCTCCGCGATGACCAAGACTCGGTCGACGGCGTCAGGCGGCTACGCACGTTCCTTTATTCAGCGAGCGAGCAAACGCTTTCCGAGCCTGATTCTGGGTGGCGTGTATCGATAGCTCAACTCGACGATGATTCCGATCGTGCGTATTTCGCGATCGGCGACGTCATTCTGTACCGTCGTCGCTACCTTGATGACGCAACGCTTGTCGGCATGGTGCAAACCGTTCGCTGGGACGTTAAGATGAATTATTGGACCTATCGCCTCGTTGACCTCGAATCGGATCCGGTCACCAAAACCTTCACCGCCGCTGACCTCGATATACATGCGGTCCAAGGCGGCAAATAACAAAGCCGTGCACGGGAGCGGCGAAGTCGCGTTTTTTGATAATGCAAAATCTGTCATCGCCGCCCCGTGACGGCTGACGTTCGCTGGGATTAAAGGACCAACGGAAAGCATACATCAATGGGACAAAGACTGACTCGCTGCTTCACCGTTCCGCATGCCCGCCTGGGTTGGGTGCTTGTCATAATTGGCCTATTCGCCTGGTACCTTTTCGGGCGACATGCTGACTGGAACTCGCTAGCATTCCAATTCGCGCAAACGCTACAAACTGATGGCGTCGTTGTGTCGTCCGCTGCGACCGACTATACGCTCGGAGACGAATTTCACGGAAGTCCTATTTACGCGGTAAGGTTCTCTTTCACCGATGCTGGCGGCATTCAACGCTGGGCTACGTCGTGGACCGAAGAATCAACTGGGCCACCCGACAGTAAAGTTTGGATTGAATTCGTCGAATCCGATCCGGGCAACGCCAGAATCCGCAATCAACGTTCAGGTATGCTTCCTCTGTGGGTTGGATCGGTGCTTCTGTTTCCAATTTTCGGAACTAGCTGTATATTGAAGGTTTTACTAGGTCAGACTTCTGCGAAACCGTCCTGTGATGGAGCGCCCGAGACTCAATCAGTGTGAAGAAATCCAGTGAACCAAGCGGTGAACCGAAGCCGCCGATGGCGCGTTTTTTGAAATCAACGTTTTTTGGCGGCGGCTCGGTTACCGCCGCCGTTACCCCACTGAAATCAAACTCCGAAAAATGCCTGACTGCACTGCTGTTGCGACGCTGGAGACTCATCCGGTCGATGACATCCATCGAATCGAGTACCGTTTTCCTGCAAATGGAAATCGCCAACTCGTCGTGACGATGGACGCAATTGACGGTAAACCAATGCTGGACGTTATCTTCAACGCTCCCGTTGCTTTTCGCGTCATCGACGAATTGCATCTTACGGAGTTTTGGAACGAATATAGCCTGCCGAACGGTTGGCTTTGGCGGGTCCATGCTGGCGGCTATTTCGATCTCGAGTGCTCACGAAAAACCTTTATTTCCGACTTTTACTCGACTACCTCGCCGCTTGAAGAATACTTGATCGTCGCTGACCAATGCGTTAGCGTAATTGCCGTCGGTCCGCCCGTGCTGATGCCATGCTCGATCCAGGACGGCGGATAACAAAAAATTGCAACGGAGCGACGGGCTACGGTTTTTCGGTAGGCTATGTCTACTGGCCGTCGCCCGCTGAATTTAGACGTTCGGCAGCGAAGGCAACATTAGCACGAAAGACCAGTATGCAACGATTCACAATCATCCTCATCATCTGTGTCGCAGGATGCAGCAGCCAATCGACAACACCGTCACCTTCAGAGACTCAGAGCCGCGATACCGCTGGTCGTGCTGACGGAGGAATCTCCCTTTTGGAGACAACGGTCGGCGGAATTCTTCTTCAGCCCAAAACCGTGATCGACGAAAAACTTACACTCCTCATCCCGCAGGACTTTTCCCTCATGGACGAGGAAACACTGAGCCTTAAGTATCCCAGCGAGAGAAGACCCACCCTAGTTTATACCAACGAATCGGGATCAATTAACGTCGCGATCAATCATACAAAAGATCGCATGCCGCAAAGCGAAATCGGAGCCTTTCACAAACAAATGGATGGGATGTTCCGAAACCTCTACCCGTCCGCAACTTGGTTCAAAAGTGGTGTAATTGACATCAATGGACGCGAATGGCTAACTCTTAATCTTCGCACGCCCGCAATCGACACGGAAATCCGCAACATCATAGTCGCAACATCCGTGGAGGGACATATGTTGTTGGTATCGTTCAACGTCACCAAGGAACAGGAGGACAAATGGCTTGAGCCAGCCGAGGCCATTGTTCAGTCCCTTCGTGTCGAAGATTGAGCAAGACCGAATGCTGCCGAACAAATCGGTGAACCGGAGTTGGCTCGCCTTTCGGTTTTTCAAACTCGTTTCCTTCCTTCAAGTTTCCGGCGAGTCAAAGTGGATACCGTTGGTCCGCCAACCTGGTTACCTCAAACGTTATTTACAAACCCAAGGATTCGCTTGATGAGTCGCAAACAACATCACATCACCTTTAACGATTTGATGATTCACTTTCAAAACCACGCGAAAGACAAGCCGATAGCCTTTGGCTGCCCTGAGCTTGAATTTTCTCGCGTGAAAGACCGTGGAGACTTCATACAAATCGAATTCAACCAGAATGTCTATGAGACTTCACCCGGACACATCGTCGTTGATTCAGTCACTGAATGACAAAACAAAATCGGCAAACCTTCCATTGCTTCACTCAGGCTCACTGCCCTGTATGACTCTTTGAAAACACCCGCCTTTACAACCTGAATAATCACCTTTCCGTTATGCCAGTCCAGGTGAATTGAATCACCAGTAGAATCCACCACGCAATTGTCCTTTTTGTGCTCAAGTAGCTCTCTTAACGTCATGTCGCCCACCAATCGTAAATAACAAAATGATGCAGCCGAGTCCTCAGCCGCACGTAAATTTTCAGTTCAACTCAACCGTTCGGCCCGGCTGATCTTGAACGTTCGCAAGTAAAAGGAATACTCGTATGAAACATCACGTTTGCTACTCGTTTGCTGAAACCACTGTCTATGAAGGGCCTGCCCAACAAAACGGCGATGTTGAATTTGACACCTTCGAAGAGGCAAAAGCGTCAGCCATTGACGACCTTCAAAAGTTTATCGATGAAGCAATGGCGAACCTTCAACGTATCAAGAACGCCAAATCTGCATCAGATATTCATCCCCACTAACTTCCAGTTTCCGACTTTGCATCTCGATCAAGCCAAGCGGAAAATCGCATGACCTGCCTGCTGATCAACTTTTTCTGCTTATCGGACTCCTGATCAAACATCTCCCGCACCGGCATCAGCAAATGTTCTAACTTCATGGTCTGCGATGGAAGAGTAGGGCCCGTCTTCATTCCCATTGGGACATTACTTGTCATTTCATGCTCTCAGTCTCGCCAAAAAAACTGGCGAACAAAACGATGCACCCGAGTTGCGGTGGATGCACCTGAAACATTGAAAGTCACCCGCCGCAACTCGGGTGATCTTGGTCGTTACACGGCTTAGCCGTACGTAGGTGCCGGTAAAGGTCAGGAAATCTGTTTCGCGATTCCAAGATTGACCCAGTATCGCCGAATACCGACTGTACCGTGCGATCCACACGCCAAATTCTTTGCGACAACGTCAACTGAAATACAGGGAGGAACGCCATGTGGGGTTGGAAAAGTGTTGAGCGACTCATCGAGCCAAGTGTATCGCTTGCCCAAGGCAAAGAGATACTTCAGGCGCAAGGATTTCAAATACATACCTCTAATCCGCATCACGCGGTCTTTAAGAGCGCAGGCACCGAAAACCCTTGGACGACGCTCGCACCCAGCGGTGAAAACGTCCCAATCGAACTCGCATTATCAGAGTCACACGGTGGCCTGCATCTACACCTACGCTATGAAACGTTTGTTCTGTTTGACACGGGAGACCTTGAACGATTTGCGAACGAACTTGCGGCGTCCTTGGAAAAACAAGATAACGCCGTGTAACAAATCGGTGAACCGGAGTTGGCTCGTCTTACGACTTTCAAAGCTGTTTCCTTCGTTCACGGTATTTGGTTTTCAACGTCCACTGGTGTTGGCCCGCCAACCCGGTTACCTCGAACGTTAGATGGCCAAGAACCTCAATGCTCTAAAGCCTACATATCGGTTCCTGCAAAGTCCTTCAAGCCCCGACGAAAACCCAGATTCATCGGGATGAAATACGCGACGTTTGGCTGGGCGTGTGATTGCAAAGTGGGTGCGTTGGACCAGAATTCCACAGCAACGTTACTTTGATGATCGGGAGAAAATAGATGACAGGCGAATTGATGGCCCTTGCAGCAATGTTAATTGGGTTAAGCGGCGTGCTCTTGGGTGCGTCTGCGATAAAGAGAATCAAAACCCTGGAAGACCGTGTGCGCGAACTTGAGGAACCAGCGAAGACGGACTAATGAATGACGAATTTGCACGACTTTGTAGGCCACTGCTAAATCCAACCACGAATATGGCAAACCGCCATCTAACAATTGCGTGAACCGGAGCGGCGAATTCGGCGGCATTTGAAATCAACGCGTAACGTCGCCGCCCGGTTACGCTGGTCGTTATTTAAGAGGAGAATAAGGGGACATTCTACTTTAAGGAAAAGTACAATGTCCCCTTTTTGCGCTCTGGTAACGGCGACGATCTCGATGGCGACACTCTGACCGACGGCAACCATCAGGATCTTATTGATCTCATCAACCAGAAACTCGAAGAAGATGCAACGATCTACATTCTCGGTTGTACCCAATTC
>Ga0335398_10000644_pt1 | contig 61756 bp, 56 predicted proteins | sample BON03_FD_205742 | JGI IMG/M metagenome (GOLD analysis project Ga0335398, IMG submission 205742) | Freshwater microbial communities from Lake Bonney liftoff mats and glacier meltwater in Antarctica - BON-03 (spades assembly) (version 2) | ecosystem: Environmental > Aquatic > Freshwater > Ice >... | reverse complement strand
ATCTTGATTGTTATTTCTCATATAAACAAAATTAAATATTCTTAATTTTGTCCGCGAATTAGTTAACCTTTACAGCAATGACACCGATAGGCAATAAAAAACCCTTACAATTGAATGCAAGGGTTTTGTGTTTTTATGATGAGATTCCTGCCTTCGCAGGAATGACAACAAGTCTAATTTCTAAGAACGGAGCGATCTAATGTCTCGCCTCTCTTTTAGTATCTATAATGTTCTGGTTTATATGGACCATCAACAGTTACACCAATATAAGATGCTTGGTCTTCACGTAACTCCGTTAACTCAACACCAATTTTAGCTAAGTGCAATTTTGCTACTTTTTCATCTAAATGCTTTGGCAACATATATACTTCGTTTTCGTAAGTATCTAAGTTAGTCCATAATTCGATTTGCGCTAATGTTTGGTTTGTAAATGAATTTGACATTACAAAACTTGGATGACCAGTTGCACAACCTAAATTAACTAAACGTCCTTCAGCTAAAATGATAATATCTTTTCCGTTAATATTATATTTATCAACTTGTGGTTTGATGGTATCTTTTGTGTTTCCGTGGTTTTTATTTAACCAAGCCATGTCAATTTCGTTATCAAAATGACCAATGTTACAAACAATTACTTTGTCTTTCATTACTTCGAAATGACGCCCTTGAATAATGTCTTTATTTCCTGTTGTAGTAATAATAATATCAGAATTTGCAACAACAGTTTCTAAACGTTTTACTTCAAATCCGTCCATTGCAGCTTGTAACGCACAAATAGGATCAATTTCTGTAACAGTAACGATACTTCCAGCTCCTTTAAATGAAGCTGCAGTTCCTTTACCAACATCTCCATAACCACAAACTGTTACACGTTTACCTGCTAACATAATGTCAGTTGCTCTTCTGATTGCATCAACAGCAGATTCTTTACATCCGTATTTGTTGTCAAATTTAGATTTTGTAACAGAATCATTTACGTTAATTGCTGGCATTGGTAATGTTCCGTTCTTTACTCTTTCGTACAATCTATGAACACCTGTTGTCGTTTCTTCTGATAATCCGTTGATTCCAGCAGCTAACTCAGGATATCTATCTAATACCATATTTGTTAAATCTCCACCATCATCTAAAATCATATTTAATGGTTTTTTGTCTTCTCCAAAGAATAATGTTTGTTCTATACACCAATCAAATTCTTCTTCTGTCATGTCTTTCCATGCATACACAGAAGTACCCGCTTTAGCAATCGCAGCCGCAGCTTGATCTTGTGTTGAGAAAATATTACAAGAACTCCAAGTAACTTCTGCTCCTAAAGCTTGTAATGTTTCAATTAAAACAGCAGTTTGAATGGTCATGTGTAAACACCCAGCAATTCTTGCTCCTTTTAATGGTTGACTTTCTTTATACTCTTCTCTTAAAGACATTAATCCTGGCATTTCTGCCTCTGCCAAATTCATTTCTTTTCTTCCCCAAGCAGCTAAAGAAATATCTTTAACTTTAAACGGAACGTAAGTCATGGTTTTTGTACTCATATTACTATATTTGTTTTATATAAAATTTTGAGTTGCAAAGTTACGTAATAACTTTTAAAATTTATGCCTCTTTTTAAGACGATAATCGTTAATAATTCAACTAAAGTATTGATTTGGAAGATTGAAGAATCTTTTAAAGAATTATCTTTTAGCCTAAAATTAACAGATAACAATCAAGAACGTTTAGATTCTATGAAATCTGAATTGCATCAAAGGGGTTTTTTAAGTATTCGTCATTTACTTAAAGAAGTTGGTTTAAATGATGCTGATTTGGTTTATGATGAATTTGGAAAACCACATTTAAAAAACGGAAAGTACATTTCTATTACACATTCATTTACGTTTACTGGAATTATAATTTCTGATAAAATTCCTGTAGGAATTGACATAGAAAAACAACGTGATAAAATTTTAAAAATAGCTCATAGATTCACGCCTTTTCAAGAGTACAAAACCATTGCAAATCATGATGCTTTGATTAGCAAACTAACGATTGTTTGGGGTGCAAAAGAATCGTTATATAAAATTTACGGAAAGAAAAAATTACGTTTTTTAGAACATATTTATATTGAAGATTTTAAGTTTGAAGATGAAAAAACAAGCGGAAGAATTGATTATAAAGATGAAACGAATATATATCAAGTTCACTTTTTAGAGTTTCAAGGTTTTACGTGTGTGTATGCCTATTAAGAGAAGTTGCAAAGTTATAGTGGCAAAGAAACAAAGTTGCAGAGTTGTAACGATTTGTCATTGCGAGTTTACGAAGCAATCTCTTATTTAAAAAACAGATTACTTTGTCATTCTTCCTCGTAATGACGTATTTTTAAAAACAACATGAACATTTACCAAAACATTTTATCAGCAAAAAAAGAAGGCAAAAAATTGCTCGCAGTTTTAATTGATCCCGAGAAAATAGATATCAATCATCTTTCTTCTTTTTTCGAAAAGGTACAGTTGTCCATTGCTACACATATTTTTGTTGGTGGAAGTACAGATAAAAACAAACAAACTGAAAATGTTGTCATCGCTATAAAAAAAATCACAAAATTACCTGTTATACTTTTTCCTGGTGATACAAATCAGATTACAGACAAAGCAGACGGAATCCTTTTTCTTAGTTTGCTTTCTGGCAGAAATTCTGAATACTTAATCGAGCAACAAATAAAAGCTGTACCAATTTTAAAACAAACAAATTTAGAGATTATTCCGACGGGGGTATATTCTCATTGATGGCGGAAATGAAACTGCTGTTCAAAAAGTTAGTAACACAAAACCAATTTCTCAAAATAACATCGACTTGATCATAAATACTGCTTTGGCAGGCCAATTTTCTGGTAAAAAACTCATGTATCTAGAAGCTGGTTCCGGATCAACTGTAACAGTCAGACAAAAAATCATAAAAGAAGTTTCTGATAATTTACAGATTCCCTTAATCATTGGTGGCGGAATTAAAACCAAACAACAACTTGAAAGAGCTTTTAACGCTGGTGCAGATTTGGTGGTAATCGGAACTGCTTTTGAAAATGATGTCTCTTTTTTTAATGAAATAAAAAAATAAAATTCCTATTTGGCGGCTATCCGAAGAAATAATGAATGAAAAAACGAAACTGCGAAGCGTAGCTTCAAGCATAAGTTTTGAAAATGAATGATGCAAAGCAATTTCCTACGGATAGAATTGATTTTTTGGTTCGTTTTGTATCAAAACAAAATGAACAAAACAAAAGAAAGTTATACTTTTACATTTTAAACTAAGCCTTTTGAACTCAATTATAGATTTTTTTTTAGAACCTTATAGAACAGCAACTACACTAAATATTTTGTTAGAAATCCTAGCCGTTATTTTCGGAATTTCCTCTGTTTGGTATGCAAAAAAAGAAAGCCTTTTAGTCTATCCAACAGGAATTGTAAGTACAGCAATTTATGTATATATCTGTTATCAGTTTACACTGTATGGCGATTTAATTATCAATATTTATTATACATTAATGAGTTTGTATGGTTGGTATATGTGGACACGTTTGGTTGGAAATCATCATATTGAAATTACTAGAACGACAAAAAAAGACAAACTCAAAGCTGTCGGAATTTTCGTTTTCACAGCATTATTTGTGGTTTGTGTCTATTTATATTTTAATCGATTTGATAGAATTACCGATTATTTTGACACGTTTACAACTGGAGTTTTCTTTGCCGCCATGTGGTTAATGGCAAATAAAAAATTAGCACATTGGAGTTTGTGGATTGCAGGAAACATCATTTCTATTCCACTCTATTTTATTAAAGGATTAGGATTCTCAGGAATTCAGTTTATCATATTTTTAATCATCGCATTTCAAGGATATAAAGCATGGAAGAGAAGCTTAAACAGCAACCAGCAAACATTATAAAAGTTGTTTTATTCGGCCCAGAATCTACTGGAAAAACAACACTTTCTAAACAATTAGCTCGCTATTACAATACCGTTTGGGCGCCAGAATATGCACGTGAATATTTGCAAAAAAAATGGAATAACGAACGTAAAACTTGTGAAGCTGATGATTTGGTTCCGATTGCTATCGGGCAAATGAAATTAGAAAATAAGCTGGTTGATAAAGCAGATAGAGTTTTAATTTGTGATACTGATCTACTTGAAACTAAAGTCTATTCTGAAGAATATTATGGCGGATTTGTAGACCCAGTATTAGATAAAGCTGCAAAAAATAACACCTACGATTTGTATTTATTAACCTACATCGATACGCCTTGGGAAGAAGATGATTTGCGAGACAGACCAGAGTTAAGAAGAGAAATGTTTAATGCTTTTGAAAACGCCTTAAAAAAATACAATCGCCCATATGTTTTGTTAGAAGGCAATAAAGAAACCAGATTAAAAATTGCTGTTAATGCTATTGACCAATTGATTGCAAACAGAAAAAACCTGTCATCATTCTCTAAAAGTTTAGAAAAATAATAACTGGTTTTGGACACAGAAAAACTCATAAAAGAACTTAATTTTAAAGCAACAAGAAGCAGTGGCGCTGGCGGACAACATGTAAACAAAGTTTCGTCTAAAATTGAATTGTTTTTTGATGTAGAAAACTCAGCCGAATTTTCTGAGGAAGAAAAAAATCAATTGCTTAAAAAATTGGCGACTCGACTTACAAAAGAAAATGTGTTACTCTTAACGTGTGATGAAAGTAGAAGTCAACATAAAAATAAAGAGCTAGCAATTAACCGTTTTTTAGAAATTATTACTCTAGGATTAAAAGTTCTTAAAAAACGTAAACCAACAAAACCAAGTAAATCTTCAATTAGAAAGAAAGCCGAAAACAAACGCAAACAAGCGTTTAAAAAAGTGTTGCGTAAAAAACCAAATGCTGAATAAAAAATAACGATTATTGTTTTCTAATTCAAAAATCTAATCTACTTTTGCAACGTTCTCATAAAGGGGTGCTTTTACAGTTATCAGTGAACAGTTATCAGTAAATCGTTTTAAAACAACTTTCCTACTTTTAACTTTTTAACTTTCAACTTATAAAAAGGCTGAGATCATACCCATTGAACCTAGAACAGGTAATGCTGTTTAGGAAAAGGCGAAAATCGCCAATAGTAAAAACGTCATTGCGAAGTTTACCTGAACTTGTTTCAGGAACTACTGAAGCAATCTTAAAAAGAGATTACCACGTCGTAAACTCCTCGTAATGACAAACAACAATTAATTATTCAATACTAATCACAAGAATAATTACCTCTTTTTATTCGTTTTAAATTTTTTTAAAATGAAAAAAATATCCATTTTTTTATTCTTGTTTACAAGCATGCTTGTAAGCTCCCAGACTTTTACAATTTCTGGAAAAATCTCTGATGAAAACAAAGAACCTTTAGCGAGTGCTTCTATTTTTATCAAAAATGCTAACAACGGAACTTCATCTGACTTTGAAGGAAACTATCAATTTAAAGTTGCTTCTGGAACACATGAAATTGAAGTTCGTTTTATTGGTTATAAATCAACATCAAAAACGGTCACGATTACCAATCAAAATGTACTCGTTGATTTTAATTTACAACCAGAAAACAATGTGTTAGATGAAGTATTGGTTTCTGCAGTTCGTGTAAAAGCAAACTCACCAGTAACACATTCTAACCTATCAAAAAAGGAAATTGCTAAGCGTAATTTAGGACAAGACATTCCTATTTTACTAAACTATTTACCTTCTGTTGTTACGTCTTCTGATGCAGGCGCTGGCGTTGGCTATACCTACATTAATGTTCGTGGTTCTAACGCAGAACGTGTAAATGTTACCATCAACGGAATTCCGTATAACGATGCTGAAAGTCAAGGAACTTTTTGGGTAAATATGGGCGATTTTGCTTCTTCTACTCAAAGTTTACAATTGCAACGTGGCGTTGGAACCTCAACAAATGGAACGGCTGCTTTCGGAGCGAGTTTAAATATTTTGACCGATGCTATTTCTGAAAATTCGTTTGCAGAAATCTCTAATTCTTTTGGTTCATACAATACCAAAAAACACACCGTAAAATTTAGCACTGGAAAGATTAATGATCATATAGAAATTGCAGGGCGTTTGTCTAAAATTTATTCTGATGGATATGTAGATAGAGCTTCTACAGATTTAAAATCGTATTTTTTACAAGCTTCTTATGTTGATGATAACACATTAATTAAAGCAATTACATTTGGCGGTAAAGAGAGAACTTATCAAGCTTGGGGAGGAATCAACGCTGCACAACTAGCTATAGACAGAAGACACAACCCATATACATATGAAGATGAAGTTGATGATTATCAACAAGATCATTATCAATTCCATTGGAATCAGAAACTGAACAACAATTGGTCTACAAATATTGGATTGAACTATACCAAAGGACAAGGATATTTTGAACAATATAAAGCTAATAAAAAAACATCTGACTATGCAGATTTGGTCGTAGCAACTAATGGCTCAAAAACGGACTTAATTGTTAGGCGTTGGCTAGATAACAAATTTTATGTAGCAAACTTTAATGCTACTTATAAAAAAGAAAACCTAGAGGTTATCTCTGGTTTTTCTTATAGTAAGTTTTCTAACAAACATTTTGGAGAAATAATTTGGGCAAAACAATTTGTACCAACTGCAACTATTAGAGATCACTATTATGATAGTTATTCTAGAAAGAATGATTTTAGTATGTTCTCTAAAGCTACCTTTAAATTAAGTGAAGGACTGAATGCTTTTGTCGATTTACAATACAGAAAAGTTAATTATAGCACTAACGGATTGACTTCTGACAGAAACCCGATTAATGTTGATACTAAATTCAATTTCTTTAATCCAAAAATTGGGTTTACATATGCTATGAATCAAAATTCTAGTTTATATGCATCTTATGCAAGAGCTAATAGAGAACCTAATAGAAAAGATTTTGAATTAAATGTAGATGTAAAACATGAGAAACTAAACGATTTTGAATTCGGTTGGCGTTTTAAAAATGAAGCAGTAAAATTAAGTACTAACGTCTATTACATGCAGTATAAAGATCAGTTAATCTTAACTGGTGATATTGATGATACTGGAGATTATAAAAGAGAAAATGTTACAGATAGTTACCGTTTAGGATTGGAAATTGATGCAGATATTCGCTTAAGCGATGTATTCTCTGTTCGTCCAAATATTGCTATTAGTTCTAATAAAATAAAAGATTTTATTATCAATAGAGATGGAGATACAAAAAACTTAGGAAGTACAAATATTGCTTTTTCCCCTAACGTTGTTGCTGGAAATGCTTTTGTATATCAACCTAACTCAAATTTACAAATTGCTTTATTATCTAAATTTGTTGGAGAGCAATACATGAGTAATACAGATACAGAAGCCTCTATGTTAGAAAGCTATTTTACAAGTGATTTAAACGTTAGTTATGAGCTTAAAACTACATCTATTTTCAAATCTATTGTTTTTACTGGATTGATAAATAATGCTTTTAATACTGAATATGTAGATAGAGGTTATACCTATTTAGATTACTGGACAGGCCCAGCTTCTTTTGAAGTTCAAGGCTATTTTCCACAAGCAACTAGAAACTTTTTAATTGGTGTTACATTGAAATTTTAGGGAGAATTAATGTTGAAAAAGTAAAAAAATCCCGATGATTTATGCTGAATTTAGTTCAGTATCTCATCGGGGTTTTTTTACTTTTTAACTTTACAAGAATTAATTCCGCATATAGAAAACAAAGGACATTTACGTGTTAAAGCAGTAAACAATAAAATAATTGCAACAGCCCAAAGTACATATTCAATCCAAGACGAATCAAATTCTTTTGTGTAAGCAAAATAGGTAGCAACTAACGCTAAAATAACTCTAATTATCTTGTCAAAATTTCCAACATTTTTAGTCATAACTTTTAATTTATCTTACTATTCTAGTTTGAATTCATTTTTCTATTTCTAAATTTTTAGCAGACCAAGCATTAAATCCTCCTAATAAATTATACACTTTTGTAAAGCCTGCTTCTTTATAAATCTTAGCTGATTTTGCACTTCTTCCTCCTGAAGCACAATACACTAAAACGGGCTTTGACTTATCTAATCCTTTAAAAGCTTTGTCTTTAAAATCAGCTGACATATAATTGATTAATATTGCGTTTTTAATATGTCCAGCTTTAAATTCTTCTGGAGTTCTAACATCAACTAATTGCACTTTTTCTTTAGAAATAAGTTGTTGAAACTCTGCTACATTTACATCAATAAATGACGTTTGTTGTTTCTCTTGACTATTGCAAGAAATCATTCCTAAAAGCAAACAAACTACGATAACTTTTTTCATTTTATTTTAATGTTGATGGACACACTTTTTCTGTTCTTACAATTGCTGTTTTCTTAATTGCTGCATAACCACCAGCAACATCAATTACATTATGAATTCCTCTTGCTTTTAAAATAGAAGAAGCTATTACAGAACGATAACCGCCAGCGCAATGCACATAAAAATCTGTATCTGTTGGAAACTCGTCAATATGGCTATTTATATAATCTAATGGAGTGCTTGGCACGTCTAAAATATGCTCATTTTCATATTCTCCTGGTTTACGAACATCAAAAACAGGAACATTATTATTGTTTATTTCTTGCGCTAATGTTTTTGCAGAAACTGATTGTAAAGAATCAATTTCTTTTCCTGCTGCTTTCCAAGCATTAAAACTTCCGTCTAAATATCCTAAAGTATTATCAAAACCAACACGAGAAAGACGAATAATTACTTCTTCTTCTTTTCCTTTAGGAGCTACTATTAGAATTGGTTGTTCGATGTCTTTTATTAAAGCTCCAACCCAAGGAGCAAATCCTCCATCAATTCCAATAAAAATTGAACGCGGAATAAATCCTTTTATAAATTCTGATTGATGACGAACATCTAAAATTAATGCGCCTGTGTCGTTGGCTATTTTTTCAAAATCATCTACAGAAAGTGCTGTTGTTCCTTTGGTAATTATTTCATCAATATGCTGATACCCTTCTTTATTTAATTTAACGTTTAACGGAAAATATGCTGGCGGAGGTAATAATCCGTCAGTTACTTCTTTGATAAATTCTTCTTTGGTCATGTCAGCTCGCAAAGCATAATTTGTTTCCTTTTGATGACCAATAGTGCCAACGGTTTCTTTACTCAGGTTTTTACCACAAGCAGAACCTGCGCCATGAGCAGGATATACAATAACATCATCTGCTAAAGGCATAATTTTAGTTCTTAAACTGTCAAACAAAAACCCTGCTAAATCTTCTTCTGTTAAAGTTCCAACTTTTTGAGCTAAATCTGGTCTTCCAACATCACCTAAAAACAAGGTGTCTCCACTAAACAACGCATAATCTTTTCCATTTTTATCTCTTAATAAATACGAAGTACTTTCCATTGTATGTCCAGGAGTATGAAGCGCAACGATGGTTACATCTCCAACTTTAAATTCTTCATTATCTTTTGCGATATGTGTTTTGTAATTTGTTTGTGCATTTGGTCCGAATACTATTTCTGCACCTGTTTTTTCAGCTAAAGTTACATGTCCGCTCACAAAATCTGCATGAAAATGTGTTTCGAAAATGTATTTAATTTTTGCATTGTCGTTATTTGCTCTCTTTAAATAAGGAGAAACTTCTCTTAACGGATCTATAATTGCAACTTCTCCGTTACTTTCTATATAGTACGCACCTTGCGCTAAACAACCTGTATAAATTTGTTCAACTTTCATAATTTATTGTACTCTTTATTTATATGTATGATGAATATATTCAGCATATTTTATTTGATGTTCTCTATCGCCCGTTTTATAAAATTTTACTGCTGTAAAAATGTTCATAAAAAAGTGATTGATGTCTATAATATTTAAGATTCCTGCTCTAAACAATGAATCTCTTACTAGCCCTTTTACGCCAGCAAAATAAAAAGTTATTCCTTTTTTCTTATAAAACTGAATTCTTTCCATTAGCATTTCTACTCCTGTACTATCAATTCTATTAATGCTTTCAGAATCGATAACAATCAATTTCAATGCCTTCCCTTTTTTTTCTGCCAAATCGTCTAAGTTATCTCTAAAATAACTCGCATTTGCAAAGAATAATTGTGCGTCAAATCGAATTACCAAGATATCTTCTTCGATAATTACATTTTTAAATCGCTCTCTATTCTTGTAAAAATCTGAATCTGGAACAGCTCCTAAAACTGCTATGTATGGCTTAGAGGTTCTAAAAATTAGAATGATGATAGACATTCCTACTCCAACAAAGATTCCGTATTCTATTCCTAAAAACAAGGTTCCTAAAAACGTTGTAAGTAATAAAGAGAAATCTAATTTATTTGTTTTCAATAAATGAATCCCTTCTTTAACTCTTACCAATCCAAAAACCGCCACAATAATAATTGCCGCCAAAATTGTTTTAGGTAAATAATAAAAAACTGGAGTTAAAAACAATAACGTTATTACAACCATCCCAACAGATACTAAAGCTGCCATTCCGGTTGTTCCGCCAGATTCTTGATTAATTGCCGAACGTGAAAAACTTGAAGTTGATGGATAAGCTTTAAATAAAGAACCCGCCATATTAGAGATTCCTAATGCAATTAATTCTTGATTTGGTCGTATTCTATATTCGTCTTGTTTTGCTTCTAAAGATTTCCCTATTGAAATCGTTTCTAAAAAACCAACCAAAACCAAGGTTAATGCAATTGGCAGCAATTCTCTTATCTGTTCAAAATCTATTTCCGGAATACTAAATGACGGCAATCCTGAAGGGACTTCTTTAATGATAGCAATATCAGATAAATTTTTTCCTAAATATTTAACTGCTAATATTCCTAAGATCACAACAATAAGCGCATTCGGAATTTTTTTATTTATTTTTCGAAGTGATATAATAATAATTATAGCAATAAAACCGACAATGGTGGTACTTATGTTTAATGATGAAATATTATTCCACACATCTTTTATCACATGTTGTATTTGATTGCTTCTTACAAAGTCGACACCAAATAAATTTCTGAATTGATTAAATCCTATAATGATTGCAGCTGCAGAAGTAAATCCTGTAATTACTGGTTTTGATAAAAAATTAACGATAAACCCTAATCGAAAAACACCCATTAAAAATTGGATTGTTCCAACAACCAATGCCAATAAAATAGCAATTGCAATATAACTATCAGATCCAACTAAAGCTAATGTAGAAACTCCAGCTGCAACAATTAATGAATCCATTGCAACTGGTCCAATTGCAACTTGTCTAGAAGACCCGAAAATAGCATACATTACTTGCGGAACTAAAGCTGAATACAAACCATAAATTGGTGGTAAGCCAGCAATTAATGCATAGGCAATTCCTTGTGGAATTAAGATAATTCCCACAGTAATACCAGCTATAAAATCTCCTTTAAACCTAGAAGTTGTATAGTTTGGTAACCATTCTAATATTGGAATTAACTTTTTAATATTCATTTTCTAGAATAAAGAAAAATAGAGTCAAGAATAAAGACTCTTCTTTCTATTTATTTAAATTTAATCATACTTTAAACTAACTTTTTTCAACTTTTGTCTTTTGTCTTTTGTCTTTTGTCTTTAAAAACTAAAACAATTCTCCTGGGTTTAATCCTTTTTGTTTTCCTAAATGATTATATGCTGCTTCTGTAACTTCTCTGCCTCTTGGTGTTCTCATTATAAACCCTTCTTGTATTAAAAAAGGTTCGTATACTTCTTCAATTGTTTCTGCATTTTCTCCAACAGCTGTTGCCAATGTAGAAATTCCTACTGGGCCACCTTTAAACTTATCTATTAACGTAGTTAATATTTTTGTATCCATTTCATCTAAGCCATGGGTATCAACTCGTAATGCTTGCAACGCATATTGCGCAATTTCTATGGTAATACTTCCATCGCCTTTTATTTGAGCAAAATCTCTTACTCTTCTTAAAAGAGCATTCGCAATTCTTGGTGTTCCTCTACTTCTTCTTGCTATTTCAATCGCAGCTTCCATAGAAATTGGAACCTTTAAGATCTGTGCACTTCTTTGAATAATTGTAGTTAATAATTCTTTTTTATAATAATTTAAACGACTGCTGATTCCGAAACGAGCTCTCATTGGTGATGTTAACAACCCTGAGCGGGTTGTAGCACCAATTAAGGTAAATGGCTCTAAATTGAGTTGAACGGTTCTGGCATTTGGGCCAGATTCTATCATAATATCAATTTTATAATCTTCCATTGCAGAATATAAATATTCTTCTACAACTGGACTTAAACGATGAATTTCATCAATAAATAACACATCTCTTTCTTCAAGATTAGTTAATAAACCGGCTAAATCTCCTGGTTTATCTAAAACAGGTCCAGAAGTAACTTTAATTCCAACATTTAATTCATTAGCTAAAATATGTGCCAACGTTGTTTTTCCTAAACCTGGAGGTCCATGAAACAAGGTGTGGTCTAAAGCTTCGTTTCTTTTATTTGCAGCTTCAACAAATATTTTAAGATTTTCTATGGCTTGATCTTGACCTATAAAATCATCAAATGATAGTGGGCGTAGTTTTTTTTCTACTTCCAATTCTTCATTTGAAAAATTTGTGCTTTCAGGGTTTAAGTTTTCATTCATACGTGCAAAGATAACTGAATTTAAATTTTCATTTCGTAATAAATGTTACACGATATGTATAGCCATTATGAAAACTCTAATATACAAAAAAGCCTTTCCAAATTGGAAAGGCTTTTCTAAATATTATCATTCTTAAGATGGATCTTCTCCGTCTTTTAAAGGTGTCGTTTGTAATACAAAATCTTCTCCGTGAATATACTCTCCGTTTTCATCAACTTTACTATAGTCATAAGGCCAACGATGCACTTCTGGAATTCTTCCTGGCCAGTTACCATGAATGTGCTCTACAGGTGTTGTCCATTCCAACGTGTTTGCTTTCCAAGGGTTTTGTGTTGCCTTTTGACCTCTATAAATTGAGATAAAAAAGTTTGCTAGAAAGAATAATTGAGCCAATCCTCCAAGTATAGCAAATAATGTGATAACAACATTAATATCTGCAACATCATCAAACATAGGGAAATTTGTATTTGTATAATATCTTCTTGGTAAACCTGCTAAACCGATAAAGTGCATTGGAAAGAAAACTCCGTATGCAGCAATAATTGTTAACCAAAAGTGCCAATACCCTAATACTTTATTCATCATTCTACCATACATTTTTGGGAACCAATGATAGACTCCTGCAAACATTCCAAAAATTGCAGATACCCCCATTACTAAATGAAAGTGTGCAACAACAAAATACGTATCATGTACATTAATATCTAATGCAGAATCTCCTAAAACCAATCCTGTTAAACCTCCTGTTACGAATGTAGAAACTAATCCGATAGAGAATAACATCGCGGGGTTCAGCTGTAAATTTCCTTTCCATAAAGTGGTAATCCAGTTAAATGCTTTTACTGCTGATGGAATTGCAATTAACAAGGTTGTAAATGTAAATACTGATCCTAAGAAAGGATTCATCCCTGAAATAAACATATGGTGACCCCAAACAATGGTAGATAAAAATGCGATTGCTAAAATTGAACCAATCATTGCTCGATAACCAAAAATTGGTTTTCGTGAATTTACCGCTAAAACTTCGGATACAATTCCCATTGCTGGTAAAATTACTATATATACTTCTGGGTGTCCTAAGAACCAAAATAAGTGTTCAAATAACACAGGTGATCCTCCTTGATAATGCAATACTTCTCCGCTTATAAAAATATCTGATAAGAAGAACGATGTTCCAAAGCTTCTATCAAGAATTAATAATAACGCTGCAGATAATAATACAGGAAAAGAAACTACCCCAATTATAGCGGTAACAAAGAATGCCCACATAGTTAAAGGTAATCTTGTCATTTTCATTCCTTTTGTTCTTAAATTAAATATTGTTACAATATAATTTAAAGATCCAATTAAAGAAGATCCAATAAATATAGCCATAGATGTTAACCATAAAGTCATCCCTAATCCAGAGCCTGGAATTGCTTGTGGTAATGCACTTAACGGTGGATAGATTGTCCAACCTGCAGAAGCCGGTCCAGCTTCAACAAATAAAGAAACAAGCATTATAATACTTGAAATAAAGAACAACCAATAAGAAATCATGTTTAAGAAACCTGATGCCATATCTCTTGCTCCAATTTGCAACGGAATTAATAAGTTAGAGAATGTACCACTTAAACCAGCAGTAAGCACAAAGAAAACCATTATGGTACCGTGTATTGTAACCAATGCTAGATACATGTCTGCATTCATTACTCCATCTGTTTGATGACTTCCTAAGAAGGCTTCAAAAAGTGAAAATGATTTTTCTGGCCATGCAATTTGCATTCGAAACATGATTGACATAAACACTCCTATAACCCCCATAAACATACCGGTTATTAAAAACTGCTTAGAAATCATTTTGTGATCTTGACTAAAAATATATTTAGTTACAAATGTTTCTTTATGATGATGCTCTGACATATCTTATTTTTTATTATCTACTTTAAAATATCTTATTTAACTGCTAATTGTTCTCCTAATGTTGGTTGTTCTCCATACCACTTATCAAAAGCGTCTTGTTCTAAAACAACAATTTTCATTTGCATATTGTAATGCCCTGCCCCACAAATTTTATTACATAATAATATGAAATCAAATTCATAAGGATCTTCGCCTTTCTCTTTTCTAATTTTATTAATATCTGCTGTTTTAGCAACAACTTCCGATTGTACTCTCATTTCTTCTGTAGTAAACTTTGGTGTAAATCCAAATTGAGTAACCATACCAGGAACACAGTTCATTTGCGCTCTAAAGTGAGGCATATAAGCTGAGTGCAATACATCTTGAGAACGAAATTTGAAAACAATTTTACGCCCTTTTGGTAAATACATTATTGGAGAAATCGCAGATAGTTTTTTATCATCCTGTGCATTTACATCACTCATATCAACACCCATTGTGTTAATACCCTTGATATAGTTTACATTTCCTCTTCCTAAAGCACTATCATCTCCTGCATAACGCGCTTCCCATTGAAACTGTTTTGCATATACTTCTATAACAATAGGATTTTCTGCATCAGATAAATCCATTATATTGTTCCATGCCCATAAACCATACCCAATTAAAACTACTAAAACAACTGCAGGTGTAATTGTCCAAATTGCTTCTAATTTATGACTATCAGCAAAAAACAACGCTTTGTTTTCTTTTTTCCCTCTGTATTTGTATGGAAAATAAAAGATTATAAATTGCATGATAAATTGAACAATTCCTATTAAAATAAATGTAATGTTAAATAGATTGTCTTCGTGTTCTCCTTCAATAGAAGCAGATTCTGGTAACATTAATACATTCATAAAAATTAAGCAATAAATCATCATTGCATAAAAGAATGCTGTGAACCAAAGAAATAGTTTTCCTTGAGTATCATTATCTTTGTCTGTAGCAATTACTGATCTAAGATTTAGAATTCTAGTGATTTGCCAAAAGCTTACACCTATTGCAACAGCTATAAAAATATAAAATAAAGCTAGCATATTATTTTGTCTTAATTATTTAATTATTAATGATGATTTTCCTCTCCTTCGTGTTCAATATTGTAATAATGAAAATGTTCACTTTCTTGCAAAAATGGATTTCCTTTTGCTAAAGGTGCTGCATTTGCAAATGCACGGAAAGTAACAAATATAAATAGTCCAATAAAAAAAGCCAAAGCACTTAATTCTGGTATTCCAATAAACCATTGATCTCCAACTGTAGCTGGCATGATCATTACAAATACATCTAAATAATGTCCTGCTAAAATTACCAATCCTCCAATAACAACAAACCAAGATTTACTTTTAAAATCGCTGTTCATTAATAATAATATTGGAAACACAAAGTTCATAGCTACCATTCCTAAGAAAGGGATTTTGTATTCATTAAATCTAGCGATGAAATACACTGTTTCTTCCGACATGTCTGCATACCAGATTAACATAAATTGTGCAAACCATAAATACGTCCAGAATACACTAAATCCAAACATATATTTAGCTAAATCATGCAAATGACTATCATTTACAAAAGGTAAATGACCTTTATACCGTAAATAAATAGTTACTAATGCTATTACTGTTATAGCACTTACCAACAACGTTGCTAAAACATACCATCCGAATAATGTTGAGAACCAGTGAGGGTCCAATCCCATAATCCAGTCCCAAGACATCATTGATTCAGTAATCATAAAGAATACTAAAAAGATAACCGATACGTGAAAATTTTTCTTGTATATTTTATTTCCGTCTTTAGCTGTATCTTCTGCAATTGAGTATTTTCTGGTTAAGAAACGATATATGTTCCATCCTAATAAATATACAACAGATCTAATAGTCCAACTTGGTATATTTAACCACCACTTTTTTCCATCAATAATTGCATCATAATTTATACTTGTTGGATCAAATGTTCCTTCTTTCATCCAAACAAATAAATGATTTAAATGTCCGGCTGATGTCATTATTACTACAAACATTAAAATACTTGCTGGTACTAAATTTGCCGTAATTGCTTCCATCACTCTAAATAACACAACAGACCAGCCTGCTTGTGCTACTCTTTGAATAGCATAAAAAGCCAATACCAATAATGATATTCCTAAAAAGAAAAATAACGCAACATACGTTGCAGCCCAAGGTCTGTTTTGTAATGCGTGTAATACATGCTCTGCATGCTCATCATCTGCATCTTCAGAAGTATTCGCGTTGTTATGTGAATCTGGTTTTGCATGTGAGTCTACTGCTGGAGAGTGAGTTGCTACAGTTGTTTCATGACTATCCTGTTGATTTGCTATAATTTCTTTAGCGTCTTCAACCGTTTTTGGTACAGTTAAAAAGCTATATCCAACACCCAAAGCTCCAATAATCATTAAAGCAATTGAGAATGTTTTTAATTTACCTGAGAATTGATACATATCTTTTAATTCTATCTTTTAAAGACTTAGTTTAATAAATCGTTTCTTAGTTTTTCAACGTACTGAACAATTTGCCAACGTTCTTTTACTGTTAATTGAGATGCATGAGATCCCATAATTCCTTTTCCATACATAATTACATGATAAATGCTTCCTTCAGTAATTACTCTATCTTTGTAGTTTGGTACTCCGTTAAATTTTTCTCTTTGAGCTAAAACACCGTTTCCATCTCCTTTTGTTCCATGACAAGTTGCACAATAGATATCATACATCTTTTTTCCGTTTGCCATGTTTTCTTCATTATTCTCTAATGGAGATTTCAAATCACTTTTTGCAGCAGTATATCCATCATTTGTATTTAAATATTCGTAAGGTACTTGACCTCTTGCAATAGTTCCTTCTACTGGTTTCAGGTTAGAACCATTGACATTATCGTTCAATCCGTTTGCTGAATTTGCATCATAAGGAACAGACACATACATATCTGGCATGTATTGTAAACTTCTCGTACGTTTGTCTCCACAAGAAACAACATTTACAAGTACAACTAAAGCGAAAATTATTTTTACAAAATTCTTCATCTTCTTTTTATTAGTGCTTTTCTACTACGTTAATTTCTACAGCTCCTGTTTCTTTTAATAATGAAATTAATTCTTCTTCATTATTATGAACAGGAATTTCCATTAAAAAATGATCATCTGTAGTTCTTGGATCTGGATTTTCTGCTTCTTTAAACGGCCAAATTCTACTTCTCATATAAAAAGTAATTACCATTAAATGGGCTGCAAAGAATACCGTTAATTCAAATAAAATTGGCACAAAAGCGGGCATGTTTAACCACCAAGAAAAGTTTGGCTTACCTCCAATATCTTGCGGCCAATCTTGAATCATCATGTAATTTGTCATCCAAATAGCAACCCCAAGACCTAAAACACCATACATAAATGCTGTAATTGCAATTCTTGTAGGAGCTAATCCCATTGCTTTGTCTAATCCGTGAACAGGAAAAGGACAAAATATTTCTTCGATATGATGATTTGCTGATTTCACCTTTTTAACGGCATCCATCAAGATATCATCATCATTATAAAATGCGTGTATAACTTTATTACTCATGATTTCCGGCTCTTAATTTTTTATAACTCTCTCCTGAAGATTTCAAAATCGTTTTCACCTCTGCTTGTGCAATTACTGGGAAAGTTCTTGCATATAATAAGAACAATACAAAGAAGAACCCGATGGTTCCAATAAAGATACCAATATCAACAAACGTTGGTTGAAAACGCCACCAAGTAGATGGTAAGTGTCCTTTACTTAATACAATTGCGATAATATCAAAACGCTCAAACCACATTCCAATATTAATTGCGATAGAAATAATGAAAGAAAAAATAAAACTTCTTCTTATTTTCTTAAACCATAATAATTGTGGAATAATAATATTGAAGGTAATCAACGCCCAGAATGCCCAAGCATAAGGTCCGGTTGCTGCTCCAACAGACATATATGTATAATTCTCATAAGGAGAACCTGTATACCAAGCAATAAAGAATTCTGATGCATATGCAACTGCAACAATTCCACCAGTTAAAATAATTACAATATTCATATACTCAATGTGTAAACGAGTAATATAATTTTCTAAGTTGGTTACTTTACGCATAATCCCCAATAACGTTTGTACCATTGCAAATCCAGAAAAGATTGCTCCAGCTACAAAATATGGAGGGAAAATTGTTGAGTGCCATCCTGGATTGATTGATGTTGCGAAGTCCATCGATACAATTGTATGTACAGAAAGTACTAATGGAGTTGCTAAACCAGCTAACACCAAAGATACTTCTTCAAAACGTTGCCAGTCTTTTGCTCTTCCTGACCAACCGAAAGACAACAATGAATAGATTTTCTTTTGAAAAGGTTTTACGGCTCTATCTCTAATCATTGCAAAATCTGGTAATAAACCTGTCCACCAGAAAACTAATGATACAGATAAATATGTTGATATTGCAAATACATCCCAAAGTAATGGAGAGTTAAAATTTACCCATAAAGACCCAAATTGATTTGGAAGCGGTAATACCCAATATCCCATCCAAGGTCTTCCCATATGTATAATTGGGAATAATCCTGCTTGGAATACCGCAAAAATTGTCATTGCTTCTGCAGAACGGTTAATTGCCATTCTCCATTTTTGACGGAATAATAAAAGTACTGCAGAGATAAGCGTACCGGCGTGACCGATACCAACCCACCATACAAAGTTTGTAATATCCCAAGCCCATCCAATGTTCTTGTTTAATCCCCAAACTCCAATTCCGGTTCCTACTGTGTAAAAAATACATCCAAATCCCCAAAGCATTGCTGCTAAAGATATATAAAATGCTATATACCAATTTTTATTTGCTTTTCCTTCAATAGGTTTTGCAATATCAACCGTAATATCGTGGTATGATTTTTCTCCTAATATTAATGGTTCTCTAATAGGTGCTTCGTAATGAGACATATTTTAATATCTTAATTTATAATTACGCTTCGTTTGTGTTATTAACTTTTACTTGATATACTACGTTTGGTTTTGTACCTATATAATCTAACACGTGAAAAGCTCTTTTATCTTCTGCTAAATGAGAAACAGCATCCTCTGTGTTATTTATATCTCCAAATACAATTGCTCCTGTAGTGCAAGCATTTGAACATGCTGTAGAGAACTCATCTTTCTCAATTTTTCTACCTTCTTTTTTTGCTTTTAAAATGGTAGCTTGAGTCATTTGAATACACATAGAACATTTTTCCATAACTCCTCTAGAACGAACTACAACATCTGGATTTAACACCATCTTACCGTATTCATCATTCATATTAAAGTCAAATTCATTGTTATTATTGTAACTAAACCAGTTAAAACGACGCACTCTATATGGACAGTTGTTTGCACAATATCTTGTTCCTACACAGCGGTTATATGCCATTTGATTTTGACCTTGACGACCGTGAGAAGTTGCCGCTACTGGACAAACTGTTTCACATGGTGCTTTGTTACAATGTTGACACATCATTGGTTGGAATGCAACCGTAGGATTTTCTGCTTCTGTTTCTATCGTTGCAAATAAATCTCCTCCACTTAATTCAAGAACTTTCTCAGCATATTGTCTTTCTAAGTCCTTCCCTGCAATATTTGGATATTTATTAGCAAACTCTTGGATTGTAATTTTTCCTTCTTTTGAACCTACTTCAGCAACTTCAGAAGAATAATATCTATCAATACGCAACCAGTGCATATCTCTACCGGCTCTAACCTCACTTTTACCAACAACAGGAACATTGTTTTCTGCATGACATGCAACTACACAGGCTCCACATCCAGTACAAGATGTTAAGTCGATTGATAAATTAAAGTGATGACCAATACTTCTATCGTGTTTATCCCAAAGATCCACAGAATTTGCTTCCACTTCTTTGTGATTTAAAGAAGCTGATGCAGATTTATTCCAAGTTTGTTTTGGATCTACACTACTTGTTACTTCTTCTAAAGTTGCTTGCTTTAAGATATCGTTTCTACCAGCAATTGTTTTTTGTACTTGTGTACAAGCAAACTCGTGAGTTTTACCAACTTTCTCAATAGAAACTCCCGTTTGAATATAATTTGAATTGATATATAAAGGGTATGCATTTACCCCAACTACCATTGCCTCTTTTAAATTTTGCTGTCTTCCGTATCCTAATGCTAATCCAATAGAGCCTTTTGCTTGTCCTGGTTGAATCATGACTGGAATATCTGATACTGTTACTCCGTTTACAGTAATATTTGCATATTGTCCGTTTATAGCTCCATTATCTTGAACAGGATTAGAAAAACCTAATTCTCTAGCATCTGGCATAGACATGGTAATGTAGTTATCCCAAGAAGCTCTTGTTAATGGATCTGGCAATTCTTGTAACCATGGATTGTTTGCTTGTTTACCATCACCTAATGCGATTGATGTAAACAAGTTTAACTCCATACTAGAAGATGTTGTTGCTTTGTTTAAGCTAGAAGCTGATGCTGAAATATCTACAGATTTTGCAGAAACTGAATTAGAAACAGCTTTTTTAAATGTTCCATCGTGCAATGCTTTATTCCATGATTGACCCCCTAATATATTTGAAGCCCAAAAATCTTTTAAATAATCGTAGTAAGAAGTTGAGTTTCCAGACCATTTTAATAATACGTCTTGTAATTGACGCGAATTAAATAATGGTTGAATTGTTGGTTGAACTAAACTATAAACACCAGAAGACACACTAACATCACCCCAAGATTCTAAGAAATGAGACATTGGTAATGCAAATTCAGTTTTGCTAGCAGTTTCATCAAATTGCTCAGAAAGAGCAACTGATAATTTTAATTTTCCTATTTGTTCTTTAAGATCAGTTCCACTTGCTAAAGAGTAAACCGGATTTACATTGTGTGTAATTAATCCTTTTACTTTTCCCGCTTTCATATCTGCAACTAATTGAGCTACATCCGCATCGTTTCCTTGTCTGATGTTATTTGTTATAGTTACATCCATTACAGTGCTTTGCAATGCTATGTTAATTGCCATAGCAATTATTTGAGCATTTTTATCATTTAAACCTGTAACAACAACTCCATTTGCACCCGATTTCTTTAACTGATTAGCTGCTTTTTTTATTTCATCATTAACTGGAGTTGATTTTGAAGGTAAACTAGAGTTAGTAACTTGATTATATAAGTTGATTAAGGCAAAAACTTGTTCAGAAGGTTTTAAAATAATTCTTTTATCTGCATTTGCTCCAGTTAAAGTCATGTTAGATTCAAACTGAATATGTCTAGACATTTTACCTTCTCCTGGTTTTCTACCAGCAGTATAGCTTTTATCAAAACCTCCTTGCCAATCCCCTAAGAAATCTGCTCCAATAGAAACGATAACTTTAGCGGTATCTAAATGATATGTTGGTAAAGAACGTATTCCGTAAAAAGCTTCAAAAGCATCTAAAGCTCCTGAATCTGAAACTGCATCATATACAACATGTTTTACATTTGGAAATGCGGTTGTAAATTCTGAAATAATTTTTTCTGTAGATGGACTAGCCAATGTTCCTGTTAATAAAACAACAGATTCATTTGCTGCTTTTAAATCATTTAACTTTTTAGCTATTTGATCATCTGCGTCATCCCAAGTTAAAAAAGACTTTTTATTTTGAGGCTCTTTTATCCGTAATTGTTTATCATATAAAGATAAAACTGAAGCCTGAACACGAGCATTTGTTGTGCCGTTTGCTTCTTTATTTGGCATTACTAAAATAGGACGACCTTCTCTAGTTTTTACCAAGATATTAGCGAAGTCATACCCATCTGCAATTGTTGTTGCGTACCAATCTGCAATACCAAGCGTAATATCATTTGGTTTTACTACATACGGAATTGATTTCCTAACCGGTCCTTCACAGGCAGCTAATGAAGCTGCTGCTGTTGTAAAACCAACATATTTCAAGAAATCTCTTCTTGATGTAGATGTCCCGTCTAAAGTTTCTTTATCTCCTAAAAACTCATCTGTTGGAATTTCTTCTACAAATTCATTTTTACTTAGCGTTTCAACAATAGAACCTCCTTTAAGTTCTTCAACACTTTGCCAGTATTTTTTGTTTGAAGCCATTTTATATACTTGTTTTTTACTTTCTAATTATTAATAGTGACATTTACCACATTCTTTTCCTCCTAATTGAGCAACTGTAACAGTTTCAACTCCATACTTCTTAGATAACTGCTCGTGGATTTTAGTGTAATATGCATTGCCTTTTAAATCTACTTTAGTTTCTTTATGACAATCTATACACCAACCCATTGTTAATGGAGAGAATTGATACACTTCATCCATCGTCTCAACTGGACCATGACATGTTTGACATTTTTGATTTCCAACAGTTACGTGTTGTGAATGATTGAAATATGCAAAATCAGGTAAATTATGTACTCTTACCCATTTAATTGGCTGTGTTCTCCCTGTGTACGTTAAGTTATCTGCATCCCAACCTGCTGCTGTATATAGTTTTTGAATCTCTGCATCTAACTCAACCTTACCAAAGCCCATAGACTCAATTTTAGTGTCTTCAGCTACTTCAGAAATATTTTTATGACAGTTCATACAAACATTTACCGAAGGAATTCCAGAAGTTTTACTATGTTTCGCTGAAGAGTGACAGTATTGACAATCTATTTTATTATCTCCAGCATGTATTGTATGTGAAAATGCAATAGGTTGAATTGGTTGATATCCTTCATCAACCCCTATTTGGAATAATGTGCCAAATAATACATAAGCTGTTGTTAATGCTAAGAAGATTGTAAGCAATACATGTAAAAATGTATTTCTTTTAAACCCAACCCATAACTCTTGTAAGTTCCCTGCTATCCCTGGCGTTTTTGGAGCTCCTTTTAATTCATTGACAACTTTTAATAAGCTAGAAATGATTAAAACTCCAATTACAATAATTGCAATAAGAATTCTAGTTAACCAAGGTGAAGCTTCTTTTTCAACAGTAACAGTAGCGTCTGTTGCTGCAGCTCCTGGTTTCACAGGATCTCCAACTGTCGTATAATAAAGAATATCTTCGATATTTTTATCTGTTAACGCTGGAAAAGATGTCATTACAGAGCCATTGTACTCATTAAAAATTGCATTTGCATCTGCATCTCCAGAGGCTCTTAATGCGTTATTATCTTTAATCCAAGATTTTAACCAATCTGCTTCTCTTCTTTCAGCAACTTTTCCTATAGCTGGTCCTATAGACTTTTTATCAAGCTTATGACATGAAGAACATAAAGATTTAAACAATTTTCTACCTTCTGCTTGCCTTTCTGCGTCCACTGCGTCTTGCGCATGCATAGAAAAACCCATTGAAAAAATTAAAAGGAAAGTAAAACTTTTTAGTAGTAATCTGTTTAATTTACTGTGTTTATTCACACTTTTCATACTATAAAATATAAATTTTCTATCTAGGTTTGATGCTTATAATAAATTCAAAACCTAAAAAAAAATAGATGTTTGAACAGCTCTACAAAAGTAGCATTTATCTCTAAATTTTGAAATGCTAATCTACTGTTAATTCATAATTTATACCGATTCTAAATAACAACAAATACTAAACTTGCATGAAACAAGTTATTACTTTTGTATAAAAGTTTTTAAATGATAAATATGAAATCAATTTTTGTGAGTTTTTTGTTTACTGTTATTCTTGGAATAACAAATATTAACGGACAAACAACAACAAGTGACGAGATAAAATCTCTTATTAATAAGAAGATAGAATATAACAAAAAGAATGGTTACGGGTTTAGAATTCAGTTAAACAATGGCCATGAAACTGCTATAAAAACAACGCAAAGTAAATTTAAGTTAGAACATCCAACAATTAAAACTTACATTTTATTTGAATCCCCAGAATGGAAAGTACAAGTTGGAGATTATAAAACGAGATTAGATGCTGATAAAATCTTAAATAAAATAAAATTAAAATTTCCTTCTGCTATTATTGTCCCTAGATAAAAGACACTATTACAAACAAAAAAAGGAGCGAAAATTCGCTCCTTTTTTTATACTTATAAATTGAGGTTATTTCAATTTTTTCTTAACCGCTATTTCTTGGTATGCTTCAATTACATCACCTTCTTTAATATCATTGTACCCTTTTATTTGAACTCCACAATCGTAGCCTTTTGCAACTTCTTTTACATCATCTTTAAATCTTTTTAAAGCTTCTAAAGTTCCTGTATGCACTACAATTCCGTCTCTAATAATTCTTATTAATGAATTTCTAAACATTTTACCCGTCATTACCATACAACCGGCAATATTACCCACTTTCGAAATTTTATAGATTTCTCTAATTTCAACAGTACCCGTAATTTCTTCTTTCATGTCTGGAGAAAGCATTCCTTCCATTGCATCTTTAAGGTCGTTAATTGCGTCATAAATAATTGAGTAGTTTCTAATATCTACTTCTTCTCTATCTGCAATAACTCTTGCATTTACTTGCGGACGAACATTAAATCCGATTACAATTGCATCAGATGCTGATGCCAATAACACATCAGATTCTGTAATTGCTCCAACTCCTTTATGAATAATATTTACTTGAATTTCATCCGTAGATAATTTCTGGAATGAATCTGTCAATGCTTCTACAGAACCATCTACATCTCCCTTTAAGATGATGTTTAATTCTTTAAAGCCTCCTAAAGCGATTCTTCTTCCAATTTCATCAAGCGTTAATGTTTTCTGAGTTCTTACAGATTGCTCTCTTTGTAATTGAGAGCGTTTAGATGCAATTTGTTTTGCTTCTCTTTCGTCTTCAAAAACATTAAATTTATCTCCTGCTTGTGGCGCACCATCTAAACCTAAAATTGATATTGGAGTTGATGGACCGGCTTCATCTACATTAATTCCTTTATCATCGAACATTGCTTTTACTTTACCACTGTTTTTACCAGCAAGCATGTAATCTCCAATTCGTAAAGTTCCGGCTTGCACTAATACTGTGGTAACATAACCTCTACCTTTATCTAATAAAGCTTCAACAACTGCTCCAGTTGCTAATTTATTTGGATTCGCTTTTAATTCTAAAACTTCTGCCTCTAACAATACTTTTTCTAATAATTCTGGAATTCCTTCTCCAGTTTTAGCAGAAATATCTTGTGACTGAATGTTTCCACCCCAATCTTCTATTAATAAATTCATAGCAGATAATTGCGTTTTTACATTGTCTGGATTTGCGTTTGGCTTATCAATTTTATTAATTGCAAAAATAATAGGAACTCCTGCTGCTTGCGCATGACTAATTGCTTCTTTTGTTTGCGGCATCACATCATCATCAGCTGCAACTACAACAATTACTAAATCTGTAATTTGAGCTCCACGAGCACGCATTGCTGTAAAAGCTTCGTGACCTGGAGTATCTAAAAATGCTATTTTCTGATCTCCAACCTTTACAGAATACGCACCAATATGTTGTGTAATTCCTCCAGATTCTCCTTCAATAACATTTGCCTTTCTAATATAATCTAATAAAGATGTTTTACCATGATCTACGTGGCCCATTACTGTAATAATTGGCGCACGAGTTTCTAAATCTTCTTCTTTATCTTCTACGCCTACAATAGCTTCTTCTACTTCTGCACCAACAAACTCAACTTTATAATTAAATTCTTCTGCTACAATAACTAATGTTTCTGCGTCTAAACGCTGATTCATTGTTACCATCAGACCTAAAGACATACATGCAGAAATGATATTAGTAACAGGAACATCCATCATCGTAGCAACTTCGCTTACGGTAACAAATTCTGTAGCTTTTAAAATCTTGCTTTCTGCAGCAGCGATTTCTTGATTCATTTCAGACTGATGTCTGTGTTGATCTCTTTTGTCTCTACGGTATTTTGCTCCTTTTCCTTTGCTAGATTTACCTTGAAGCCTTTCTAAAGTTTCACGTACTTGCTTTTGAACTTCTGCTTCTGTTGGTTCTTCTTTTTTAACAATTGGTCTTACTGGACCTCTTCCTTTATATCCGCCTCTAGTATTTCCACCAGCATTTCCAACGGCATTTCCACTAGCATTTCCTCCAGCATTTCTTCCAGGGTTATTTCTGTTGTTATTTGCCGGCTTAACAATTCTTTTTCTTTTCTTTTTTGAATCAGAAATAGTAGTTTTAACAACTTGTTTTACTTCTGGTTTTACTTCTGGTTTTTTCTTTTTAGGTTTTTCGAATTGCTTTAAATCAATTTTTTGACCCGTAATTCTTGGACCGTCTAATTTTTTATATTGTGTAGTAAGTTTTTCGGCATTTTCTGCAGTAATCTCTTCTTCAACTTCCGGAATAATTACTTCTTTTACTTCTTTAGCCTTAGGCTTTTCTACTTCTACTTTCTCCTCTATTTTCTCTTCTACTTTAGGTTTTTCAACACTTTCTACTTTCTTTTCAACAGGCTTTTCTTCCTTTATAACTTGTGCTTCGATAGGCTTAGCTTCTTCTTTTTTAGGTTCTTTTTTAGCAACAACTAGATTGATATCAATCTTACCAACAGTTTTAATTTCTACCTTTTCTGCTTTTGCTTTTAAAACTTCTTTTTTAGCTTCTTCTTCTAAACGTTTTTTCTCTAGTTTAGCTCCTAATTCTAATCTTATGGCTTCTTTTTCTTTTCGCTTTTCTTCTCCTACTTCTTTAGAAGCTGCTTTTTTAGTTTTATCTGTTTGAAAACCATCAAGCAATACTTGATATACTTCACCAGATATTTTAGTAGTTGGACGCGCATCTATTTCGTGCCCATTTTTTAATAAATGTTCTACCGCTCTATCTAGAGAAATATTTAATTCTCTTAAAACTTTATTAAGCCTCATTGTTTTGCTTTCAGCCATATATTTTTATTGTTTAGCCTTTAAAGAAAATACACTTTATACATTGTATCGTTATATTCTCAGAATAATTTATAATTGTCTGATTAAAAAATTAATCTTCAAATTCTTCTTTTAATATTTGTTGAACATCTAGAATTGTTTCCTCTTCTAAATCAGTTCTTTTTAGTAATTCTGCTACGTCTTTTTCTAATACGCTTCTTGCAGTATCTAACCCTATTTTCTTGAATTCGGCAATTACCCATCCTTCAATTTCATCACCAAATTCAGTTAATTCAACATCTTCGTCTTCTATTCCTTCACGTTGAACATCAATTTCATAACCAGTCAACTGACTTGCCAATCTAATATTCACTCCTCCCTTACCAATTGCTTTAGAAACTTCTTCTGGTTTTAAAAATACACTTACACGCCCTTTTTTACCATCAATAACTTCTTCTGCTGGTTTAATTTCCATTGAAACAATTTTTGCAGGACTTAATGCTCTAGCAATATATAATTGTTCATTTTTTGTATAATTGATTACGTCAATATTTTCGTTTCCTAATTCGCGGACAATTCCATGAATACGTGATCCTTTCATACCAACACAAGCTCCAACTGGGTCAATTCTATCATCATAAGAATCTACAGCTACTTTTGCTTTTTCTCCAGGGATTCTTGCAACACCTTCAATTGTGATTAATCCATCAAAAACTTCTGGAATTTCTTGTTCAAATAATTTTACTAAAAATTCTGATGAAGTTCTAGATAAAATAATTACCGGCTTAGTTCCTCTTAATTCTACTGATTTAATTACGCCTCTAACAGAATCTCCTTTTCTAAAAAAGTCTGAACGAATTTGCTCGCTTTTTGGCAATACCAATTCATTTCCTTCGTCATCTAGTAAGATTATTGCGTTATGACGTATATGATGAACTTCTGCACTATAAATTTCTCCTTCTAAATCTTTAAATTGTTTAAAAATATTTGTGCTATCGTGTTCTTGAATTTTAGAAATTAAGTTTTGACGTAATGCCAAAATAGCTCTTCTTCCTAAATCAATTAATTTCACTTCTTCAGATACATCTTCATCAATTTCAAAATCTGGCTCAATTTTTCTTGCTTCAGATAGTTCAATTTCTTCATTATCATCTTCAACCATTCCGTCTGCGACAACAACTCTATTTCTCCAAATTTCTAAATCTCCTTTATCTGGATTGATAATAATATCAAAATTATCATCTGATCCAAATTTACGCTTCAATGCAGCTCTAAAAACTTCTTCTAAAATAGACATTAATGTTACTCTGTCTATACTTTTATTGTCTTTAAATTCTGAAAATGAATCAATTAAATCTATGTTTTCCATTCAAGTATTTTATTAAAAAATTATCTTCACTTTTGCTTCAATTATGTTTTGATAAGCTATTGTTTCTGTTTTATCTACAGTTACTTTCCCTTTCCCTATTGCTTTTGGTTCTCTTGCTTTCCAAGACAATACTATATCGTCTTTATTAACTTCTATTAAAGTTCCTTCTATTTTTTTATCATTTATCTTAACGGTTAAAATTCTATTAAGATTCTTAATATACTGCCTTTTAACCTTTAATGGTTCTGCAATATCTGGAGAAGTAACTTCTAACGCAAAATCTTCTTCTTCTCTATCTAAATTATGCTCAATATTTCTACTGATTCTCATACATTCACTTAAAGAAATTCCAGCATCACCATCAACTACAACCTGAATTTTATTTCCTGGCAAAAAAGACAATTCAATTAAATATAAAGATTCGTTTTCTGCCAACGCTTCTTCTAATAAATCTTGTACTTTTTCTTTATTCATTTTTGGTATAAAAAGAGGGGCTTATAGCCCCCTTCATTCTTTCTTTTACGTTATTTTCGCTGCAAATATAGTAACTTATTCATAAATACCCAAATAGCTTAGAGTTAAATATTTTTTTTGTACATTTATGTGCCTTGTGTAACTTTTTTTTAAATTTTACAACATGAAAAAAATTCTAGTTCCTATCGATTTCTCTGTACAGTCTGAGTATGCAATAAAATTAGCTTCTAAATTTGCAAGTGAAACTAAAACTGAAGTGTATCTTTTACACTTATTAGAACTCCCAAAAGGTCATATAGACATGGGTTCTGGAAGCAATTTTGGCATTCCTCAAAGTATGCTATACATTCAAAAAACTAAAGAGAAAATCATCAAACTAAAAAAGAAATTTTTCAGCTCAGAGACTGTCGTTAAATATGCTATCCGTTTTGAAAAACCTTCTGAAGGTATTATAAAATTTAGCTCTAAAATTAATGCAGATCTTATTCTTATGGGCTCTAAAGAAATATCCATTTTTGATGAGTTATTAATTGGTTCTAACATAAGAAGAGTTGTTAGTGGCTCTAAAATTCCTGTTTTATTTGTTAATAACGATCCAAAAGATTTTAATATTAAAGAGTTGGTTTTTGCTTCAAACTTTAATGAAGAAGATAGAAAATCTTTTGAAATTTTATTAGATTTTTCTCAAAAACTCGAAAGTAAAATTCATTTATTAAATGTAAATACAATGAATCGATTTAAGAGCACTAAAAAAGCTAAACAAAAAATGGAAGCTTTTTTAAGTGAATATCCAAATTCTAAACACTCTATTAATATTTATAATGACGATTCTGTTGAAAATGGCATCTTAAATTTTTCTAAAGAAGTAAATGCAGATTTAATTGCACTTTCTACTCACGAGAGAAGTGGTATTTTTAGATTATTTAACAGAAACATTAGCAAAAGTCTTTCTAAAAGCTCTTTAAAACCCGTAATTACATTTTTAATTTAAGTTATAAAAAGTATAAAATGCAAAAGCCTCACTAAAAATAGTGAGGCTTTTTGTTGGCCTACAAGGACTCGAACCTTGAATGTCGGTACCAAAAACCGGTGTGTTGCCAATTACACCATAGGCCAATTGCGGGTGCAAATTTAATTCAAACTTTGAATATTGCAACTATTTTCTTTGTTTTTTTACTTTTAACAAATCTTTATTACAGTAAATTGCTAGTTACCACGTTTTACCAACATAAAGTTCCTGATAAATTAGTAAATTCGCCACACATATTTAAATTTGATGATGACTCAATCTACATATAAAAAATGGAATACAATTACAGGTTGGATTGTATTTGCTATCGCATTAATAACGTATACGCTAACATTAGAACCAACAGTTAGCGCTTGGGATTGTGGAGAATATATTTCTACAGCTGTAAAACTAGAAGTTGGTCATCCACCAGGAGCACCATTGTTTCAAATGTTAGGAGCATTTTTTGCAATGTTTACAAATGAATTAAGCGGAATTGCTAAAATGGTAAACTTTATGTCTGCCTTAGCAAGTGCTTTCACAATTTTATTTATGTTTTGGACCATTACCAATTTGGCTAAAAAAATGGCAAAGAATGATGGAGAATCTTCTTTATCTAGTGTTATTGCCATTCTTGGATCTGGAGTTGTTGGGGGCTTAGCATACACGTTTTCTGATAGTTTTTGGTTTAGTGCAGTAGAAGGGGAAGTGTACGCAATGTCTTCTTTTTTAATGGCAATTTTGTTTTGGCTAGGTTTAAAATGGGAAAACGAAATGCAGTTGCCAAGAGGAAATAGGTGGTTATTACTTATCAGTTTTGTTGTAGGATTATCTTTTGGAGTACACATCTTATCGTTGTTGGTAATTCCTGCAATTGTACTATTGTATTTCTTTAAAACCTATCATACAATAACACTAAAAACTACCGCAATTGCATCTATAATTTCTGTAGTGATTTTAGCTTTTACTTTTAAATTTTTATTTCCATATACATTACAATTTTTCAGTTCAACAGAAATATTTTTTGTAAATAGCTTTGGGTTACCTTTTAATTCGGGAAGTATTATTGCCGGAATCATACTCATAGCAGCTTTTTATTACGGAATAAAATATACCCGTAAAAAGAATAAGGTGAATTTAAACACGCTTATTTTATCTATATTATTTATCATGATAGGGTTTTCATCATGGTTAATGTTGCCAATTAGAGCAAATGCAAACACAACTATTAATGAGAATAATCCGTCAAGTGCAAGAGAATTATTAGCGTATTATAATAGAGAACAATATGGTGATGCCAATGTTTTTTATGATACGTATTATTCTATTAAATACAACACAGACGATTTAGATAAAAACAATCCTTATGTAGATGGAAAACCAAAATATGAAAAGGATTTAAAGAATAAAAAATATGTTATTGTAAATAAATACAAAAACACAGAACCAAATTATTCTTCTAAACACAAAGGCTTTATCCCAAGAATGGTAGATCCTGAAAGAGAAGCAAATTACAAAACTATTGCTGGTATTCCGGCAAATTCTAAACGGAAACCAACGTTTAGAGAAAACTTGAATTTTATGTTGAGTTTTCAGTTCGGTTATATGTATGGGCGTTATTTTATGTGGAATTTTGTTGGAAAGCAAAATGACAAACAAGGTGAGATGGATTTGTTTAATGGAAACTGGATTAGCGGAATTGATTTTATTGATGAAGCAAGATTGGGTTCTCAACAAAATTTGCCAGACGTTATAAAAGAAAATAAAGGAAGAAACAAGTATTACTTTTTGCCTTTGCTATTAGGAATAATAGGTTTATTATATCAAATAAAGTTTGACAAGAAAAATTTCTATGCCCTTTTCTTATTCTTTGCATTTACTGGATTTGCAGTTATTTTTTATACAAACCCAAAATCTTTTGAAGTTAGAGAACGAGATTATGCTATTGTTGGCTCCTTTTATATTTTTGCAATTTGGATTGGTTTTGGTGTCTTTGCCTTATATCAATATTTAAAACACTTAGGAAACAAAAAAAACATAGCAATTGCTGTTTCAGTAATTTCTTTATTGGCTGTACCAACTTTAATGGCATCAGAAAACTGGGATGATCACGATAGATCTAATCGATATACAACGCGTTTAAATGCGCAAGCATATCTAGAATCTTGTGACCCGAATGCCATCATGTTTACCATCGGAGACAACGATACTTTTCCGCTTTGGTACATGCAAGAAGTAGAAGGTATCAGAAGAGATATTAAGTTGATAAACACCAGTTTATTTGCTACAGATTGGTATATCGATCAAATGAAAAGAGCAACCTATGAGGCTCCGCCAATTCCATCTCAATTAACACATGATAAATACAAAACGGGTTCTTTAGATGTTGCTTATCATTTACCTCATCCACAATTTAAAGATTCTATTATTGAAATAAAAGATTTTATAAGATGGATAGAAAGTGATAACGAAGTTACCTATTACATCAATGAATCAGACAAATTAAAAACATATCCAACAAACAGAATTAGAATTCCTGTTAATAAAGAAAATGCTTTAAAAAGCGGAATTGTTGCGGCAAAAGATGCCGATAAAATGGTTGATTTTATTGATATTACAGTTGATAAAAGAGGCTTGACAAAAAACCGTATTTTAATGTTAGACATTTTAGCAAACTTTGATTGGAAACAACCCATTTATTTTACTGGTGGAGCAAATGATGATGGAGAATACATTTGGCTAAAAGAGTATTTACAACTAGACGGAATGTCTTTTAAATTAGTTCCTATTAAAACACCAATGATTGAAGTTGATGCCGCTGGGAATAAAATTAGAGAACGAACCATGTTTGATATGGGGAGAATTGATTCTGAAAAAATGTATAACAATATTCAGAAATTAGAATGGAGAAACATTAATAGCGGTAAAATTTATATAGACGAACAAACTCGTAAAAACGCCATCTCATTACGTAATAATATGTTGCGCTTGGCAGAAACTTTTGCTGATGAAAAAAACTTTGAAAAAGCAGAAGAAATTCTAGATTTATCTTTAGAAAAAATGCCGATAGAACAATTTGATCATTATAGTATTGCTCTGGGATATCCAGAAATTTATTATCAAATTGGAAAGCCAGAAAAAGCAAGAAAAACATCTGAAGCACTTATTAAAATACTACAACAAAAACTACTTTGGTACAGCACTTACGACATCAAGTATAACAATATTATTATTGATGAATTGCAAAACATATTGTTAATGTACAAAAGAGGTGTTTTAGAACAAGTTACTACCAGTGACAAAGACACTGTGTATGTTAAAAAATTACAACAAGATTTTATGAATTCAATGAAACTATTTGACCATTTAATGGAAGAATAAAAATACATTTATGAAATTGTATCTTACAAAAACGCCAAGGTTAATTCAACAAATTTTTAAGAAGTACACGTGGCGTTTTTTTACAGATAAAAAAGAAATTTACCTAACTTTTGATGATGGTCCAACAGCAGAAATTACCAATTGGACTTTAGATATTTTAAAAAAATACAATGCAAAAGCTACGTTTTTTTGTATTGGTAAAAATGTTGTTTCTGAGCCTGAAATATACAATCGTATTTTAGAAGAAAAGCATCAAGTTGGTAATCACACCAATAATCATTTAAAAGGTAGTAGCACAAGATCCAAAACCTATATAGAAAACACATTGCTTGCTGAAAAGCAACTTGATAATAAAGCTAAGTTATTTCGTCCGCCTTACGGAAAAATTAAAACATGTCAGGCTAAAAAATTACAAAGTTTAGGTTTTAAAATTATTATGTGGGATGTGTTGAGTGCTGATTTTGACACTTCTATCAGCAGCCAAAAATGTTTAGAAAATGTATTGAAAAATACAACAAACGGAAGTATTATCGTTTTTCATGACAGCAAAAAAGCAGCAGAAAAACTAACCTATGTATTGCCAAAAGTATTGGAATACTATTCAGAAAAAGGATATATTTTTAAAGCAATTTAGAGCAATACCTTTTTTATGGAATCTGTCGTTCCTAAGGCTTCGTGCTGAACTTGATTAACTAAGATAGTAATCTATAAAAAAAGTATGGATTCCTGCCTTCGCAGGAATCTCGACCGCAGTAAAGAGATCTTATTATAAAGGACATAAGTGAATGTTTTTAGTTTCGTTTTACTTCTACTCAAAATGATATTAGATATCTAATTTTAATTGTTCTGGAAGTAATCGAAATGTTTTTCGGTGGTAGGTTGTAATTCCGAATTCTCGAATCGCATTTCTATGTTGTTTTGTTGGATACCCTTTATTTTGTTTCCAATTATACATTGGAAATTCTTGATGAATTTTTTCCATAAATTCATCTCTGTAGGTTTTTGCCAATACAGAAGCTGCGGCAATGCTCATAAATTTTGCATCGCCTTTTACAATGGTTTTATACGGAACATCTTTATACGAATTGAATTTATTTCCATCAACAATAATAAATTCTGGCTGCGGATTTAATTGCGAAATAGAACGTTGCATTCCTGTAATTGACGCTTGTAATACATTGATTTTGTCAACTTCTTTTTCATCAACAAATGAAACACCAAAAGCAACAGCCTTTTTTTCTATAAAAGGCCTTAACTCATTACGCTGTTTTTTAGTTAGCTGCTTTGAGTCATTTAAAAATGGATGCTCAAAATCTTCTGGTAAAATAACAGCAGCTGCTACAACTGGACCACACAAACAACCTCTTCCGGCTTCATCTGTTCCGGCTTCTAAAATTTTTCCGCTATAATTAATTTTTAACATCACTACAAAGAAAAGAATATAAAAGCAATTTCTTTTCTTTTAGATTTCCATTTTCATGGGAATGACAATTTATTTGTTCTCATAAAAATGAGAGGTCTTTTACTGATTAATAGTTTTAGAAGAAGTTATTCATTTTTTTTTCCGTTTAAAAATTTTACATTTGCTATATCAATCATTTTAAATGAAAAATCGTTTTTTTAGTATCTTTTTAATTATGCTTTTTAGCATGAATAGTATCTATTCTCAAATTGACAATTCTCTGGGAAGACATCAGTTAGATTCTACCTTTACAAATAAAAAAAATACCATTGTTCTACTAAATGGAAAAACCAAGTACACAGATTACAAAATTATTTCATTTAAAAAAGACACCACCTATATAGACACTACCTTAACAATTTTAAAAGAATACCGCTATAATTTTTTGCGAAAAGACAATTTTGAATTACTAGATTTTCATAATCAAGGACAAACTTTTAACAATTTAGGGTACGATTTTTCCAATCAGAATTCGCTTCCCATAATAGGAATGAACGCTAAACATTTTAATTATGTATCTAAAGAGGATGTTAATTATTACAAAGTTCCGACGCCAAGTTCAGAAATTTTATATAGAACAGGTTTACAACAAGGTCAGGTTTTAGAAACTTTATTTACATTGAATTTCTCTGAACGATTTAATGTTGGAATTCTCTACAAAGGTTTACGATCTTTAGGAAATTACAGAAACTCTTTAGCTTCTCAAGGAAATTTTAGAACCGTATTTAGTTATCAAACTAAAAACAATCGCTATTCTATAAGAGGACATATTGCTACACAAGATTTAATAAATCAAGAAAATGGCGGATTAACCACAACTTCTTTAAGCGCATTTTCAACAAATGACCCTAATTTTTCTGACAGAGGAAGATTAGACGTAAATCTTGAAGGAACAGAAACATTATTAGATGGAACTCGTTTTTATGCTGAGCACGATTATAAATTATATTCGTCTAAAGACAGCCTTAAAAACAGCTTTACCAATTTAAAACTAGGACATGCATATACAAGTGAAACTAAAAGATATGAGTTTAAAGAAACCATCTTAAACACTGCATATTTTGGAAAAGCAAATGTTACTTCTGGTTTTACAGATGCCGTAGAAAATAAGTACGTTAACAATCAAGTTTTCTTAGAGTTTAACTCAAAATATATTTTAGGAACCTTCAGAGTAAACACGGGTTTAACCAATTATAATTACGGATATAATGCTGTAATAAATTCAACGATAAACACAATTACAAATCCTAACATTAAAGGTTCTGCAATTTCTTTTGGCGGAAATTGGAACGCAGCAATTAAGAACTTTCAATTAAACACAGACGTAAACCTTACTCCTGGTTCTGGAAGAATTTCTGGCTCAAATTTTTATAGCGAAGCGATTTTTAAAAAGGATAGTTTACTTACTTTTAAAGGAAGGATTTCTATCAATTCTAAATCGCCAAACTTTAATGCCATTTTATATCAAAGTGCGTACGACGAATATAATTGGCAAAACGATGCTTTTAAAAACATTAATACTAGAAATATTGCAGTTGAAATGCAATCTAAATGGATACATGTAAACGCAAGCATTACAAACATTGAAAACTACACGTATTTTGATGTCAATTCTAAACCGCAACAATCTGGAGAAAATATTACCTATTTAAAAATAAAAGCAAATAACGAATTCAAATTCGGGAAGTTTGCCTTGAATAACACAATTCTATACCAGAATGTTAGTAGCGGACGAGATGTTTTTAGAGTTCCTAATTTTGTAACAAGAAATACCTTGTATTTTTCAAGTTTTGTGTTTGAAAGAAAGCCGTTGTTTTTACAAACAGGAATTACATTTAAATATTTTTCAAAGTACACAGCAAATGCGTTTAATCCGTTGTTAAATGAATTTACAATTCAGAATTCAACAGATATCGGTTATCCAACTTTTGATGTTTTTATCAATGCACAAATTAGAAGAACACGTATTTATTTAAAAGCAGATAATCTAAGTTCAATGTTTTTAAAAAAGAATTATTTTTCTGCGCCAAATTATCCATATAGAGATTATGTAATTCGATTTGGTCTGGTGTGGAATTGGTTTATATAAGCCCATCCTAAATCCTTCCCAAAAGAAAGGACTATATAAAATTATGAAACAAAAACTACTAGACAATTGGAAGCTCTTTTTACTAGTAAGTTTAACCCTGGGTTTAGCACCATTTAATCCGCCACATATTTGGGGTAAAATTCAATGGGTTTTAGGTGGAAATGCTTTTAGTAGAGAACACGCCATGCAATTTCAAGATTATTTTGATGTTTTATTACATGGTTCTCCTTGGATACTTTTACTAACGTCAGGAATATTACATCTTTTGACGAAAAAATAATTTTACATATTCTCTGGAAACTCTAATTCCATTTCGGGTAAAATCTTCCAGGAATAGAACTTTCTTGTTGATTAATTGTTTTAAACCCATACTTAGCGTAAAAAGATGCTGCATCATAAGAAACCGCTTTAACAATCATTTATTTTTTTACCAATTGTTTAATTTTGATGTTAAAAGCAGCGAAAATTAAAGTCATAATCGGACTTAGCCAATTAAATATTGCGTAGAAAAAATACTCTGAAACACCAACTCCTAAAACTCCAGATTGGTAAGCTCCACAAGTATTCCACGGAATTAAAACCGAAGTTACAGTTCCAGAATCTTCTAAAGTTCTACTTAAATTTTCTGGCGCTAATCCTTTATCTTCATATGCTTTTTTAAACATTTTTCCAGGAACTACAATTGCTAAATATTGATCTGAAGCTGTAACGTTTAACGCCAAACAACTTGCAACCGTACTAGCAAATAAGCCAAATACAGAAGATGCTAAACTTAACAATGCTTTACTAATTCTAGCCAATGCACCAATTGCATCCATCACACCACCAAAAACCATGGCACAAATAATTAGCCAAATTGTACCTAACATTCCGCTCATTCCTTTTGCCGTAAATAAATCGTTTAATTCTGCACTAGAAGTTTGCACAGAAGAACTAACTGTCATTGCATTCATCACTCCTTTATAAGCAGAGCTAAAAGTCAAAGAATCTGCGCCTGCAACTTTAGCAACAATATCTGGCTGTGCAATAATAGCAACCACTCCGCCCAATAAGGTACCAGCTAATAAAGCTACTAAAGGCTGTGTTTTTCTAACAATCATAAAAATTACAACTGCTGGTACAATAAATAACCAAGGTGAAATATTAAATGCTCCATCAATAGCCGTTAGTTTATCTGTGATGTCTGGAGTACCATTTGTATCAATTGAAAATCCGATAATTATAAAAACAATTAATGTTACTATGATTGTTGGTATGGTTGTAATTGCCATGTATTTTATATGATCAAACAATTCTCCACCGGCCATTGTTGGCGCTAAGTTTGTTGTATCTGAAAGAGGCGACATTTTATCTCCAAAGTAGGCTCCAGATAATACTGCTCCTGCTGTCATTCCTGCAGAAATCCCTAAAGTATTTCCGATACCAACTAACGCAATTCCTACTGTTGCAGAAGTTGTCCAAGAACTTCCCGTTGCAATCGAAATAATAGAACAAATAACAACACTTGCCGCTAAAAATATCGTCGGATTTAACATTTGTAATCCGTAGTAAATCATTGAAGGAATAATTCCGCTTATCAACCAAGTTCCTGCTAAAGCACCAACCATTAATAAGATTAATAAAGCACCTGTTGTAGATTTTACATTTTCTGCAACCTCTTCCATCATTTGTTTATAGGAAACTTTGTTAAAAAAACCCACAATTGCAGCTACTGACGCTCCCATTAATAAAATAAACTGATTACTTCCGCTTAAAGCATCATCACCATAAACAAAAAACACATTGTAAAACAACATCACTATTAAAGCAAAAACGGGAATTAAAGCTTCCCAAATGTTGAGCTCTTTATTTTCAATAATGTTTTCATCTTGTGGTTCTCTAGGAGTGATATTTTGGCTTTCCATTAGTTAAAAAGTTTTCAGTTAAAATTTTGATGTGTAATGTTACGATTTTAGATGAAGCTGTGCAAATCAATTTCGTTTACTACATTTGCGGCGATGGATTCGTTAACTCAAATTGTTTTAGGTGCTGCTTGTGGAGAAATTGCGCTTGGTAAAAAAATTGGAAACAAGGCTTTATTACTTGGTGCAATCGGAGGAACAATTCCTGATTTAGATGTTTTTATTGGAAAGTTATTTTATTCTAATAGCATAGATATCATGACTTTTCATAGAGGATTTATGCATTCGTTAACTTTCGCCTTTTTAGGTGCATTTATTTTCGGATACATCGCATATAAATTATACAATTCCGGGAAAAGATGGAACACAACAACTAAAAAAGATTGGACTTGGTTGTTCTTTTTGTCCATTTTTACGCATCCTCTTTTAGATAGTTTTACGCCTTACGGAACACAATTATTTGCTCCGTTTTCAGATTATAGAGTTGCTTTTAATACTATTTCGGTTGTTGACCCTTTATATACATTGCCTTTTTTGTTTTGTATGATTGTGGTACTATTCTTCAAAAGAACAAATAATAAACGTTTAATATGGACAAAAGCTGGAATTTACATCAGCTCCGCTTACATGCTTTTTACACTTGGTAATAAAATGTATATGGATTCGGTTTTTAAAAAATCTTTTGAAAAAGCAGGAGTTTCATATATACGATTTAGAACGCAACCAACTATTTTAAATAATTTTTTGTGGTACGGAATTGCAGAAACTAATACTGATTATAAAATTGCATATTATTCTATTTTCGATTTAAAAAACACGACTGATAAAATTATTACTATTGAAAAAGACACCATTATTTTAGATCAAAAAAATGCTGATTTAAAAAGATTAACTTGGTTTAGCGACCACTATTATTTAATTGAAAAACAAGAAAATCCAACTAAAATTATTTACAACGATTTGCGCTATGTAATGCTAACAAAACAAGATTCTATTATAGCTGTAATGAATTTTGAAATCCAAAAAAATGGGTCTCGTTTAGAAAAGAAACCCACTAACAGTTTTAATCCGTCAGAAGATTTTTTTAGTACCCTTTGGAATCGGATTAAAGGGATTTAAATTACAAAACGCCAACTTGTTTCATGCAAACTTTCATCGTTGCATAAGTTCTTTCAATATCATTATCTAATCCGATTGAGAAACGAATTAATCCGTCCGTTAATCCCATTTCTGATTGTTCCTCTTCAGGTATTTCTGATGAAGTTGAAGTTCCTGGAGCTGAGAATAACGTTTTATAAAAACCTAAACTTACCGCTAAATAACCAAGATTTTTTTCTTGCATTAATTCCATTAACGCATTTGCTTTGTCTAAATTTCCAGCATCAATTGTTAACATACCGCCATAACCATATTCTTCATTCATCATCGATTTAAAAATCTCGTGAGATGGATGCGATTTTAAACCTGGATACACAGTTTTTAATCCGTCTGCTTCAAATTTTTCCGCTAAAAAAGCAGCATTTTTACTGTGCTGTTTCATTCTGATATGCAGCGTTCTCATATTCTTTAAAATGGATGCAGAACGCAAAGAATCCATAGAAGCTCCTAATAGCATACTTGCGCCGTCAATAACACTTTTTTGAGAATTCACAAATTCTTTTGTACCACAAACAACGCCACCCATTGTATCTGAGGCCCCATTGATAAACTTCGTTAAACTATGCAAAACTACATCTGCACCTAATTGTGCCGGAGAAATTGATAATGGAGAAAACGTATTATCTACTACTAATTTTAAATTATGCTTTTTTGCTAAAGCAGATAATGCTATGATATCTGCTACTTCCAATAGGGGGTTACTTACAGATTCGCAATAAATAATTTTTGTGTTTTGAGTAATCGCTGCTTCAACAACATCCAATTTTGTAATATCTACAAAAGATGTTTGAATTCCCATTCTTGGTGTAAAATTCTTTAAAAACGCATACGTTCCGCCATAAATTGTTCTACTAGAAACAATGTGATCTCCATTGCCACAGATTTGTAAAATAGTTGGCGTAATTGCTCCCATTCCAGAACTTGCAACATTTGCTGTCTCTGTTCCTTCCATTGCTGCCAAAGCTTCACCTAAATATAAGTTACTCGGTGATGAATGACGTGAATATAAATAACATCCATCTGTATTTCCTTCAAAGGTATCTAACATAGTTTTTGCTGATAAAAAGGTATACGTTGATGAATCTGAAATTGATGGATTTACACCTCCAAATTCTCCGAAGTATTGTAAATCTTGAATATTATTTGCTGGTTTGAATTTCATGATTTTTTATTTGATAAACAAATGAACAACATTATAGATTATTAATCAATACATTGATTCATATATAGATTATTTTTCTATTTTTACTCTATAAAATAAATTTTAAAACTATTATTGATATTATTTTTAACATTAACTAGAAAATTTTTCGGAATGAAATTAGATGCCATCGATAAAAAACTGATTTATCTTTTACAAAAAGACAGCAAACAGACAACAAAGCAGCTTTCTCTACAACTCAACTTATCTGTTACAGCAGTTTATGAACGCATTAAAAAACTTGAAAAAGAAGAAGTAATTAAACACTATGTTGCGATTGTCAACAAAAACAAAATCGATAAATCCTTTTTAGTTTTTTGTCACATTAAATTGATTCAACATACCAAAGAATATGTCAGTAATTTTGAAACTGAAGTTTTAAAATTACCAGAAGTTTCTGAATGTTTTCATGTAAGCGGAGATTACGATTACATTCTTAAAATTTATGTAAAAGATATGGAATCTTATAGAGATTTTATGATAACCAAACTAACAGCCATTAAACATATTGGAAGCACACACAGTATCTTTACAATTGGAGAAGTGAAAAATTCTACCGCAATTAATTTATAAAGAAAAAACCCAAAACTTTCATTTTGGGTTTTTCTAAATTTGTTTAAAGGACTCTATTTTGTAGCTTTTACCTCAAAAGACATTTCAACTAAATCATCAATAAACTTATCTTTTAAATTATCAAAGAAAGATTTAGAACCATACTTTACATTAAAATCTGCTCTATTGATATTAAAGTTATCGCTTTTAAAAATATAATTTCCATCAACTTCAGTAAGTGTTGCAGGAATTGTAATACTTTTTGTTACATCTTTGATTGTTAAGTTGCCGGTAACTTGAACTTTTCCTTCTTCAAGCTTAGAAGAAATTACTACAAATTTAGATGTTGGATATTTTTCTACATCAAAAAAGTCAGCACTTTTCAAATGTCCTTCTAATCTAGCACTACCATCTGCATCTGTAATAGATTTCATATCCATTACAAACTCTCCAGCAGCAATAACACCATTTTCAATTATCATTGTTCCAGAAACTAACTTTACAATTCCGTTATGGCTTCCAGTTGGTTTAAATCCTTTCCAAAGAACAACAGATGCTTCAATATTCACATTGCCATCTACTTCTGATTTTACTTCGTCAGTTACTACTATTTTTTTATTTTCTTTTCCTTTCCAAGAAACGAATACAGTTGCTAAAACAACTAAAATCAAGATTATTTTTTTCATTATTTATGTTTTTTTCGTGTAACAAATATAGGAATATAAATTTATACTCCTAGGACATTAATTTTTATCTTCAGTGTCAATTATGATGGTAACTGGACCGTCATTTAGCAACTCAACTTTCATGTCTGCTCCAAACTCACCCGTTCCTACTTTTTTACCAATTTCTGTTTCAAATTGTTTTACAAATTCTTCGTAAAGTGGAATTGCAATTTCTGGCTTTGCAGCTCTTAAGTAACTTGGTCTATTTCCTTTTTTTGTACTAGCTTGTAATGTAAACTGACTTACAACGATGGCTTCTCCGTTTACATCAATTAAAGATGTGTTCATCACGCCATTTTCATCATTAAAGATTCTAAGATTTGCTGTTTTTTTAGACAGCCAAAGAATGTCTTCTGAAGTATCATTTTCGGAAACTCCTAACAACAATAATATTCCGTGTTTTATTTCAGAAATTATATTTCCGTTTACCGTTACACTTGCATGCTTTACTCTTTGAATTACAGCTTTCATTTAATCTTCTTCTTCTTTTTCCCAAAAATCGGTTCTATAATGTTCTTCTTCTCCAGCAATAATTTGTAAATAACTTTTATAGCGAGAATACGATATTTCTTCATTCTCAACAGCATCTTTTACAGCACATTTTGGCTCTTCAACATGCAAACAATTATTAAATTTACAATTGTTTTTTACTGCTAAAAATTCTGGAAAATAGCTATCAATCTCTTCTTTTTCCATGTCTACAACACCAAAACCTTTAATTCCTGGAGTATCAATAATGGAAGCGTTAAAACCTAAATCAAACATTTCTGCAAATGTAGTTGTGTGTTGTCCTTGTTTGTGTTGATTGGATATTTCTTTTGTTTTTAAATCCAACGTTGGTTCAATTGCATTTACCAACGTAGATTTTCCAACACCAGAATGACCAACAAACATACTTGTTTTGCCAAGCATCATTTCTTTTACTTTTTCTACGTTTATATTTTTTGTGGCGGAAACTTCTATACATGTATATCCTATTTTTTCGTAAATGTTTTTTAAGTAAAGTACTTCAGATCGTTGTTCTAGCTCATAAGAATCTATCTTATTAAAAACCAAAACTGTTGGTATAGAATACGCTTCTGCAGTTACTAAAAATCGATCTATAAAAGTTGTAAATGTTGGCGGATTATTGATGGTAATTAACAAAAAAACCAAATCTATATTTGCAGCAATAATGTGTGTTTGCTTCGATAAATTTACCGACTTACGGATGATGTAATTTTTGCGATCATGAATTGCATTTATTACTCCCGTTTCCGTATCGTTATTGGTTTCAATTTCGAAATTTACAACATCGCCAACAGCAATTGGATTGGTGCTTTTAATCCCTTGAATCCTAAACTTCCCTTTCATTCTACATTCGTAAAATGATCTGTTTTCTGTTTTTACCAGATACCAAATTCCTGTAGATTTATATACAATTCCTGTCATTGTTGCAAAGATGAGAATAAAAAAATGATTAAAAAAAATTAGCCACGAATTCACGAATAATTAGTGAATTCGTGAATTTGTGGCAAAATAATTTATGCAGAATTTTATCCTTTAATAATTTTTTCTTGATGATTGATAGATTCTTGGTGAATTGCTTTAAACATTTTTAAAACAAATTCTTCACTTAAACCTTTACTTTCGCCTTCTAAAATCATGTTACCAAGAATTTCGTTCCAACGTTTAGATTGTAAAACAGCAACGTTCTTTTCTTTCTTTAAAGCACCGATTTTATCAGAAACTTTCATCCTTTTGCCTAGCAATTCCATCAATTGATTATCTGCTACATTAATTTGAGCACGCAAATTATCTAAAGCACTTTGGTATGCTGCTTCTGTGTTTGTTTCTTTTCTAATCTTTAAATCCTCCATAATCTGCTTCAATTTTGTAGGTGTAACTTGCTGCGCAGCATCACTCCAAGCATTATTTGGATCTGTATGCGTTTCAATCATTAAGCCATCAAAATTTAAATCTAACGCTGTTTGAGAAACATCAAAAATCATATCTCTATTTCCTGTAATATGTGATGGATCACAAATTAATGGTAAATCTGGAAATCTATTTTGAAACTCAATTGCCAATTGCCATTCTGGAATATTTCTATATTTCGACTTTTCATACGTAGAAAATCCTCTATGAATTGCTCCTAAATTTTTAATTCCTGCGGTATATAATCTTTCAATTCCACCTAACCACAACGCTAAATCTGGATTTACCGGATTTTTAACCAACACAATCTTGTCTGTACCTTGCAAAGCATCTGCAATTTCTTGCATAATAAATGGCGAAACTGTAGAACGCGCGCCAATCCATAATAAATCTACATCATTTTCTATTGCTAACTTAACATGCGCAGCATTTGCAACTTCTGTACAGGTTTTCATACCTGTTTCTGCTTTTACTTTTTTCAACCATCTTAAACCAATTTCTCCAACACCTTCAAACATTCCTGGTCTTGTTCTTGGCTTCCAAATTCCTGCCCTAAAATAATTTACATCAGAATCTTTTAATTCGTGTGCAATTTTTAAAACCTGTTCTTCGGTTTCTGCACTACAAGGCCCTGCTATTACTAGTGGATGCGAAAGCTTCATCCCATCCAACCATGTTCTTAATTCTTTTGTGTTTTCCATTTTTCTATTGATTGTGGCATATTTATTTTATGCCGTTTAAAATTTGTTTTATATAATTTGTATTCTCCATTTCATTATAAATTTCAGAGAAATTATCCTGTTCCATCAACTCTTTAAAGTGTTTTAAATTGCCAATATATTCTTCTAAAGTTTCTAGTATATTTTCTTTATTTTGCTTAAAAATTGGCGTCCACATTGCTGGCGAACTTTTTGCTAAACGCACTGTAGATGCAAATCCTGAACCTGCCATATCAAAAATATCACGTTCATTTTTTTCTTTATTGATAACCGTTTTACCCAACATAAATGCACTTATGTGCGATAAATGTGATACATACGCAATGTGTTTATCATGAGAAACAGCATCCATATACCGAATACGCATTCCTAATTTTGCGAAAATTTCTAACGCTTTTTCTTGTAATTTAAAAGCTGTTTTTTCTACTTCACAAATAATATTTGTTTTTTGATTAAACAATCCTAAATGCGCTGCTGTTGGTCCAGAAAATTCTGTTCCAGCAATTGGATGTGTTGCTAAATAATTTCTTCTTTTTGGATGATTTTCCAATACTTTACAGATGTGTTCTTTTGTTGAACCCACATCTATAAGCAAACAAGAATCATTCATTTTATCTAATACTTTTGGAATTACTTCTAATTGTACATCAACCGGAATTGAAACAATTACAATTTCTGCATTTTCTATTTCGTCTAATGTTGCTTTTTTATCAATTACTCCTAATTCCAATGCCTTATCTAAATGATTTTCGTTGTTATCTATTCCATAAATAATCGCTTCTGGATAATTAGATTTTATATCCAACACCATGCTTCCACCAATCAATCCGATGCCTATTACAAATACATTCATTTTTTTGTTTCTACTCTTTTAATTTTGAGATTGTCATGTCATACTTACTCGTAATAACATTTACTAACAATCTCAACTGATTACTGAAGGTTTTTACTTAAACCTACTAATTGCTTCTTTAATTATTTCTTTTGGAACACATAATGAAAACCGAATAAAACCTTCTCCATTTGAACCAAAAACAGTTCCTGGAGCTATAAAAATATCGTTGTTATATAAAATTTTATCTGTGAATTCTTCGGATGTTTTACCCTTCGGAATTTTTGCCCAAACAAATAGTCCTGTTGCGTTTTTATTATAGGTACACTCTAATTTATCTGCCAATTTCCAAACTAAATCTCTGCGTTCTTTGTATTCCTTATTTTGATTTTTAAACCAATTATCTGATAAAGACAAAGCTTCAATAGCTCCTTTTTGAATTCCGTAAAACATTCCAGAATCCATATTACTTTTCACTTTTAAAACCTGATTTAGAAAATTACTATTTCCCAAAACCATTCCTACTCGCCAACCAGCCATATTAAACGTTTTACTTAGTGAATTCAATTCCAAAGCGATGTCTTTTGCGCCATCAATATGTAAAATACTTAATGGTAACTCATTTAAAATAAAGCTATATGGATTGTCATTTACGATTAAAATTTGATGTTTTTTTCCGAATGTAACTAGTTTCTCTAAAGTTTCTTTTAACGCATTTGTACCTGTTGGCATGTGTGGATAATTTATCCACATAATTTTCACTTTCGTTAAATCTAATTTTTCTAATTCATCAAAATTTGGTTGCCAATGATGCCTTTCATCCAAGTTGTAAAAAACAGGTTCTGCTCCAACCAGTTTTGTAACCGAACTATATGTTGGATAACCAGGGTTTGGAATTAATACTTTATCGCCTTCATTTAAAAAAGCCATAGAAATATGCATTACTCCTTCTTTGCTTCCCATTAAAGGCAATACTTCGTTTTCAGGATTTAGAGTTACATCAAATTTGTGTTTGTAAAAAGTAGCAATTGCATTTCGCAATTCTAGTAAACCTTGATAACTCTGGTATTTATGCGCAGATGCATCATTAAAACTTTTCTGAATTGCATCAATTGCTTCTGATGGTGGTTGTAAATCTGGACTACCAATTCCTATATTAATAATAGGTTTTCCTAACGCAGCTAATTCTCCCACTTCTCTTAATTTGGTTGAAAAGTAATATTCTTCTACGGTATTTAATCTGTTTGCAAATTGTATCATATTTTCTGTTGATGAGACCCTAAAACAAATTCAGGGTAACGTTGTCATTTTCTTCCGTTTTTATATGCTCCTAAAACCTTAAATGCTGATGCCATTATTTTTATAATTGCGATTGCTTTTTTGTACTCTTTATAATCATCAAAAGTAACATCTACAAAGAATGAATATTTCCAAGGCGATTCTATTACTGGTAATGATTGAATTTTTGTTAAGTTCATTTTACAATCGCTCAATACATTTAAAATTGCGGCTAAACTTCCTCTTTTATGGTCTAACTGAAATTTTAATGATGCTTTATTTATTTGATCAATTCCGTTATTAGGTTTTTCTGTTTGCACAATTACAAATCGAGTTGAATTGTCTTTCATCGTCTGAATTTCGTCTTCCAACACTTCTAATCCAAAAATTTCAGCAGCCAATTTCGGAGCAATTGCTGCAACTCCTAATAATTTATCTTTTGAAATTCTTTTAGCAACCTCTGCTGTATCAACATCTTCTACCAATTTTATCTGTGGATGTTTTTTAAAAAACTCTTTACACTGCAATAATGCCATTGGATGTGAACACACCTCTTTAATATCTTCTATTTTTTGACCAGGCAACGCCATTAAATGATGATGAATATTTAAATATTCTTCGCCACAAATGTGTAAATTATTAGCATCTATTAATGCGTAATTAGGAATGATAGAACCAGCAATTGTGTTTTCTATTGCCATAATTCCTTGGTCAGAAGTTTTATCTAACAAACTATCAACCAAAGCATCAAAAGAGAAACATTCTTTTAACTCAATTGTATCTCCATAAAAGTCTCTAGCAACTTTATGATGATTAGAACCTTCGGCTCCTTGTATGGCTATTATTTTTTTCATTTATGCATAAAAAAAAAGCCTCGAATTTCGAGACTTTATGATATATTATTGTGTTAACAATACTATACAAAGTCTCTGCTCTTATTAAAATAATAAAAGTAAAAATAGAAACCTTGCCAAACGTTTTGTAACATTATTTTGTTTTTGTTATAAGAGACAAATCTAAAAATTAAATTAGTATAAACAAATTTTTAAGCAAAAAAGTGCAACTATTATTAATTATATTTAAACTACAACGATTTAGCACCTCTCAAAATTATATTTTATACTCTTTTTTAAAACCATTGTTTCTTTTTTTAAAGTAAAACAATATTGAGATTTACTACTTCCCACTTAAATTATTATTGGTTTTGGTATTACTGTCTATTATTATTTAGAACGCTAGAATTGGGTTGATTCAATCTATTTCTCAGTAATAACACTTACAATAATTGGCTTCGGATATTTTACTCCTTTAACACCTGAAGGAAAGATATTTGCCATATTGTAAATATTTTAAGTTTTATAAATACAGTTTACAATTATTATGATACATCAAAAAATAAAAAGTAATTTTTTAGGTTCTATACGTACAAAAAAAGCTTCTCAAAATTGAGAAGCTTTTTGCGGTCTGGACGGGTCTTGAACTTATACCCTAAACCTCTATATTTACAGTGCTTTTAATTAACTTTATAAATTATGTTGACCGAATTGTTGACCTTTAAATTACAATAATTTGATGCGGTTTGATATTCAATCTTAACATAAAAATACAAAATTTATATTATTAAAACTATTGAAAATGATATAAAATTAATGAAGAGAAGTAGATTTTTTTCAACTCAGCTCTTTGTTACCCACTGGCTTTCTTTCCGAAAACTTGCTAGCGTTGGCAAAGACATACTCTTTTGCAATTTTTGGCTTGTGTGTTGGCTGTATAGTGAATTGACTCGTCCTAAAATAAGTTTACAGTTTTTGTTATTAATCCTGTAATAAGTTTACAGTTTGATTTACGTCCTGTTCTTGCTTTACAATGTTACTATTTTTCTTGTAATAGTTCTTCCATAATTTGTTTAATTTAAGTTTTTCTGTTGATTGATGTACTTGGTTTGGTGTTAGGTTACTAATGCTCATATGTGGTCTTTCGTTATTATATAAATCTACCACAGCTTTTAGTAACTCTTTAGCTTCTTTTAAGTTGTTTACTTGATAGTTACGTAGATATTCTTCTTTTATGATTCCGTTTATTCTTTCGGCAATAGCATTTTCAAGAGGATCTCCATTTTCAGTCATACTTATTTTTACATTATAATCCTGCAATAACTTTACATAAGAATTACTACAATATTGTATTCCTCTGTCAGAGTGATGAATTAAGTTGGTTGGTTCTATTTCTAAGCCATCTAATGCCATTTTCAATGCCTGTATTGATTCAATTGTTTCTAATGTTTTAGCTACATAATCCCCAACTATTTTATGAGAATAAGTATCTGTTATAAAACTAATATACACGTGTTTTTCTCCAAGTTTCCAGTAAGTTATGTCGCTTACCCAGAGTTGATTAATTGCTGTAGGAATAAACTCTTTAATCAAGTTTGGATACTTTCTAAATCTATGATATGAATTAGTTGTACTTATCTTTCTTTTACGTTTACGAACTAATAAATGACTGATATATAAAACATTAAATAAAGCATCTCTACCCATTTTAATTTGATGTTCTTTAAAGAATGGTTGCAACACCTCAAAAAGTTTTCTTGTTCCTAATCTTGGGTGATTTTCTCTAATTTCTTTGACTCTGTCAACAATTATATGATGTTGATTAACGACTTCAAATGCTTTCCAAGAGTGATTGTAATAAGCCTGTCTTGTAATACCAAACCATCCACATAGTTTGGCTAAACCTATGTGTGTAAATGTGTTTTTCATTTCTTCTATGACTTGGTATTGTACTTTTTTTTAATCGGAATATTAAATTCTTTTTCAGCTATATCAACCATTGTAGAATAAGCAATAGCTTTCATATCGGCATCTTTTAGCTTTTTTTCAAGCTCTATTATTCTTTTTTTCAATTGAAGTGTTTCAAAGGCATCAAATCCAGTTTTAGTTTCTTTTTTTGATTTTTTTGGAGTCATTACAGTTGTCTTTGTGTCAAAATTAGGTCTTCTTGTTTTAATAGAAGTATCATAACCTAATTCTCGCATCCAACGTAGTAGTTGTCCGTGTTCTTCTAATTGACCCGTGTATTTTTCCCAAATTTGAGCTTTGGTACAGCCAGTTGACAACAATTCCTTAATGATAAAATGTTTCTCTGGTTCAGAAAAATATTTGTTGGCTTTTTGAATGATTTTTACTGCTTCTAATCCTGAAATTTGTTTGCTTTTTTCGTCCATTTTTTAAGGTTTTGGTGTAAACCTATTTCAGGACAAGACAAATTGCAAATGTGTATGGCTTTTAGCATTGGCTTTTTAACAACAGCTTTCTTTCTGCTGTATTGAGGGATATTTTACTGAACCAAAACTGCAATATACACAACAATCGCCCTTGTTTGGACGTAATACTTTTTTGCAATTCTCACACTCGTAAAAGAATTGAGAGGATTATGTTGGCATTTCCTCTACTTTTTTATGTCCGCAGTTTGGACAACTGATTTCTGATTTTAATATAGTTTTCATTTATTTCACTTAAAATAAAGATTAAATGTTTTACTTATAAACAATGAGGCTTATAGGCCTTCACAAGCTCATGTCAATATTTAACAATTGAAATACTAAATCTCTATTTATTATAAAAATAGTCCTTTTTTCGACCCTAATAATCCCTTCTTCCTTAAACTGTTTGAGGCTTCTTCCCAAACTTTCAGGTGAAGTGCCGATAACATTTGCCAAATCTTCTCTTGTTAAATCAATACCATCAACTTTATTCTGTTTTTGGAATCGATTTTCTAAAATGAGTAAATTAATAGCTAGTCTAGCATTTATATTTTTTTGAGCAAGTACAGCAATAATATTGGCAAGAACCCCAAATTCATGACCTATGTTTCTTATGAATGTTTGTTGCAAAGCTGGAATATCCTGTAATAATTGCAAAAAAACATCTTTAGCTATAAAATTCACTTCCAAGTCCTCAAGTGCTTCACAAGAATCTTGATAACGCTCTTCTCCAAATAAAGCATGATACCCTAGTACATCACCAGTTGTGTAGATATAAAAAATTTGTTCTGCTCCAGAAAAACTGCGCTTAAATTTTTTGGCCTTCCCTTTTTTAATTTGAAAGATACCCGTAGGCACGCCATCTTCATAAAATAGAAGACTCCCCTTTTTTATAATTAAAGGCTCCATGGCATCATAAACTATTATTTTTTCATCAGAAGTTAATACATCAAAAAGTAGTTCACTTTGAAAATCAAATTGTGAATAGAAGTTTTTCATAAGACAAATATACAATATATATTTACATAACATTTGTTATATTTATAAATAACATTTATTGTATATTTGTATTCAATTTAAATTAATGTAAACTATGAATGAAAGCAAAATTAGTTTTGTTAACGGAAAGTTACACGTCCCAAATAAACCCATAATCCCATTTATTGAAGGTGATGGTGTTGGTCCAGATATTTGGAATGCCACAAAAACAGTAATTGATGCTGCTGTTTACAAAGCTTATGGAGATTACAGAAAAATTAAATGGAAAGAAGTGTATGCAGGCGAAAAGGCCTTTGAAAAAACGGGCGAGTGGTTGCCAGAAGATACCATTAAAAGTATTGAAAAACACCTAGTTGCCATTAAAGGACCATTAACAACACCTATAGGTGGTGGTATGCGCTCTCTTAACGTGGCATTACGACAACAACTTGATTTATTTGCATGTGTAAGACCTGTAAAATGGTATGAAGGTGTGCCTTCTCCTGTTAAAGCTCCAGAAAAAGTGGATATGGTTATTTTTAGGGAAAATACAGAAGATATTTATGCCGGAATAGAATGGTTGAATGGTACTTCCGAACTTAAAAAAGTAAAAAACTTTCTAATAAACGAGATGGGCGTTACGGCAATACGCTTTCCCGACACGGTATCTATTGGAATTAAGCCCGTTTCAAAAGAAGGTACGGAACGTTTGGTTAGGGCTGCCATCAAATATGCCATAGACAATAAAAAAGATTCAGTGACCATTGTCCATAAAGGCAATATCATGAAATTTACTGAAGGAAAATTCAAAGAATGGGGCTATCAATTAGCTAAAGATGAATTTGGAGCTAAAGACTATGAAGGAGGACCTTGGCAGGTTATTAAAAAAAATGGACATCAAATAATTATCAAAGATGTAATTGCCGATGCCTTTTTACAACAAATCATTTTGAGACCCGATCAATATGATATTATTGCAACCTTAAACTTAAATGGGGACTATATTTCAGATGCTTTAGCGGCCATTGTCGGAGGAATTGGTATTGCTCCAGGTGCAAACATAAATTATAACACAGGTGTTTCCATTTTTGAAGCCACTCATGGTACTGCGCCCAAATATAAAGATCTAGATAAAGTAAACCCTTCATCCGAAATACTTTCTGGTGTAATGATGTTGGAGTATATCGATTGGCAAGAAGCCGCGGATCTTATCGTAAAAGGATTAAAAGGCGCTATTCACAATAAAACGGTAACCTATGATTTTGAAAGATTAATGGAGGGAGCGACCCTTCTTAAATGTTCTGAATTTGGACAAGCGATCGTTACTAATATGTAAACCCACAAGAGTAAAAAGCTGTGTATCACAAATTATTAAATATTTTATGAAAAAAGGAACAAAGCAATATAGCATTTTAAAATTAAAATGCCCACGCTGTCAAATTGGAAATTTATTCAATAATCCAGGATTATTTGTATACAAAGATATTTTAGAAATGCCCGATAAATGCCCTCATTGTAAGCAAGATTTTAAGATTGAACCAGGATTTTATTCAGCTGCTTTATGGATAAGTTATCCCATTGTACTTGCTACCTTTATACCATTAGTCATATTAGGATTTTCATTGGATAGTATTCATGGTTTTTTCAAATTTATTTACCCATTACTCATACTTTTTAGTTTTATGCTACAAATACCGTTAATGCGGCTCGCAAGAGCTATTTTACTGAATATGACTATCGATTATACAGCAAAGTGGTAAAATATAAATAATATTTATCAAATAATTAATCAATAAACCGATGAAGAAAGAATTTGTACCAAAATTATTTTCTCTTTTAAAACAAGGGGTATCCAAAGAAACTTTAATTAAAGATATTCTTTCGGGATTAATTGTAGGGATCGTTGCTTTGCCATTGGCCATTGCCTTTGCCATTGCCTCTGGTGTTTCTCCTGAAAAAGGTATCATAACCGCAATTATTGCAGGTATAATTTTTTCAACTTTTGGAGGAAGTAGAGTTCAAATTGGAGGGCCCACTGGTGCTTTTATCGTTATTGTTTATGGTGTCATACAAGTTTATGGAATTGATGGTTTAATCATTGCAACCTTTATGGCAGGTTTTCTAATGATTGGAATGGGGCTTTTACGTCTTGGAAACTTGCTAAAATTTATACCTTATTCTCTTATTGTTGGTTTTACTAGCGGAATAGCTTTAATAATTTTTTCATCTCAAGTCAATGATTTCTTTGGACTGCATATTTCAAAGGTTCCTGCAGATTTTATAGATAAATGGATGGTCTATTTTAAAAACTTCCAACACTTCAACTGGTATGCTATTGCAATTGCCGTTGCTTCTATAATACTTACCATCTATTTTCAAAAAATAGCAAAAAAAATCCCAGGCTCCATCATTGCAATTTTAATATCAACCATTGTTGTTGCGATTTTTGATATTCCTGTAGATACTATTGAAAGTAATTTTGGTGCAATACCGAACAAGTTGGGTTTACCTCATATACCGAAAGTAAGTTTTGATACCATACAAGCACTTATCCAACCTGCATTCGCTATTGCAATTTTAGGTTCTATAGAATCACTGCTTTCGGCAGTAGTATCAGATTCAATGATTGGAGGAAAACACCGCTCAAATATGGAGCTAATAGCGATGGGAGGCGCTAATATAGTATCTTCCTTGTTTGGAGGCATACCTGCCACTGGCGCAATAGCACGCACTGCTACCAATGTAAAAAACGGGGGACGAACTCCAATAGCAGGTATAGTACATGCTCTGGTTTTATTGGCAATCATGCTTTTATTTGCCCCTTATGCTAAATTAATACCAATGTCCTGCTTGGCTGGAATTTTGATCGTTGTCGCTTTTAATATGAGTGAATGGCGACAATTCAAATCCATTTTAAAAGGCAATAGAATGGATATTATAATTATGCTAACAACATTTTTTCTTACCGTTATCTTTGATTTGGTAATAGCAATAGAAATTGGAATAGTACTTTCTAGTTTTATGTTTATGAAACGAATGAGCCAATCTGTAAATATTCAAGATTTCTCATCTGATAATGAAAATGGAGAACACCTTTTTGATGAAGAACTATTAGACATCCCTAAAGGAGTTATTTTATATGAAATTAATGGACCTCTATTTTTTGGGGCTGCCAAACAATTTCAGGAAACCATTACCAATACACATGTACAGCCCAAGGTTATTATTATTAGAATGCGTTATGTACCATTAATCGATGCTACAGGCTATCAGAGCATTAAAGAAATAATAAAAACGTATAAGGCAAGAAAAATAAAAGTGATTATTTCTGGTATAGGGAAAGATCTTCGGAAAGATTTTAAAAAAAATGAAGTATTCTCATGTATAGAAAAAGATTTTGTTGTTGAAGATATTCATCTAGCCATTAAAATTGCCAAAGACAATTTGTAGTGTTACAACTCTATGAACACTTCCAAAAAATATAAAAGAGGAGGAAGATACTAAAAATCAAAATAGTAGCCTTCCTGACTTAATTCTATTTTAAACAGCTGCCTCAACCTCTTGTTTATAATGACCATCTATAAGTTTTAATCTTATCTCACTAAAAACCGTAATGGTTCTATCTACATCTTTCAAGGTGTGAGCTGCCGTTGGAATTAATCGTAAAATAATCATTCCTTTTGGAATCACAGGATACACGACCATAGAGCAAAAGATATGATGGTTTTCTCGCAAATCACTAACTAATGTTGTAGCTTCTGCAATAGTTCCATTTAAATAAACTGGAGTAACGGGTGAGTTTGTATTACCTATATCAAACCCTGCATCAGTTAATCCATTTTGTAAAGCATTTGTGATTTCCCATAGCTTCTCTTTTAATTCAGGTCGGGTTCGCATCAACTCAAGTCGCTTTAATGCACCAAAAACCATAGGCATGGGCAGTGCTTTTGCGAAGATTTGAGATCGCATATTGTATTTAAAAAACATAATGGCTTCTTTGGTACTAGCAATAAAAGCGCCTATTCCTGCAAATGACTTTGCAAAGGTGCCAAAATAAAAATCAATGCCATCTTGAATTCCTTGTTCTTCACCAGTACCAGCACCTGTTTTACCCATACAACCAATACCATGCGCATCATCTACCAATAATGAAAAATTATAATTTTCTTTTAAAGCTACAATTTCTTTTAGTTTTCCTTGGTCGCCACGCATACCAAAAACGCCTTCTGTAATCAATAAAATGGCTCCTTTGGTTTTTTTTGTTATTCTTTCAGCGCGGATTAATTGTTTTTCACAATCTTCAATATCATTATGTTTAAAAACAAATCGTTGTCCCAAATGTAATCGCATCCCATCAATTATACACGCATGAGATTCGGCATCGTACACTATAACATCATTTCTATCCACCAAGCAATCAATTATGGATACCATACCTTGATAACCGTAGTTTAATAGAAAAGTATCTTCTTTAGCTACATACTCTGCAATTTCGGATTCAAATTTTTCATGGAGCTTTGTATTGCCGCTCATCATTCGCGCTCCCATAGGATAGGCAAGTCCATAGCGTCTTGCACCTTCATTATCAGCCTTTCTAACTTCTGGGTGGTTTGCCAGTCCTAAATAGTTATTTAGACTCCATACTAATTTCTCTTTCCCATTAAAGGTCATTTTATTGCTGATTTCCCCTTCAAGTCTTGGATAGGCATAATACCCGTGGGCATAGTGTGCGTGTTCGCCCAATGGACCTAGACGCGTTTGTATTTTATCAAGTATATTCATAGATTATTTTTTAAATTATTAGTAACGTCATTGACTTTTTTAGATTTCAAATAGTTGATTAATAAGAGATTTCAGTTCTTTAATTGCAATAATCTCATCGTTGTTTTTATATTTAGAGATGTTTTTCAGAAAACTTAAGAAGTAGAGCTGATAAACTTCATCGGTCAAAATAGTATGTATAGTAACATTGGCAAAACCAATGATTTTGAGTTTTTCAACACCTTGTACCAATAGTGCTTCCTTACTTTTCTGAAGGTGGTTTAAATTTTTATTCATAGTAATCAAAATTTCTTTTCCCAAAAGTTTAGTTTACCGTTATAGGCTGTAAATTCTATATCAAAACCTTCTGGAATTTCTCTCCACATACTCCAATACGTAACTAGACGTGTTCCAACAGGTGTTTTTTTTAATTGATTTTCTACATATTCTGAATATGTAAAATATAATTTATCGTCTAAAACGATTTTGTTGTCTATTAAAAGCGAATTATCTATGTTTTCATAAAAAGGATTATAAAAATAAAAGGCATTGTAATCTGAAAAAGAAATTTCTGTAATATTAGAATGAAAAAAATCCACATTATTTATATTATGCTTTTTTGCTATTCTTTGAGATAATTTCACAAGCTTATCTCGTTGCTCTACACCATAAAAACGACCTTTTGTTGAAGCTGCTCCTACTAAACAAAATTTTCCTGCGCCCGAGCCAATATCTAAAACTTTACAGTTGGGTTTATCCACTAAATAATCGGCAGCTAATTTGGCTACCGCCACAGGTGTCCAATGTCGTTCAGATAGCTTTTTGATACGCCAAGGATACAGTGTATTAAAAAGAGGATCTTCAATGTCAATATGTAATTGCAGATTTTTAAAAATCATTGTGTCAATTGTCTATAATCTTCAAAAGTTAATAAGGAAACGGTATCTATTTTGGTTGTTATAATCGCAAACCAGTAGTTGTATGGAGCTGTATTTACATAGGCCGTATGTTTATGTAGGTCTCTATTTTTTTCTATAATTTCACAATCAAAAGGAGCAATTAAATGAAAAGTGCCATTGGTGCCATAAACGATTCCCAAAAGGGATTCTTTTTTCAGTAGGCTTCCTTTATTAGTTAGTTCAATCAAATCGATTTCACCTATTTCCTTTTGACCGAAATCTGTTATTCCTACACAAAAGTCATATTTTCCAATTTTTTGCAACCATAAATGATGTTTTGTGTAATAGATGTTTTTAGGAATCAGTATCATATTAGTTTATTTTTTCATACTCGTTTAAGAGCTAAGTAATAAAGTATAGGCATCCGCTTTTAATAAGCCTTCTATGTTTGTGTTAGCCTCTATTTTTAACTAACCATCCAGCCTTTACCATAAGGATCTGTGTTAACTAATTCTGGATTTAATTTCAACATTTACAAGTAGCAAAAGATCGGACACCGTTTTTACAGCTTCTACCGTACCAAATACTTCATTTTTTTTTAATGTTTCTCCTACGTTTTCGATTTCGACATACACAATATCTTCTAGTTCGTGCTGTGCAAAATCAATAACTCCTATATAAACAATGTCATTTTCTATTAGAACCCATTCGTGGTCGTTTGTGTACAAGAGGTTTGAGGGTATATTCATTTTATTTTGTTTATTTTCTTTTGCGCTTCTGGACATAATATATTACTATAAGTGCAGTAAACACAACAATCATTCGTATTGTTTATTCCAAAAACAGTATGACAAAACACACATTTACTGTTCATATGCTTACCTATTTTTGGCATTTGTTGTTTATATTTAGAACCACAGATAGGACAGCTTATTATAGCTTGGATATTAAATTTTTGCATTGTTTTATTTTGAAGCTATTTGCGGTGCTCCAGAGCGGATCTCATCATTTGCAAACGATTGATACAGTTTAAAGTTTTCATTGAATTGTGCAGCAAGTTTTTCGGCGGTTTCATCATACTTTTGCGCATTGTTCCATGTGTTTTTTGGGTTTAACAAATTTGATGGTACACCTTCACATGCTGTAGGCATTTGTAAACCAAAAACCGAATGTTCTAAATACTCTACTTGATCTAATTTACCGTCGAGAGCAGCTGTAATCATAGCTCTTGTGTAACTTAACCTGATACGTTCACCAGTTCCATACACACCACCAGACCAACCTGTATTAACAAGCCAAACGTTTACGTTGTCTCCTTTCAGTTTTTGACCTAATAATTCAGCATATTTTGTAGGATGAAGCGGTAAAAATGGTTCGCCAAAGCAAGCTGAAAAAGTAGTTTGAGGCTCTGTAATTCCAGCTTCAGTACCCGCAACTTTTGCCGTATAGCCTGAAATAAAATGATACATAGCTTGCCCAACAGTTAATTTGGAAATTGGAGGTAATACTCCAAAGGCATCACAGGTTAAAAAGAAAATGTTTTTTGGGCTACCTCCAATAGAAGGATTTTTTGCGTTATCAATGAAATTAATAGGATAGGCAGCTCTGGTATTTTCAGTAACTACTATATTATCATAATCAACGACATCTGAACCTTCATAAAAACGCACATTTTCAAGTAGCGTTCCAAAACGAACAGCTGAAAATATTTGTGGTTCTTTCTCTTCACTCAAATTAACGCATTTTGCATAACAGCCTCCTTCAAAATTAAATACGTTTTCTGAATCCCAGCCATGTTCATCATCACCTATAAGTGCTCTTAACGGATCGGCAGATAAAGTTGTTTTTCCCGTTCCAGATAGACCAAAAAAGACGGCAGTATTTCCATCTTCACCAATGTTTGCAGAGCAATGCATCGACAATACATTTTTATCGTGTGGTAAAATGTAATTCAAAATGCTAAAAATACCTTTTTTAATTTCACCTGTGTAAGCGCTACCTCCAATAAGGATCACTTTTTTAGTGAAATTGATAATCGTAAAATTAGGTTGTCTGGTTTTATCTATTTCTGGATCTGCTTCAAATTCAGGAGCAGCAAGAATGAGCCATTCGTGTTCAAAAGTTTCCAATTCCTTTTCTGCAGGTCTTAAAAAAAGATTATTGGCAAATAAACTTTGCCAAGGAGTTTCTGTAATAACACGAACATTTAATTGATACTCTTTTTTACTACCCGCTTGTACATCTTTAATATAAATTTCTCTATCAGAAAGGAATGCAGTAATACGATTATATAATTTATCGAAATCTTCTGTTGAAAATGGATGGTTTACATCACCCCACCAAACAGAATCTTCAGTAATATTGTCTTTTACAATATATTTGTCCTTTGGTGATCTCCCTGTGAATTTCCCAGTATCACAGGCTAAAGCACCTGTGCTAGTCAATGTGCCTTGCTTATTTTGAAGGGTTTTGGAGACTAATTTAGAAACAGGTAAATTCCAAAAATATTCTTTTGTAGGATGAATGCCAATTGCGTTTAGTTGTTCAGTTTTTTTCATTAAAATGATAGTTTATGTTATTTACAAAGGTACTTTGCTAAAAAACAAACCGGATTGACTGGAATCTTGATAAAACTTGATTTAAATCAAATTTTAGATTAAAAAATAAATAATGTGTAACTTTGTTTCTCAATTTATGATTACAAAATTCACATTTAATAGCCAATATATTTTAAGAGAATTACCTTCGAATGACAGGGAATTTCTTGAAAATATAATGGTTGATAAAAAGTATCGTAAAAACCAACCTATATTCACTGAAGGAACGTTGCCTTCGGGTATTTTTTATTTACAGAGCGGTAAAGTGAAAAAATATAAGATGGACAATGATGGGAGAGAACAAATAATATATATCTATAATGCAGGTGAATTTTTTGGGTATTCATCCGTTTTAAGTGAAAGCAGCTATGGAGATACAGCAGTCGCCATAGAAAACTCTATAATCTCATTTATATCCGTAAAGGATTTTAATGAGGTACTTAAAGATTCTTCCTCATTTTCACGTTTGCTTTTGAAAAGCTTAAGTCACGAATTTAATGTGTTAGCAAACCTTATTGCGGTATTGTCTCAACGTACAGTGAGGGAACGAGTGGCTCTTAATTTATTAATTTTACATGATAAATATAAAGTTGATGATGTTGCAACATATATTATGCTTTCTCGCTCCGATTTAGCTAATATGGCGGGTACAGTAGTTGAAACCTTGGCTCGTGTACTTCATGATTTTAAACATGATGAACTTATTTCTACAGATGGTCGTAAAATTCAATTACTAAATATTGAACGCCTCATCCAAGTTGCAAATTTTTATTAAAAGAGTACATTTACTTTAATATTATATAAATGAATTTTAATGGATACTGCGGATTATCCTATTTTGCAAGCAGAACACAAGAGAAACTCATTCAGTCAGCAATTCCATCCGCAACATAATAGTTTCTTCATTATGGTTTGCCTTTAGTTAAATTCAAATAGAAAATCTCTTTAAATACTTAAATCCCTCAACATCATTATTTAATAATAAGTATGGCAAACCTTAAATGAAAACTATTTCCAAACCTTCCATTGCTTCCTTCAATCCTTGCACTTGCCTAAGCTTTAATATTTTTGAACTACCAATAAAAATCCTTCTGCTACAATATAAGAATCAAAAAACTGCTCCAACCTTACAGTAAACCGTTGCTGTGGTTCGCCCTTTTGCAGAAAAATGCAACGGGCTATCAGAGCATTAAAGAAATAATAAAAACATATAAGTTAATCAAACAAAGTTTTGCGATTGCAAAGTCAGGAAATCCTTATGATGCAAGTTTTGTTTCTGTATTGAGAGTTAAATAGTAAAACCTTCCATAAAAAAAGAAGAAAAAAGCTTAAAAGGAGTTTTTAAGCTTAGAATACTAGTGAACAAAATTAATGAAGAAAAGAGTTGTTTTTTAACTCAGTTCTTTGTTACCCACTGGCTTTACTGCGTTCTGTTTTTCAGATTATCTTCTTTCTCGTTTGTTCGGATGTGTGCGTTGACGAGACATACTCTTTTGCAATTTTTAGTGTAGCGTTGGCATTGTCAAACTAAATTATTTCGTAAATGGTTTTTTAAGTTAGGTTGTCAGATTATTATAAAAGGGGTAATAAAAAAAAGGCTGTTGTAACAATTTCAACAGCCCTTTTTTAAATATTATTGTATGTATAACGTCAGCAAAAAGTGAACTAGTTATCACTTTAATATAAGAGATAGGTTTTATTATTTTTACAAACCTTTAAATCTTAAATGATGAAAAACAAGAAAAGTGCCAGTGCTTTAATTAGCG
>Ga0335398_10000635_pt1 | contig 62094 bp, 35 predicted proteins | sample BON03_FD_205742 | JGI IMG/M metagenome (GOLD analysis project Ga0335398, IMG submission 205742) | Freshwater microbial communities from Lake Bonney liftoff mats and glacier meltwater in Antarctica - BON-03 (spades assembly) (version 2) | ecosystem: Environmental > Aquatic > Freshwater > Ice >... | reverse complement strand
GGCAAGCCTCGCCCCTACGGGGGGGGAGACGGACTTGGGCTCCGATGTTACGGCGGTGGGGCAGGGCGGGCGTGGGCAAGCCTCGCCCCTACGGGTGGGGAGGCGGACTTGGGCGGCGATGTTACGGCCGTGGGGCAGGGCGGGCGTGGGCAAGCCTCGCCCCTACGGGTGGGGAGTCGGACTTGGGCGGCGATGTTACGGCCGTGGGGCAGGGCGGGCGTGGGCAAGCCTCGCCCCTACGGGGGGGGAGTCGGACTTGGGCGGCGATGTTACGGCGGTGGGGCAGGGCGGGCGTGGGCATGCCTCGCCCCTACGATAAAACCGGAGCTGAGGGGCTGACGCTTGGGACGGGATTTTGAAGCTTTTGGCTACTGGACTCGGTTGAACATGAGGAGGCGCATTTCGATGACTTGATTACCTGGTTTTTCTAGGGCCGAGAGGGTGAGGGTATTTCGGCCGGGTTTCAGATGCATGACGCCGAGATCCATGGGTTTGAAGTCTTTCACGAACGACTCCGAGCCTCGTTCCGATCGATCGAAGGAGGCGCCGATCAGGGGGGGGGCGTTGGCCACGGTGACTTTCTTACTGATCTTGCTTTCGCCGAAACTGAGTTCCAGGACGGAGCCGAGATCGGCCTCGGGACAGGTGTAGTAGACTTGCACGTTGTAGTGTCCTTCTTCGAGCACTTCCGCCTCCCAGGTGATGGTGTCTGCTTGGTTGACCCAATTGGTGAAATACGAGCAATTGGGCGCACGGTTGGAGCGTTGAATAGCTCCGGTGGGATTGGCGTCCCGGGCGGGAACCTGCGTGAAGTCGAAATCCTGGTGACCAATGAGGAACGGGCGCTCGTCGGTCTCGGTGTCGGGGAGTTCAGAGACGACGTTGAGATCGAAGTCTTGTTGGGCTTGGAGCAGTTCGGCGTAAATGGCGGGGTGTTGCTGGCGGACATCGGTGCGTTGACCGGGGTCGGCAGGCATATCGAAAAGGCCGCCTTGGAAGTCCAAGCGGAAGCGTTGGCTGCGGACGCTGGTTTTGCCTTTGAAGTGATTCACATACAAGCGGTCCGGCCACGTTTCGCCGGATGGCAGGAGCAAAGGTTTTAAGCTCACCCCGTCGAGGGGGAGGGTGCCGGTGCTCTTGATGCCGGCGAGGTCGGTGAGCGTTGATTTAAGATCAATGGCACCAGCGATGATGTCCGTTTTGGATCCGGATTCGATCTGTCCGGGCCAGCGGATAAAGAAGGGGGAGCGGACCCCGCCTTCGTCAACACTGCCTTTGCGGCCTTTCATGTCGCCGTTCCAACGGTAGCCGTTGGGGCCGTTGTCGGAGAAGTAGATGACGATGGTGTTTTCGTCCAACTCGAGGTCTTTGAGTTTCTGCATGAGGCGGCCGACATTCCAGTCGATGTTTTCGCACATCGCCAGAGCAGCGCGGGAATGGGGGAGGTCTTCTTTTTGGTCGGATCGGGCCCGCAGGGGGAGATCATTTTCCTCGAACTTGCCCCAATAAGAATCCGGGACCTGCATGGGGGAGTGAGGCGTGCAATACGGCAAGTAGACGAAGAAGGGTTCGTCCTTCTTTTCTTCGATGAAGTCCATGGCGCGGTTGGTGAAGTCGTCGATGATGAAACCTTCGCCGGTGACGATCTCGCCGTTGTGCTCGAGCATCGGCGAGTAGTAGTGCCCCCAGTGGCCGGAACTGAAGCCGTAGAACTCATCGATACCACGGGCATTGGGGTGGTAAGGGGGTTGCATGCCGTTGTGCCATTTGCCGAAGGCGGCGGTGTGGTAGCCGGCGGATTTGAAGGACTCAAAGATCGTCGTCTCGTCGAGGTCCATGCGTTCTTCGCCTTTACTGGCTGATCGCACGCCGGTGCGGGGATTGTAGCGCCCGGTCATGAATTCGGCCCGGGTAGGTGAACAGATCGGACTCACGTAGAAGCGTTCAAGCTCCATCCCTTCGGCGGCGAGGCGATCGATGTGGGGCGTGCTGAGGTTGCTATTACCATGCACACTGAGGTCGCCCCAGCCTTGATCGTCGGTGAGAATGACGACGATGTTGGGTCGGTCGGCTGCAGACGAAATGAGGAAACTAAATACCGATGACAGGAGAAAACTGAGGAGTAGGAGGGGTTTCATGGATTGAGGGAGAGAGGAGCGGTGAGGCCGGGGTGGGAAAGTGGGAAGGTGACGGAGCGGTGAGGTGGTGGGGCAGGTGGAACGGTCGTCGTCGGGCAAGGCCCCTCCAACAAGGCAAATTAGAACTAGATCGTAAGCGAGCTTGGCCGGGCGCGTGGTGTATTGGAGAGGATGCCTCCGAGAAGGAGAGCAAGACCGATAATCACGAGCCCGAGGTGGTATTTTAGAAGCTTTTCACTGAACCAAGAGAGCCAACCGAGTTCGACGGGAGCGGTGAGGGCGATGCGTTCGGAACCGTCACTGTCGTTGAGTTCGATCCACCATTCACCTTCGGGGCGGAATACGTTGATGGTTTTCCAACGATTGCGGGCGGATCCGTCGGGGGTGACGCGGGTGGTGCCGAGGTCGCTGACGATGCGCATCGTGATGGCCGTTTCCGGATCGCCCAAGCCGCCGTTGATTCTAAAGCGAAGAATGGGGAGAGTCGTCGCGGGTTGGCGTTCGCTGCGCCAGGTCCAGGGCTCGATTTGAACACCGGCAGGTGATGAAGCGATGATCGGGAGAGGCGTGGGCGGTAGATCCCGGGCATCGGCCGCGGAGATGGCGGCGAATGAAACGGGTTTACGCACGGCGGCGGGCATCACTCGTTGAATGGAGGGATGTTGCCAGCGGTCGTGCAGGACTTCGCCCGACGGGTGGGGAATTTCGGGCAAAGATTTACCGAGAAGGTGGACCGGGTCCTGCGTCGCGAAATAGTTTCGAACATTGGTTTCCTGTCGGAGGTTATCCTGGGGGCGACGTTGGAGCACATTTTGCCACGTTTCCTGAACATCGCTGGTCAACTGGATAGCGAGCACGGCGAGCCAGATCGTGAGCAAGGCGGTTCGCCAGCGGGAATGAGAAATGAGGGCCAAGGCGACGCCTTGGAGCACTAATCCGATGAAGAATTGGTCGAGGTAGCGCGAAGACAGTGGACCGCCTTGGTTGCGGAAAATCGCGATGGACGCAGCGATGCCAAAATACCACAGCGCGAGTCCAATAAACGTGCGATCGAAGCCGTCTCGCCGGGCGGCGCGCAGGCGATTGAAAACGGTGAGGATGAGAGGGAGGGTGAACAGGACGCCTACGGCAATCCAGCCCTGCATCGGCCAAGCGAAAATGGTGGTCGCGACGGATACGACATCACCGAGTGATTCGGCACGCAGGGAGTCGTGACCGGGAACGTGGGTGCGTGACAGCCACCCAATGGTGACCCACAAAAAGGAGAGTCCCAGAGTGGCGATTTGGAAGGCGTTAATCTTTCTTCGCTGCGCGCAGTCCCAGCCCACTACGCCGATTACGGCGAGGGAGGACATGAGACCCGAGCCCATGGTGCCGAGCGCCAGAAAACCACAGAGCTGGCCCAGGGTCCAGCGCCAGCCGAATCCTTCGGCGGCGAGGACACCGCGCAAGTGGAGGAAGGTTAACCAGATCAGGAAGTAGAACTGGGACTGGAATGCATTTAAGGTATTTTCCCAGTCGAGTGGAAGTATCCATAACGCGGTGACTACAGTGGCAATCGCCGCGAAAGGTATGCCGGTGACGCGCCGGCGAATCCAGAGAAGGAAAGCGGGGACGAAGAGCGCGTGGAGCAGGGCATTAAACACGGTGGTGACGTAGCTGTCCCACTGCTGGTTTATCGCGGTGAGACCCAGAGTGTAAAGTTTGGTGAAAACGATGCGGTGCTCGTTATGCGGGTGCAGCATATCGTCGCTCGTCAGGCGGGATTCAAGCCACGGACGCAGGGCGTTCTCGCCTTCACCGTCGATTTGATCCCAGACGGGGAGGCTACTACCAGCGGTATCAATGAGCCAGAGTTTCGCGCCGAAGATCAGGAGCACGAGGCCGACCCACGGGATGATTTTTTTAACCGGTCGCCAGTTGATCATGAACGAAGGGAATGCGCGCCGAGCTGGAACGATAGCTCGAGAAAACCACGGGAGGGAGTCGTCGGTGCGTGCTGGCCCGCGAGGGGGGGCGGTAGCGGGCAGGAATGAACTGGTTTGTTTTTAACCACGAATGAACACGAAAGGCTTCGTCTACCGGCTACGCACTGAAAAACGCCGACCGGACGAACAATACCAAAAATACAAGAATCCAGAGAAGATATGGGTTACGTAGGCTGGGGAAGGTTTTCTAAACGGGCTCATTCACGCGGCGCATCTCCCTAGTATTCCGTGTTTTTCGGGCAGGTTCCAATCAACCGGTTCGGTCTAGACGCGAGGGGGCGTGGCAAAGGTGAAGTCCTGATAAAGTTTGGTGAGATTGGGATTGTAGGCGGGGTCTCGGTCCAAGACGCGAGCCCAGCGATCGCGCATGATTTTTACTTCCCGGCCGAAGCGTTCGATTTTATCGGGAGAATCTTCGACGCCCCGGCTGGCAGATTCGTGGTGATAAAGCTCCGCGTGCGGAGTCCACAGATTGCGGTAGCCGGCGGCATGAATACGCAGGCAGAGATCAACATCGTTGAAGGCCACGGGAAGCGACTTGGCGTCGAAGCCTCCCACGCTCTCGAAGACATCGCGACGCACGACCATGCAGGCGGCGGTGACGGCGGTGTAGTTTTGGACGAGGCGGAGGCGGTTAAATTGGCCTGCGCTGCCGCGCGGAAGGTCTTTGAACGCGTGTCCCGCGATACTGGGGGTGCCATTGAGACCGCCGATGCCAAGGATGACGCCGGCGTGTTGGACGGTGTCGTCGGGGAAGTAGAGCATCGCGCCGACCGCCCCGATTGCTGGTCGCAGTGCTTGGGAAACCATCTCGCGCAACCAGTCGGCATGGATGATTTCGAGATCGTTATTGAGGAACGCGAGGACGGAGCCTTCGGCGTGTTGCACGGCGAAGTTATTGATGGCGGAGAAATTGAATTCACCCGCGTAGTCGATGACTTTGACGCCTTCGGTGGTGAGGGCCTTAAAGTAGTCTAGAATCGTCGGATCGTCGGATTGATGGTTGACGACAATGATTTCGAGGTTCGGGTAATCGGTGCGACCGCGAAGCGAATCCAGGCAAGTGCGCAGCATTCCGAATCCGTTGTAGGTCGGAATGATTACGGTGACCAGTGGGAGGTATTCGGGGAGGTGATACTGAAGCCGCCAGTGCCGCCCTTCGACGGGGACGAGTTTGGCGGGAATCTGCTGGGTCGCGATGAAGTCGGTGAGGGCGCGCTCGGCGGCATCGAGCGGGTAGTCGGCTTTTTCCTCGGGCGTCAGGGCGGTAGACCCGGGGATCGCGCGCCAATGGTAGAGCACACGGGCGATGTGGTGAATTTTAGCCGCGTCGAGATCAGCGGTGGCGCGGAGCGTGAGATCCCAATCTTGGCTGCCCTCGTAACCCTCGCGAAAACCGCCGATGGTCGTGAGACGATTGCGACGGAAGACGGAGAGGTGGCAGGTGTAGTTCTGACCGAGGAGCAGGTCGGGATTCCAATCGGGTTTAAAATAGGGATCCGACCGCAGGCCCGCTTCGTCGATCTTGTCTTCATCGGAGTAGATGAATTGGAGATCGGGTTGGGCTTCGAGGGCGAAGATAACTTCGGCGAGGGCGTGAGGCGTGAGCTCGTCGTCGTGATCGAGGAGCGCCACAAAAACGCCCGTGACGAGTGCAAGGGCGGAATTGGACGCGGCAGAAATATGGCCGTTCTCGCGGCGACGGACGGTTTTGATGCGGGCGTCGCGTTTGGCGTAGTCGCGGAGGATGGCGTCGACATGGGGGGCGGGGCTGGCGTCGTCGGCAATGCAGAGTTCCCAGTTGGGATAGTATTGCCCGCGCACTGACTCGATCGCGCGGATGAGCCACTGTTCCGGTGCATTGAAGACCGGCATGATGATTGAAATCACTGGGCGCTGAGTCGGCTGAAGGGCTTCGATACGGGCGCGGTAGTTGATGGCATCGGCGAGGTTCAACGTATCGTAACGTTGCACCCAAGCACGGTAGTCGCGGCGGAGGCTATCGGGGCTGTTGGTGGCCACGCGGGTGGCGCGGGCGGCGAACCGGCGCCATGCGCCATCGGCGGTGAGCGCCTCGAAAACAGTTTCTCCCACCCAGCCGGAGGGCAGTTCGTAATCGGCGCAAAAGCCGGGATTCGCCGCGAACGGGTGATCACGGTGAAGACGGGCCACGTCGGATCGGGGGGAGCCAAATTCGGCGGAGAGAACGAGATCACCGGCCAAGATGCGCACCTCGATGATTTCCTGTTGATCGGCGGCAATGACCCAGCCCCTCATGCGACCTCGGGGCGGGATGGCGGCCCAATCGAGTGGTTCGTCCAAGGTGTACGGGAGGCCGGGATCGATGGGGCGATACCCGACGGTTGCCGGTTCGTTGAGGGCAAGCGGAGTCTCAGATGGATTGGGCGGCGAGGAATCGGTGATCGGGCGGTTGAAACGGTCGATCAGGAGGCGACGGAGCGCGCGGAAGGGCGCAGTCAATACCCAGGAGGCAGATTGAGTGTAGCGCTGGTTGCGCAGCTCGAGCCGGTGGATGGTCTTGGCGTGCTCGCGTTCGTTGTGAGCGAGGAGGGCGCGCAGCTCGGTGGTTTCGGTCTCCAGCTTGGTGATCGTGGGCGCGAGCTGTTGGTTGAGGGTTTGGGTAAGGGCGGCGAGTTCGGCGCGCACGTTTTCGGTCACGTGTTTCTCGGCCTGTAGTTTGGCGGTGATGTAGCGTTCGCCGGCGGCGTGATTGGCATCGCTTTGGCGGGTGGCGGCGAGGTCGGTTTGAAGTTGCGCGTGGGAGGCGGCGAGGCAGCGGACGCGTTGTCCGAGATCGGAGTCGAGTCGGCTCACGAGCACGGCGGTTTCGTCGCGCGTGGCGGGTTGCCGGCCAAACACGGATGGCAGCGAGGCGGTGGTGTCGTAGAAGGCGGCGAGGGCGGCGGTATTGGCGGCGAGATCGAAATGGGCTTCCGCGAATTGGCGAGCGCCGGTGGCGAGGGTTGAGGCGAGGGTTGAATCGCTAAAAATCTCGACGCAGCGCGCGGCGATCTCGGCGGGCGTGGATTCGCCGAGGAGAAGGGTGTTTTCGCGATCGCTTAGGGCGAGGCCGATGTTGGTGGCGGGGACGATGGTGGGGCGCCCGGCCCAGAGGAACTCGGGAATTTTGGAGGGCAGGCGGTAGGCGTTAAAATCATCGAGGGTGCCGGGTTGCACGAGAACGTCGGCGGCGGCAATGAGGGCGGGCAGACGCGATTTGGGTAAAAACCCGAGGTGAATGACAAATCCGCGGGCAAGCGGATCGAGCGTGGTGGCGTATTCGGGCGGGTTGAGACCGGTGCGGACAAGCCGAGTGGGGTGGCCGGATTCATTGAGTTGGCGCACCGCGATGCTGAGAGCGCGGATGTCATTGAGATTGGCGAACGTGGTGCTGCCGGGGTAGACGATGAGCTTCTCGCCGTCGGATAGTTTTAGCTGAGCGCGCGCGGTGCGCACGTCGGCGACGGGAACGGGGGCGGAGTCGAGGCCGGGGAGGAGCAGGTGAGTTGCCGGGCCGTCGGGAATGAGCTGGGTGAGCTTTTCCGTGATGTGAGTCACGCCGTGGGCAAGACGCAGAAAATTTTGGGAGCGAGTGGGGTGCGAGAGGTTGAGCGGCAGGACCGCGGCGAGTTCTTCGTCGGAAAGGGTGGTGAGTTCGGCTGCGGGACGTTGCGCGAAGACAGCGGCGAGATGGGCTTCATTGTCCTCGAGATGAATGATGAGGCGGACGTCGGGGTGCGCCGCCAAATATGCCATGGTGAAGGCCCGAACGTTTTCGCGAGGGGTCCAAGCGTGGATCAGATCGGCCGGGGCGCGATTGGGGAAGCCAGCGCCCTCGTTGAGAATCTGGCTAAAGGTTCGAACGGGATAGAGTCGATCGGGGAGGGTGGAGGCCGTTTCGAGGTGATCGGGGATCGCCACCACGCAGGTGTGACCCTGCCGGGTAAGCTGGTTCGCAAATGCCCCAAGGTGGTTGAGGCTGTTGGACGTGCAGTCGCCGTAGTTCGCAAAGAGGATATTCACGGTAGTAGAAGCGGATCAGGCTAGGGGGAGAGACTCGATCAATTCCAGAACCGTTTTTGCGGTGGATTCCCAGCGGTAGTGGTTCGCCCGGGCCAGGCCGGCAGTGCGGAGGCGCGGGGCGAGTGACGGATCGGCGTCGAGTTGGAGCATGGCCGCGGTCCAAGCGGAGGGCTCATCGGGGGAGCAAAATAGTGCACCATCGGGTCCGGCCACCTCGGGGAGGCTGGCGACGTTGGCGGCGATCACGGGTAATTGTTGACTGAAGGCTTCGAGCACGGGCAGCCCGAATCCCTCGTGCCAGCTCGGTTGAAGGAGCGCAAAGCTCGTGGTGAATGCTTCGCGAAGATCGCGATCGTCGAGGTAGCCGGAGTATTCGACCGGGAGACCGCGAGTTCGGAGGGCGGCGATGCGGTCGTGGATCTTGGCGGAACTCCATCCGCGACCACCAACGACGCGGAGGGGACGGGGGGCGTTCGATTGGGCGTGGTAGGCTTCGTAAGCGTTGAGGGCGCACGAGTGGTTCTTGCGCGGTTCGACTGATCCGACCATGAGCCAAGGCGCATCGAGAGCGGTGGTCGGTTCGGTCGAGACGATGGGCCAGCGACTGGCTCCTCCGGCGATGGCGTGGGGGCGTTGACTCGCGGCCAGCCAGCCGGGAAAGAGAGATTCGAAATCGGCGCGAGTGGACTCACTGACGAAGAGAAACGCGGCGGCGCGGCTGAGGGCTTGTCCGAGTTCGCGTTGGCAGACGAGGCGAGTGGCGGCGGTCGCGAACTGCGGGTGGGTCCAAAACACCAGATCATGCACGACGTAGATCAATTTGGTGCCGGGCATTTTTGGGGCATGGTAACTGGAAGCGATGACGACGTCGGGCTGGCCGGGAAGGGGAGTGGTGCCGTCTTCGATCGAACGCCAGAGGGCGCGGGCGGGTTCGGGCAACATCTCGATCATGGGCATGGCGATGCCGGCGCCGGTGAGGCGAGTGCCGTGGCCGGGCTCGCCGTTTATCCAGTCACCAAATTGGTGATACAACACAAATTCGTGGCCGCGAGGTTGGCCGGAGGTGACCAAGGCGCGGGCGAGGGCATCGGCATACCAAGCGCAACCGGCGCGTTCGGCGGAGGTTTGGGCGACATCGAGTCCAATTTTCATGGCACAAGATTGCGCGCGGCGGCGTGAAGAAAGTGAGCGAGACGACTTGCCTCGAAGTGGAGGGAGAAGCGCGTGAGTTGTTCGCGACCGGCGGTGACGAGTTGCGCGCGCAGTTTTTGATTCCGGGCGATGGCCGCGAGTTTAGCGGCGAGGGCGATGGGACTCGCGGGATCAAACCAGAGGCAGGCGTCGCCGCCGACCTCGGGTAAAGCCGAGGCTTGGGCCGCGAGGACTGGAACACCGTGGTGGAAGGCCTCGACGAGTGGAATGCCGAAGCCCTCGTGGAGAGAAGGGAAAACTAGGGCTCCGGCGTCGCGCCAGATCGCCGCGAACTCGGCATCGGGAATGTGGCCACGAAATTGAACGCTGTCGGCTAAACCCAGCGCGGCGGCGAGTGCTTGCAGCGACTGCATGCGATCATCGGGATGACCGGTGAGGACGAGGGGCCACGCGTTGTCGCCGGCGGTGTGCCGATAAAGCCGATACGCCGTGAGCAGCACTTCGTGGTTCTTATGCGGCCAGAAATTAGCGGGATAGAAAAAGAACGGATCAGCGGCTGAGTCCGCGGGACGAGCGACGCGGGGGCCGAGCCGATCGTGGGCGGGAATGTAGGTGTGGAAACACTGCGAGGGATGGGCACCGTAGTGGTGAGCGAGTCGATTGGAGCCGTGTTGAGAAAGGCTCTGGAGCCACGTGGCGGCCCCCACAACGCGTTTGATGGAGTCTTCGCGGAAGTTGACCTCTTCGATCGGCAGCGCACCGGGCAAATCGCGGTGGAGCAGGTCGACGATTAAGGCGACGCTCGGAAGGTTAGGGCGGGCAAACGAAGAGACGGCGAAAGGGCAATAAAGCACCGCGGGAGGATAGGCGCTTTCGAGTTGGGTAATCGTGGTGGGCGGTGGTTTAGCCCGGGCGGACGGGACGGTCCAAGTGCTGCCGTCCTGGAGGGCGGCGACGTCGATGTCGCGGAGGAAGGAAAGCTCTGAGGCGAGCCCCACATTAGCGAGGACGACGAATTTCAGGTTGGGCCAGGACAGGTTGCCCATTTCGCGGAGGAAGGCGTAGACGTAGGGTTTGATGCCGCCGTTGGCGCCACCGGGCTGCATGCGCATGAGATCGACCCAGACAATGGCGGGTTCTTTTTCGCGCGCGACTCGGGTTTCGGCCTGAACCAACACGGCATGGTGGCTCGCTTTTACGGACGCAGGCAGATCCCGATCAATGAGGGTTCGAGCGCGGTGCTCTCGAAATGAACGAGCCGCGGCGGAGCGTTGCGCGGTTTCGATGGCGGCGGTGCGTGGCCCCCAGCGTTCAAGGAAGCGTTGAGCGTTGCGAAACTCGTAGGTGCCACGGCCTGCGCTGGTCGAAACGGCGTGTTTGATGACGGCGCGGTGGGCGACGTAGATAGTCCAACCCGCTTCGCGGGCGCGGAGGCAGAGATCGACATCTTCGAATCCATTGCGGTAGCGCTCGTCGAGACCGCGCATGGCGACAAACCACTGACGCGGCACGAGACAACACGCGGCGGTGACGGCGGGCACGCGCTCGAAATCGGGCTTCCCCGGGAGTTCGGTGAGTTCAAATTGACGATGGCGCGGGTAGCCCCCGTCAATAAAATCAATGCCGGCGTGATCGATGGAGCCGTCGGTGGTGGTGACCTGGACCGAGCCGATGATGCCGGCGTCGGGCTGAGCGGCGCGCCCGTCAAGCATGGCTTCGATCGCACCGGGAGTCAGTTCGGCGTCGTTATTAAGGAGGCACAACCAATGGCCGGTGGCGGCGTGAGCGCCTCGATTGGTGGAAACGGCAAAGCCTTGGTTGGACTCATTGAAGAGGCAGCGGAAAGGAGCGGGGAGTGACCGAAGGTAGGCCCGAGTTTCCGTATCACTACCGTCGTCGATCAGGATGACTTCATGTTTGATGGAGTCGGGAACGTGAGCCCGCAGAGAATCAACGCACGCTTGGGTGTGCGCCAACTGGTTGAATACGGGAATGATGAACGAAACCTGCACGATGCGAGAGTATGGCTGATCGAAGGCGGACCAAAGGCCGTCGGCAACGCTAATGCCGAATCGTGGGAAACTCCTAACGGATGGTCAGTTCTTTGATATACGACCAGTCGTAGCCGGGGTTGTGGTCGGGGCCGGCGTCGATTTGGAGTTCGAAGGTGTGGTGGGCGGGGAGGACGATTTCGGCGTGAAGGGTGCCGCGGTCAGCTTCGTTGGTGATCGGTTGGACGAAGTCGTGCCAGACGAGGCGGACGCGTTGGTCGGGGCCGCGGATGTAGGCGCGGAAGCGAACCCCGTCACTGTCGCGATTTTTCTCCCAGATTTCAGGGAGGATTCCGTAGCCGAGGGTGACGATGCGGTCGCGTGAAAGTGAATCGAAACGCAGCGCACCGGGGGGGTGGAGATGCAAGACCGACTCAGGACCGAGGAGCATCTGCGCGGGATCGTATTTTTTGAAAACGCCGTTGGGCAACGGCTGGACCTGAGGGAACATTTCGAGCGCGTAGTCGAGCGCGAGGGGCTGCCATTCGGGGGCAATGAATTCGAGGCGGGATTCGCCGGGACCCATGCGGTCGGGGCGGCCCGGTAAAATTCGGCCGGACGCAATGAGTTCAGCGATGCGGGGAGCCAGACGATCGCGGGTGGCGGCGTTGACGTAGATGTCGGCGGCAGAGGTCGAGGCCACGGGATCGGTGAGTAATCCGAGTTCGCGGCAGCGGTGATGAATAAACGCCGTGTCTCCAGCGATGGAATCGAATGCGACTAACACGGTGTAGTCGGCTGGGGCCAAGGCGGCGCGAGAGGCGAGCCAAGCATCGTTATCGGATTCGTGGGTTTCGCGCACACCAGCCATGGAGCGATCGGTGTAGTAGGTGAGGATAGGGTTCCACTCGCGACCGAAGAGAATGAGATTGTCTTTGGGGAGCGTGAGATCGTGGAGGAGCTCGGCCAGCCCGGGGGTTGAACGAATTTTGGCCTGACTGTGACCGAAACCTTGGCGGAAGGCTTGGATTTGGGTGGCCAATGCCGCGACCACGGCGAGGGCGACAAACAATCGAACCGTTTTACGAGACTCCGCGCGTTGCCACAGGGCCGCGAAACCCAGACCCACCGCGATGGCGATCGCAGGGGCCACGGCCATAAAATAGTAGTCGTGCACGTAGTAGAGATTGGCAAAAGCCAGCGGCCCGACCACGACTGCGCTGAGGGCAATCGAAATGGCACTGCGCTGTAGCCGGTTGCCCCAAATGAGGCCGACGGCGAGCATCCCGTAGATCCAAGCGGGCAGCACGAGGGTCAAATGGTCGGCGAGACGGGCCCACCAAGCAGGATCGAGGCGTTGGGCGATCGAGCCCCAATTCCACTCTCGCAAGGCGGTGGAGGTGAGGAAGTCGGCAAACGGATGCGCGGCCTTAACGACATCGGAGTGATGCGTCCACCAGATGGCCAGAATGAGGGCGGGGGCGGTCATGAAACCGGCCCGATAGACGGCGGTGCGATTGGTCTTTCGCCAGACGGCGAGCATGACAATCAACGCGGGGGCGAGGCAGACGGCGAAAGTGGTGATCTTGGTCAGCGCGGCGACAATTCCGATCGCGGTGGTGGCGAACAGCCATTGGCGTTCGATGGCGGAGCGATGGAGTGCCTCGACGAAACCGGCGAGCCACCAGCAGGCGAGCGCGGTGGCGGCGGTTTCAATGAGCAGGGCGCGAGAGTAGTGGGCGTAGAGCGGGGAGGTCAGTAACAGGGCGAGGACAAAGCAGCGTTCGGTCACGCCGAGTTTGATGCGCCCGAGCAACAGCCAGATGGCAGGAAGCGCGGCGAGTCCGAAGAAGACGGATACGAGTCGCCCGGCGCTCTCGATATCGCCGCCAGTCAGGTGGGCGGTGAACGAAGTGAGGAGTTGGTAGGTCGGGAATTCCATGGGGACCGACCAAGGCGCCCCGAGACCATTGAACGGGGTGAGGGGGCTCGGACCTTGCGCGTGGAGCATCTCCGCCATGATCGCGGTTTGGGTTTGGCGTGAGCTGTGCGAATCGGTCAAGGAGTGGTTCCAGCCGATCGAAGTGGCCCAAAAGAAAAACACGAGGGAGGCGCCGAGCAGCGCACTGCCCATCGGGTGGGAGCGGGCGACGGTGATGAATGACGATGAAGTCTTCATGAATGATTGATCGGACTCGACTCAGGTGACTGACCCCAAGCCCAAACCGGAGCGAGAATCCAACAACTCACGATCAAGGGCACACATGGCCCTAGATAATTGCCGGCGATGGCAGAAAAGGAAGTGACGTGCACGAGGGAAACAACGAGGAGCAGGGCGGTCGCGCCACCCCAGAGAGAAAGCAAAACGGTCAAATAGAACCGGGCGCTTAAGGAGTGCCGAATCCGACGAGCAATGACGCCGGTGGCGAAGAGAGCCAACAGCGTTAATGGCCAGCCCACGAACGCGAAAGCCGAGCGAACGATCATGCGAGCCCGAGAATCTTGATCAGTGGGTGGGACGGTGAGGACGGGCGTGACGTTTAAGAACGCGGCGTGGCGGGAAATATCAGCAGGATCGCCGGCCGAGGCGATGCCGTGGGCACCGAAGTGAGTGAATCGCACGACGAGATCGAGTGATTTGAACCAACCCTTGACCACCTCCAGAGTGTAGGAGTCGTGCCACACCGGAAAGAAACCATGGCGCGGCGGACTGCCGGGGATTTTACCCCGGTCCACGGCGGCGTTGATTTCATCGGCGACCTGTTGCCAATAGTCTTCGGCAGCCGGGGCGGAAGCGTAGTGGCCACGACTGGTGGCGGCTTCGCGGAGCGCCCACTGAAACCAGCCGCCACGGATCTCTTGCAGAGCCCGAGGGTTGTCGGGATCGTCCGGCCAACCGGCACGACCCCAACTGCGGGTGAGTGGCCCCTCCAGCGCCCACTCCAGTTCGGCGAAGGCAGGACTGTGAGGGTAGATCAGTTTGCGAGCACCGGAGGTCACGGGAACGACCGGTAGTGGATCCGGGGCGGTGACCCGAAGCATGGCGCCGTAGGCGGCAGGAAATGCGCCTTCGGTGACGTCGACCCCCATGGGCACTTCGTAATAAGCGTAGTTAATGGCGCGGAGCATCAGCCGACCGCCGATGAACAAAACGACCGGGAGCAGAGCGCAGGCTAACCAAGCAGAGCGGGACGCGGAGGAACGATTCCAACCCGCAAAAATGAAGCCGGTGAGCAGCAGCAGCACGGTGGGAGCGAGCCAGATGCCTTCTTCGCGGGAATACCAAAATGCCGTGCCCGCAATCCCGGTGAGCAGAGCCCAAGGCCAGATGAATCGCGCCGACTTTTCGGCCCGAACAACCATGCCGATGAGCCCGGCAAGAGTCAGGAGGGTGAGGGCCGGTTGAATGGCCCCCCGGAGGACGCGTCCGATTAATTCGGACGATAGCGAGTGCGGTTCGAACAGCAAAACGATGAGTAACAGAAGGCGCCATTCCGCGCGGCGAAGCCAGGGGCTGACCGCGGCGACAAAGATCAAGCAAGCCGACCCGTGCAAGAGGATCTCGTTTAATTGCACGGAAACGCCAGTCAGGGAAGACAGCGCCAGGAAAACGGAGTAAGTGGGGCCTTTGGCGAGGGTGAGTTGTCCGAATGGTCCGAGCCAGTTGCCGGCGGCGATCGACATGGCTTGTTCCACGAACAGTTTGTCGTCGTGCTGCATGTGCGCTTGAACGCTCAGCCCCAACCCGGAGGCGAGCCAGAGTTTCGCCGCCACTAACCCGAGTGCGATTATCCAGAAGACGGGCGCGAAAGGAAGGAGGGGACGCAGGGCCAGCCAGACTAGGATCAGGCCAGCCAACAGGGCACTGATGATCGCGGCCCAATACACGACGCTGGAGCTGCTGGCGTAGCGGGAAGTGAATTGGACCCGTTCGAGGGTCATGGGCACGGTGAGTTCGTCGGGGAAATCAATTCGGGCGAGCAGGCTGGCCTCCATCGTCCAGACCAAGGCGTGTCCGGTGAGGGTGGGCTCGGCGACGGCGGTGACGACCTGGTCTTGATCCAGTCTGAGCGGGAGGTGCTCGGGCGAGGCATAGACATACCAGCCGCCGGGTTGGGCATCGCCGGTAAACTCGAGCCTGAGTTCATCGAGGGGGAATGTGCCCGCGGGGATGTTGACGGTGCCATGCGGGTCGGAGCCGGTGACGGTAAACACGCCAGTCGTCGGGTCCCAGTCAAGGTGATGGCGATCGACGATTTCGAAGTCGACCGGTAGGCGTTCCTGCACGCGTTGAAATTGCCGGATTCCAGCCAATCCCGCCGCCATAACGACTAAGGCGAGCGCAAGGAAGAGCGGCCGGCGCAAGGTTTTCACCGGCGGAGACGCAGCCGGATCATATCGATAAAAAACCCGGCGAGGGTGAGTTGGAGGGACAAAACGAAGCAGGTCACAGATGGGACGACCCACCGCAATATCCGGGTGGGTGACAAGTCGCCAAAGGCGGTCTGCTGCCACATCATTACGGCTTCGAAAGTGAGGACGATACCCACGGCCGCGAGGGCGATGGCGCCCACGATACTGCGTTCGACGGAGAACCACGCAAAGGGAGGGGGGGGGCTTTTTCCCGTGGTGAGTGAAAGACCGGCTTCGTGCACAAAGACCTTGGAAATCATGGCGAAAGCCACGGCTTGAAAACCGCAAAGGATCGCGGCGGCGGCGTAGAGCAGGGTATGCACATCGAAAGTGACGGCGCCGATTGTGACCGGACCGGTGAGGAGCGCCGCAAAGCCGGCTAGCCCGGCGAGGAGCAAGAGCAGTCCCGGGAGCAGGAAAACCCAGCGCGGGCTAAAAAGCAGCATGAACCGCAAGTGCCGCCAGCCGTCACGCCAGGGACGCAGATGAGGGGGGCGGTCGCGTCCATCGGGTCGGAGCGAGACGGGGGTCTCGACTATTTTGAGGCCAGATAGGGCGGCCTTGATGACCATTTCGGAAGCGAATTCCATTCCCCCGGTGCGAAGTTTTAGGCCGACAATCACCGCCTTGGATCCACCGCGGAGGCCACAGTGGAAATCGCGGGTGGGAATCTTGAAGAGCAGGCGACCGAGGTAACTGAGGACGGGGTTGCCGATGTAGCGATTCTTCCACGGCATGGCGCCGGCGTGGATGCCACCGGCGAAGCGATTTCCCATGACAATATCGGCACCGTTGCGGAGGGCTTCGAGCATGGGGCCAGATTCACGAAAGTCGTAACTGCCATCACAATCGGCCATGATCACGTAGCGACCACGCGCGGCGTTGATGCCAGTGTTGAGGGCGTGGCCATACCCGCGCTGAGGGACGGACACGACACGCGCACCGGCGGCTTCGGCGATCGCTTGAGATCCGTCGGTGCTGCCATTATCGGCGACCAGAATTTCACCGGAGACACCGAGCTGTTTGAGGGTATCTCGGGCTTCCTGCAGGCAGCCGGGCAGGGTCAGGCGCTCATCCAAGCACGGCATGAGCAGGGTGAGTTCTACGGATTCGAGCGACGGGGAATCTGCCATGGTAAAAGTCTACTGGAAATTGATGTCGGCCCAGGCCGTCCAGTCCCAGCCGGGATGACTGCGGATAGAAGTTTCAAAAATAATCTGCCCATCGGGGAGAGCGGAAGTGTCGAGGGCGAAGGGGAGTAATCCGCGGTCAGACGCGTGGGTGACGGGATCGATTTCGCGGCGATAGAGTTCGCGTCGTTCGGTGCCGTCGGTCCAAGCGATCGTGAAAACGGCGCCGTCGGTTTCGCCGCCATTACTGTAAGCATCAACGGGATACCCATGTGATCCCGTGAGGCGGTTGGTGCCCGTGCTGAAGTTGAACGTCATGAAGCTCGGAGCATGGAGCACGATGGCTTCGCGGTCGTCGATTTCGATGATAGAAATGGGAGTGGCGCTCCCGAAATCAACGGGTAGGCGCGAGAAAAGAGAGAATCTCACGCGCTCGATTTGGCGTTGGTATTCGCCTTTCGTATCGGTGGGGGGAGTGCGGGAGATTTTCACAACGGAGTGATCGGCGAAGAATCTGCGATCTTCCTCGTTAACGAGGAGGGTGATGTGATCGACCTTGCGGGGATTTTCACCGCCGTGGGCTTCGAGGTAGCTTTCGAAATCGGTGACGTGAGGACTAATGGGGAAACCGGCGCGGGCGGAAGTGAGAGGCATGCGATAGAGGAGCTCTTCGCCTTGATCCGGGACAACCTTGAGATGAACGAAAGGAGGTTTGTAGAGGAAATTGCGGACGCGACCGAGCAGGGAGAACGGGAGGTCAACCTCGAGCCAGATGTGTTCGGCACCGTATTCGGAGAGGGAGAGCGGTTCGTCAATGGCGAGGACGACGGTCCGCAGGAGACGAGGGCGCAGCGAATCGACGGGGGGAGGGTTGTCGCGACGTTGAAAGAGGTAGAAATCGTTTTCGAGCAGCTTGAAGGTGTAGAGATGCGGGAAGAACGCCATGAGCTGCGAGTCATCCATGAGCAGCGGGCGTTCGTCGATTGCTTGGAGCTTGAGGAGCATGAACTCGGGGGCGTCTGGCGAGGTGATGAAGTCCGCGTTCAGCTCGGCCAGGCGCGGGGTGTAGACGGTGTAACTCTGAAAGACGGGGCGCGGAGTGTAGTTGAAGTCGTTGAACAGGGCGATGGCTTGCTCGAAGCCGAGGACATCCATGCTGGCATCACCGACGAGCTCTTGGGTTTTCGTCAGTTTTCCTTTGCGGTGCCAGTCATCGACCGCGCCTTGAAGATCGCCCTTGAATCGCTCCCAATCACCGATGCCTTTGATCGTTTTCAGAATATCGTCGTTGGCCACATTAGGGGCGTATTCGACCACCGCACTGAACGTGCCATGCATGCCTTTCAGGCTGAAAAGTATGACGATAAAGAGGGCGGTGCGCGGAATGAAAGACGATTTGACGCGCTCGCGGAAGAGCGCGGGGAATCCCACGGCGGGCACGAGGGCGCAGAAGAAAAAGCCGAGCATGTGGCCATCAGCCCGGACGAAACCGTGTTTCCAATTGAGGAAAAGAAACGCGGCGAGGATCAGCAACTGAGCGCCGGAGCGAATGCGGTCGGGTTGGGTGATCAGGTGCCAGATCACGTAGACCGCGATGCCGGTGAACACGATCAGAGCGGTGGTGAGTTGGCCGTCGGGAGTCGGGATGCCCATCGCGGCTTGGTAGCCGGAGCTCACGCTGAGCGAATTGACGGCGTAAGCGGGAAGGGCGAGGAGTGACTGACCGCAAACGACCCACAGCGCGAGGAATCCTCCGCCATAGGTGGCGAGGAGTCGACCGGCGGCGGCGCGATCGCGACGGTTCCACGCGTAGGCGATGACCACCAAAACGACGAAGCCGGTGAAGAGTAGGTTGGTGAACTTGATGACGGCGAGAAAGGCGAGGAAGGCGCCGAACAGTAACTCCCGCGGTTTTTCTCCGGCGGAAAGTCGGCCGATCATGATCCAACCTGAGAAGGCGATGACGATCATGTGCAGGGCATCGCCGTAGCTGACCCCCCACAGGATAAAGAAGGCAAAGTAGCAAAAGCGGGAAAGCCCGGTGAAAGCGCGTCCGGTCGTGACCACCATGGTGGCGACGATCGCACTAAAGGCGGTTTGAAACGCGATGTAGGCCCAGAGGTAAAGGCCGGTAAACGTGTTGCCCAGCAGGAAGCCCAGCGGGCCGTAGGTAAACACCACGCCTTCTCCGAACGGGTAACCACGATGGAAGAAGTAGGCGAGGGCTTGGCGCCATGAGGAATCGAGCTCTAGCACCGGCTTTTCCGGGAGATTGAACGTATGCAAGGCGATCACAATCCACAGCAACATCTCGCCGACTCGATGGGGAGACGGTAAAGAAAGGGGAGGGGAAGTGGATTGGGCCGCTTGGGGCATGAGGTGGGTGATTCAATGCATCCGGGGGGATGCGTCTAGGGTGAAGTTTCGAAGATGAGGTCGCGCCAATACGTCCAGTCGGAGGAACCATCGCCGACGGGGCCGGAAGTTATCTTGAGGATTAGCCTATCACCGGGGGCATTTGATGGAATTTCCACGCGAAAATTCTGGTCGCCGGCATCACCCGGACGGAGTTGCGGTTGGATGGTGCGACGGAAGAGGATCGTGTTAGTCCCATTGGCCCGCTGCAGGCGCACAATAAACTCGGCGCCGTCGGAGGGGTGGGGGTTCTCAGGTGCGTAGGCTCCAGCTTCTAAACCGAGTGATCCCCGGAGCACGACGGCCCCCGTCGGGACCGCGTATTCGACGATGGCGGGGGCGTGCATGGCGAACATGCGGCGACCGTGGTCCAGGGCAAGGCGGGCGCCAAATCGGGCTTGAATACCGAGAGCGGGGGTGGATTGAGCAATCAGAGGGATCGCGAAATCGGATTGCTGGGCGGGCGAGGCGAGGATTGCGATGGTGGTGATTTCGCGAGGATCACTCGCTTCCCACCCGCCGCCCTCGGCGCGGGCCAGGGCACGGATCGTGATTGACTTGGTCGACGAATCGACGGCCACCGGAACCGTGATACGAGAGGCCGCGCCGGCGTGAAGATCGACGGCGGCGACGACCCGGCCATCGATCTCGAGTCCAATGCCGGTGAGCTTGGTTTTGAGGTCGATCGTTTGGGCGGAGATGCCGATACTATTACGCCCCGGTCCCAACGCTTCGCCCGGATTGACGCGAGGTTGGGTCAGGGTTCGCCTCTCGGTGGCACTGATCGCAGAAGCGTTGTCGGCTCCGGATCGAACCCAAACGCGAAACCCGTGACCCACGTAGATTTGGGATTCGATTTCGACGTAGTGCTTTTCAATCCAATCTCTGAGCAAGGGGAAATTCTCAATGGGATATTTGTCGAAATGGCGATGCCCGCCCGCCGAGCTATCGATGATAAAGCGCGGACTCGATTTATTGAGATCGGCCAGGAGCTGATCCATGGCACCGGGAATAATGGCGTAGGCCGTATCAACATCGTCGCCGATGTTGGACCACGGGATGAGACCCGTCTGAAAAGTGCAGTAGAGGAAACGGGTCGCGGGCAGACGTTGCGAATAGTAATAAATATCGGGATTGAATCCCCAAACAAACAAGCGGTCGGCAGAACTGGACTGTTGGCGGATAAACTCGGAAACACCCCGCGCGGGATCGGGGCCGTAAACCGGGAGTTTGCGAGCGGCCATAGGGGTGAACGTCACGCCCAGCAGTAAGAACAAGCCCAAGAGGAAACCGGCAATACGCAGGGCGAGATGGGGGGGCTGGCAGCTGGAGATGGCGGAAATGATTCGGCCCGGGATCAGGGCGGCGAGCCAGGCCACGGGCGCTAGCACCGGGAAAAAATAGTGATCGTAACCCCGGCCCCCGGCCATCGCGGCACCGAGCGAGAAGATAAGCCAAGCGAGCAAATAGATCTCCCCACGGCGGCGAGGCTCGACGGAGGCTTCGGGGCGGGCCTGGAGCACGCGCACGGTTAGCCAAATCAACGCACTCCCGGCGGTGGCCAGCAGCACGGGATAGAACTCGGCCAGCTGCGTGATGAGCACCGAAGCGGAAGTGATTTTCTCGATGAATGTGTATTCAGCACCGTAATACTGCAGGTTGTAAGTCCAGGTGTAGAAGAGGAAATCAGGCCCAGCTCCCTTGAGGTAATAGACGGCGAAACATCCGCCGATCACTGCCGCGAAGACCACGACGGTGAGGAGAATGCCCCGAACCGCCGTAGCGCGACCGCTGGTTTGAAAGAGGGCTAGACCGATGAGAGCGAGAAGGGGGGGGAGGATCTCGAGGAGAGCGGATTGCTTACTCAGTGCGGCCAAACCGAGTAGCAAGGCAGTGCCGCCGGTGCGCCAGAGCGATGGTGGAGCGGGGTAGCCCCCGAAAAATACGGCGGCGGCGGTGGTGGTGAAAAAGACCACGAACCACTCGGTGTGCACGGCGAACACGTCGCCGGGGAAGAGCAGATAGGAAGAAAAGGCGACGAAGGTGAGGGCGGCCCCGATTCCAGTAGGTAGGCCGTGGATACGAGTCGCAGTGCGACCGAGCATCCAAGCGGAGAGGCCGAGTAATACGGCGACCAAGATGCGCACCGGCACGAGGCTCGGACCGGCCAAAGCAAACATGGCCGTGAACACGTGATAGGTTAACGGAGTGCGTTGATCGATGGCATCGACGTAGAGCGTGCCGCCATCGAGGAGGATTTGGGCGATAGCGGCATGGATCGTCTCGTCGACGTTCCACATCAAGTGGCCGAAACTGGGGCCGCGGAGGAAGCAGACCCATCCGACAAGCCCGACCCCGGTCAACCAGGGCAAGAGACGAATCACGGAAGGAGGGAGCTTAAACGACATCGATTACCAACTGGATTCGACGCGGTCGCCGCGACCGGAGAGGCGGTGGGGCGTGATGCGCCGGGTGTTGCCATCGTAGTCGAGCACGGCTTCGCGGGCGAGGTCGGCATGCTTGGGCAGAACGCGATTCAGGTCGTAGGCGCGCACGACCTTGGAATAACCCATGGGCACGGTGGAGGTGCCGTGCAGGAGTTTGTCGAGGCAAGTCTTCATGGCCCTGGCGAACTTGATGGGGTCGCCGGGAGGCACGAGGTAGGCTTCGGCTTTGTCTGTCACCATTTCGGGGATACCGTGCACGTTGGTGCTGACGATAGGGGCTTCGAACGCCATGGCTTCGAGGAGCACGCGGGGGAAAGATTCCTCGAAAGACGTGCAGACAAAAATATTGGCGGCGCGGAAATATTCGTAGACGCGGTCCGTCTCGTTGACGATTTGAATGATGGCGGAGAGACCGAGTCGGTCGATGTCTTTACGGAGTGAATCCTGAAACTCACCGGGACGGCCACCGACGATGAGGAAGCGGTATTTTCCGCCCCCCGCGAAGTGCTTCATGAAGTAGTCGACGGTGCGGATAAAGACGTGTTGGCCCTTGCGCTCGCAGACGGTGCCGATGTTAGCGATGATTTGTTCATCGGGAGCAAACCCGAGTTTGGCGCGCATGGCAGCGGGCGCGGCTTCGAGCTTCAGTTTTTCGATACGCGGTAAGTCAATCCAGGAAGAGACGTAGCGGAAGTTATCGTAGTCGTTGAGTTCCTCGTAGTAGGCGCGAGTGGCTTGGCAGAGGAAGCAGACCCGCGAGGCGAGACGGAAGGCTTGGCGGGCGACGTTGAGGCGGTTCTTAGGCAAGGCGCCGGAGAAGAATCGTTTGATCGTGGCGCTTTCATGGATGTAGAGCAGGGAAGGTTTGCGGGCGGCGTTGGCGAGGTGCACCCCCCACCAGCAGGCCACGGTGTTACAGACGAAGGCGTCGATGGAATTGAGGTCGATCTTCTGCTGCAACGTGTGCCGCATGACCTCGAGTTGTTCGGCGAATTCTTCGTCGTTGCGCGCGCCGTGGAGCGGGTGGCGATCGATGAGGATAATCTCGGATCCCATCGCGGCGTAAGCGGCCCGAAGCGGACCGTCCGCGGCGGAGATGACGTCGACGCGAAAGCCTAGATTGTGGACAAGGAACTTGACGTATTCGAAGAGGAAGAGCGGCGCGCCCTCGAAGTTGAGATTGTGGGTGACCGCGAGCAGGTGGAGTTTGTCGAGACGATTGGTGTGCGCGTAGCGGTGAGGATTGATGCTGACGTTGCGGTCTTTGGCCTCGAGGTAGTCGCTCCAGAACGGGTCGGTAATGCCCGGATACCGCTGGGAGAAAGCGATGTGTTCTTCGGGGTGGTAGGACGTGCCCCGGGAGGCGCTGCCCCAGTGCCAGAGTTCGGCCTGCGGGGTGTAGACGGTGCGATGCCCGGCGGCACCGAGGCGCAGGCAGTAATCGATGTCGTTATAGGCGACACCGAGGGTTTCGACATCGAAACCGGCAAACTCTTTATAGAGATCGGTGCGCGTCATCAGGCAGGCACCCGTGACGGCACTCACATTGCGCGCGATGCGATGCAGCTCGTAGGGCGCTGGCTCATCGGGGCCGAGACCGGCGAGGGGCACATCGGCGAGTCCGTGCTGAGGTCCGACGATCACCCCAGCGTGGTTGATGTGATCGTTGGCGTAGAGCAGACGAGCACCGACGACACCGACCTCGTTGATGGAGAACCAGCCGGCCATCTCTTCGATCCAGCCGGGGCGCAAGGCATCAACGTCGTTGTTGAGATGGAGGATGAGAGGCGTGTCGACGAGGGGTAGCGCGGTGTTGACGAGGCGCGAATAGTTAAAGGGCTGCTGAGGATCGACGTCGGGCTGGACCACGCGGCAATTGATGTCGGTGCGGGCGGCGAGACACTTAAGGAAGCGGACGGTTTTTTCTTCGCGGGAGAAGTCGTCGACAATAATGAGTTTCACGTGCGCCCAATTCACGGTGAGCAGTAGGGCTTCGATACAACGTTCGAGCAGATCACTGCGATCGCGGGTCGGGATGACGATAGTGACCTGGTGCTGGGAGAGGTAGTTGGCGTCCCAGTAAATCTGATGCACGGACAGGCCATTTTGAACGGCGAAACCGGGTTGGAAGCCCTGGCCGGGAAGTGAGCGGCGGTTGAGGGCGGTGGAGACCGCGGATTTCATCTGGTCCACGATCGTAGAGCCGGCTTCCTGTTTGGGCTGCGGCCAAGTGCGATGGTAGGCGACAACGGCGACGTGGGCGGCGCGAGCCGGATCGACGACGGCTTGGAGTCGCAGGGCGAGGGCGGGACCGAGCAGTTGATCGTATTCGATCTGAAATCCGAAAGTCGCCTCAAAGGTCGCCCGGCGCATGGCCACACATTCACCGGGATGAATGCCGGAAAAGATGAGCTCGGGACTCCACGCTGATTTGAAGATCGGTTCGTGGCGGGAGCCGTCGTCGGACCGGTGATCTTCATCGGCGAAGACGACATCGTGGTCGGTCGACGTGGCGGGTTCCGCGAGGAGCAGAAGACCCTCGGGAGCGAATTGTGATGATGCCACGGGGAACATCAGCCAGTCACCGGCGGCGGCGCCGACGGCGTTGTTCATCGAGATCGCGAAGTTCTCTGCGGGCTGACCGTGGGCGAACGTGATGCGGTCGTCGAGGGCGACGAGTGATTGCACGTGGGCGGTGAGGGCAGGATCGGCTTCGGCGCGGATCACGACCATGAGTTGCCAGCGGGGGTAAATTTGCGCCCGGAGGGACTGGGCGAGCCGTGAAAGATGAATAAACGTCGCGGGGCGCGAATCGACGAGCAGGGAAAACTGAGGGCCGGATTGGGCGAGGGCTTGGGCGGATTTGGTGAGTTCGGACCGGAGGCGGGGCCGCAATTCGTTGTGAGCGAGCCAACTCGCGTAGGGACTGCGCTGTTGCCAGTCATACCACGGCAGCGGGTCCTGGGACTCGCGCTCGTAGAGCTGCTGCATGCGCCGGGATTCGCGCCAGAAACGGAGTCCTCCGGGACTGATTCCGAGATCGCGACAGGCGGTGATGATGGAGTTTTTAACGTGGTGGAAATGCGGCCGGTCGTAAGGAGGCAGGCGGGACTCCTTTTCGAGGCAGCTCCATTGGTAGAGGCGCTTGGCGAAGACGAGTTTGCGGGTGCCATCTTCGAATTCAGCGAAGATTTTGAGCGGCACGGGATCGGCGGAAGACTGGCTCAGGTCGATGATGCCCTGGAAGCGCGACTGTTTGGCTTGAGGGAAGGTGGGATATTTTCGGCCGACGTCGAGGCGCTCGATGCCGTGCGTAAGCTCGTTGAAATTGACGCTATCGGTGGTGGCAAGGAGGCGGCTGATCGGGCGTTCTTCGTGGAACAGCCACCCCAGGATGGAGAGTTTATTGTATTGAGTGTGGGCGATCAGCTGAGGTTGTTCGAACTGGCCGCGGAAAGGGGGATGGGGCAGGACGTCGACACCCTGCACGGAGAAGTCCTGCACGAGGCGTTTGGCCTGTTCGCCGAGCGGAATCGTGGGACGAAGGCTCGGATGCTTGAGTAGGCGGAGATACAGCAGCTCCAGGAGATCAGGACGCAGTCGAAGTTTTGGACGGGTGCATTCGCCGGTGCCGGTGATGGTGATGGGCACGCGCCAGAACTCGGCCCATTCGTTGTGCTCATTGAGGATTTCGAGGCGGATCTTTTTCGCCCCAACCCAGGGTTCGAGCCGGAAGGCGAAGCCGGGGGCGCGGCCTTTGGTCCAACCCGGGTAAGCTTCTTCGATATCATCGCGGGGCAGGCCGAGCATGCCGGTGAAAGGCACATCATCGATGAAGGCGCGAATATCGGTGTAAGTGATCCCGTTTTTGGAAACGAACCAGCCGTAGATCCAGAAGTGCTCGGGGGGGCGTTCCCATTCGCTGGGTTGCTCGACGTGAAAAAGGTAGGATTCGTTTTCGTTCATGCGAACGGGAGAGCGTTAACCAAAGTAGGTTTCGCGAGCCATTTCCACGTGATGAGGAAGGGAGATGCGAGAATCGTAGAAGCGGGAAATCCGGGAGAAGGCCATGGAGACCATTTTGGTATCGCCGGTGTGGTGGCGGTCGAGGGCCTTTTTAAGGGTGCGGGCGAGGACGTGATAGTCGCCGGCCTTGATCAGGTAGGCTTCGTCGTTGCTGGTGAGCATTTCGGGGATGCCGTTTACATCGGTGCTGACGATGGGCATTTGGAAGGAAACGGCTTCAAGGAGGACGCGGGGAAATGACTCTTCGAACGAGGTGCAGCAGAACATATCCGCGACGCGATACCATTCGTAGACGTCGGGAGTTTCGTAGATGAGTCGAGTGTTGGTGAGGCCCATGAGCTCGATATCGTTTTCGATGGTTTCGAGATAGAGGCCTTCACGGGCACCGACCATCACGTAGAGGTGAGGGCCACGGGCATCGAGTTCGGCACCGTGTTGTTGGTGGAGGTGATCGACGGCGCGGATGAAGATGTGTTGGCCCTTGCGTTGGCAGACGGAGCCGACGTTGACGACGACGGTCGCGTCGGCGGGGATATCGAGTTTGCGGCGCAGGGCGGCGCGGTCGGTGTCGGCGATATATTTCTCGATACGCTCGATATCGATCCAACTGTTGATGAGGCGGTAGTTGTCCTTGCGATTGAGATCGGCGAAAATTTTGCGAGTCGACTTGGCGATGAAGATGACGCGGGTGGCGTCGGTGAGGGCATTCTCGATGAGCGGAATGACCTCGGGCGTGGCGAGTTGGTGCTCGGAGAAAAAGCGCCGAGGCGCGTTGCTCTCGTGAATGTAGAGTGAGCTAGGGAGGCCGAGTTTTTGGGCGAGAGGAACGACCCAGTAAGACAGCATGGTGTTGCCCACGAGGAGATCGATGTCCCGCCACGCGGGGAGTTGGGCGAGATTGGCGATGGCGGTGGTGAACTCGGCGGCGGTCTGGGCCTTGGTTGCCGGAGTGATGTCGATAATTTCGACGTCGAGATCGATGGCGTCGAAGTTGTCCCGGAGGGGCCCCTCCATGGGGGCGAATACCTTTACGTCCCAGCCGGCGACGTGTTTGAGGTGACGGGCGTATTCGACGATGAAGAGCGGAGCCCCCTCGAGGTTGAGATTGTGGGAGATGATGCCGACGGTGAGCTTCAGATCGCGGGAGGCGAAGCGATGATCGTAGGCGTTGATACGAAAGCTGGGGTTGGCGTATTCGACGGACTCGCTGAAGTGCGGATCGCGGAAGGCGGGGTAGCGTTGGACAAAGGCGAGGTGCTCTTTTTCGGTGTAGTTGATGCCGCGGGAGGCGCTACCGAGGTGAATGAGGGTGGCCTGGGGGGTGTAGACGGTGCGGTAGCCGGCTTGAGCGGCGCGCATGCAGTAGTCGACATCGTTGTAGGCGATCTGGAAATCGGTTTCGTCGAATCCGTTGAGCTGCTCGTAAACGTCCTTGCGCGTGAGCAGACAGGCGCCGGTCACGGCGGTGGTATCACGAGCGGCGTGAGGCTGGAAGAGGTAGCCGAAGTCGTCTTGGGGGAGGCCGACGAAGACGCCGTGAGCGAGGCCACCATTGGGGCCCACCCAGATGCCGGCGTGGTTGAGGGTTTCGTCGCGATGGATGAGGCGGGCACCGACAATGCCGACACCGTTGACGGTGGTCCAACCGACCATATCTTCGAGCCAGCCCGGCGCAATGGCTTCAATGTCGTTGTTGAGATGAAGCACGAGGGGAGTATCGGCGGCTTGGGTGCCGAGGTTTACGAGTCGTGAGTAATTGAAGACGCGATCTTCGTGGCCGGCGTGGAGGACGCTCCAAGGGCGATCTTCGCGGGCTTCGATGGATTCGAGGAAGGCGAGGGCGTCGTCTGCACTGGAACCATCGTCGACAATAATGAGCTTGGTGTGGGTCCAGTTGACGGTGCGATCGAGCGAATCGAGGCAGGCGGTCAGGAGCGCGGCTTGGTCACGAGAGGGGATGACAATGGTGACAGGGTTTTCCGCTAGAAGTTGAGCATCCCATTTGAGCTGATGCAGGCAGAGGGCGTTTTCCTTCATCAGGGGCGGCAGCATCACTGCGGCGCGGTGGCCACGACGCGCGACGGCGTCGACGATAGCGCGGCGGGCGGCGTCGAACAGGTAGCCTTTTTGGTCGCCGCGTTGGGCGGTGCTCGCCTCGTGGGCACGCCAATGGTAGCAGACGAACGGCACGTGGATGATATTGGCGTGATCGATGTGTTCGACGCAGCGGAGGATGAGATCGATGTCCTGAGCGCCCTCGTAGCCGACCCGGAGACCGCCGACCTTGGTGACGATGGAGCGCCGGATCGTGCGGAGGTGGTGGGTGTAATTGTGAGTGATCGCCATCTCGGGATTCCAGTCGCCCTTGAACTGGGGGTCGTAGTGGCGGCCGGAGGCGTCGATTTTGTCCTCGTCGGTGTAGAGGAAGTCGGCGGAGGGGTGAGCGGCAATGGACTCGGCGACATGGAGGAGGGCGTCGGCGGGAAGGAGATCGTCGTGATCGAGAAAGGAAACGTATTGGCCGGTGGCGAGTTCGAGGGCGGAGTTGGTCGCGGCGGATATGTGACCGTTGGATTTGCGCACGGTAAACTTGATGCGGGGATCGGAATTGGCGGCGGCGCGCAATTTTTTAACAATGTGCTTTTCGGTGGAGCAGTCATCGGCGAGGCAGAGTTCCCAGTGGGGATAAATCTGGGCTTTGACGCAGTTGATCAGCTCGTCGAGGAACTTGGGCGGCGTGTTATAGGTGGGGACGACGATGCTGATTTTGGGGCCGGCGGCGTTGATGGGTTTGGCCTCGGCGTGGAGAAATTTCAGCAAGCGGGGGGTGAGCTTGTTGTGATGGAACCAGCGATCGTAGGGCTCTTGGCGCTCCCACGGCGTGGGAGGTGGGGGCGAGTTGGCCTTGCCGCCGCGAATCATCTTATCGGCGAGTTTGACGCGAGTGCTCCGGAGCGCCTGCCAGAACTCGGACCAGCTTTCCAAATCGTATTTCCCGCGGATGATTTCCCGAACCACGCGAGCCATGACGCGAACGAATTTGAAGTGGCTGTAGTAAGGGATGGGGCCGGTGTTTTCGTCGAGTTTGTTGACGAACAGGCGCTTGGAGCGGAGGAGCTGGCGAGGGCAGTCCGGGTAGTCGACGAAGATCTTCAGGCAGGCAGGACTGAACGATTCGGGGCGGATATCGACGAGGCCATAGAAGGCGGATTTGAGTGCTTGAGGGAAATCGGGATTGTAGCTGAGCACGTCCTCGCGCTCTTTGCCCCACACGAGACGGTTTTCATCGACGCAGCCAATGCTGGCATGAAGGCGAGAGATCTGTTGATCCTTAGAAAAGGCCCAGCCGGAGACCCGAAATTTTTCGTAGTGGGCGTTGACCCAGAAGTCGGGGAGATCGAGGTAGCCGATGAGGTCGTTCTCCGGGAGCATCTCGGTCTGATTAATCGAAATCTCGTCGAGCACGCGCACGGTTTCGGTTTTAAGGGCCGGGCCTGACTCCTGATGGAAGTGGCGGTAAAGGTAGAAAAGGCTCTCCGCGAGCACGGCCGACGGAATGGGCGGGGCGGGCCGCTGAGCGGGAACCACGTCACCTGAGACGGTGACATCTTGGCGCATGAACTCGATCCATTCGTGGTTGTGGCGGCACATGACCTCAAGGGTGAGCGTCTGGGCGCCAATCCAAGGCTTCACGCTCACTCGAAACCCAGATTTCAGGCCGGGCCCCCCGGCTGCGAACGTCTCTCGGATGTCGGGTCGATCGATCCCCATGATGCCGTAGAAGATCACTCCGTCCAACTTGGCCCTAAAATCACTCATCTCTTCGCCACTCTTAGCGAGCATCCACCCACGGACATCCGCGATCTCTTGGTTCAAATTCCAATCAATCGGTTGGTCGATGAAGTATCGGCAGAAGTCGTTCTCAAACATGAAACAAGCAAACAAAGCGGGGCAGATGATCGCAGTAAAGCGTGGTTTTTCCCGGATGATCGCAGCCCGGGGCAGATCGTAAAAATCTAAACGAGAACGAGAGAGGGTTTGAGTCGGTGGATGGTCGAAAAGGGGGGGGGGGGGCGAACCTGACGGGGTAGGGTGTATTACCTAAGTTGGTGTTCAATCAACCTATTGGAATTTCCTCGTGGTTTTCTCCCTAAGTGGTTAGTTTCTCCCTTCTTTGCCACCGATGACTGCCGAAACGCCAAAACCGACTCCGGAACCCTGGCTGAACGTTCCTTGGGCCAGGGGGTGGTTTTTCGTGGCATTGGCGCTTCATTTTTACTTCGTGACGATCAATTGGACCTGGGGGTTCATGTTGGGGCATGAATTCAGGCAAGCGCAGACGGCGTTGATCACGGAGTATATTGATCGGCAAAATAATTTCGGGATCTACTACGAAACGCCGATTTTGGGGAAACCGTGGGCTTTCCCACTGGAATTTCCGTTCTACCAATGGGCGGTGGTGGGCGTAAAACGACTATTCGAAATCAAGGATTACGAGGCGGCCCGCACGGTATCGCTCAGTTGTTTTTATTTAGCGTTACCGGCATTTTATATCCTTTTGGGAACTGCCGGGGTCAGCCGGGCAAAGCGATGGATATTCCTCGCTTTGCTGATGTTCTGCCCGGTCTACATTTTTTATAGCCGAGCATTTCTGATCGATCCGATGGCGATGATGTTTTCGGCCTGGTTTTTGACCGCATTTGTGCAAACCATGCGGACCCGTAAGTGGCAGTGGTGGGTGGCCTGCACCTTGGCTGGTTCGGTCGGCGCATTGATCAAGAGTCTGGTATTCTTGGTGTGGCTATTTCCGGCGGCAGGGTATGGCGCGGTTTGTTGGTGGACTGCGGCCAAGACGGTTCCGCGAGGGAGAGGCATGTTAACGACGATCGCTTGGGGCGTGAGCGTGGTGATTCTTCCCTATGTTTTGCTGCGATGGTGGGTGAATTTCACGGATGCGCTCAAGGCGGCGCATCCGTCGGCCTGGATTTTCACTTCGGAAGCGCTTACCCAAGGAAATTTCGGGACTTTTAGCCTGGCGTCGCGATTTTCACGGGAGACCTGGAGCGAGTTATTGGCGCGGTGGAATGAGGCAATCGCAGCGCCGTGGGCGATAGGATTGATCGTTTTGACCGGTCTCGTCATCTGCCGCCGCGAGCGAAAACAGATCCTGATTTTTTCGGGAGTTTGGTTGTTCGGGCAATTGGCGTTTCCCTACGCCTATGCATTTCAAGACTACTACTTTTACGCGGGAGCGGTATTTTTGGTCTTTGTTTTTGGTTGGGTGGTGACGGGAATCCTTGAGACCGCCTGGTTGCCTAAGTGGGGTAGGGTTGTCTTGGCGCTACTCCCCTTTGGGGCGATGGGGAATTCGTATCTCCGATATTATTACGAGTATCAGATTGTGCAAAGTCCGGGGGGATCGGCGGTCACGCGGATTTTGAAAGAAATGCTCCCCCGGGAAAGTGTCATTGTAATCATCGGGCAGGACTGGGCGGCGATAGTGCCCTATTATTCGAAACATCGAGCGCTGATGATTCGGAATGGATTGCAGCACGATAGGGTTTACGTAAAAGGGGCGATGGCGGACCTGAATGACGAAGAGATTGGCGCGTTAGTCGTCAGTGGGGATGCATTGGAACAAGAGGATCAAGTCACGCGAGTGGTCAAATTGGCGGGATTGATGCCGGAGCCTGTTTTCCGGAACCCGGATACCATCGTCTACTTGAATCCGAGATATAACACCACCGTGCGGGAGGCGTTCGAGTTGAACCCCAAAGTCTATCCGGATTTGACCCTGTTGGCTGCGGCTGAACGTGACCCGAAGGTGGGTCGTGCTTTCAGGATATCACGGGGGGGGGCGAAGATGGCGTTTCCGACGGTGCGGCCGGAGGTGGAGCGCTACCGTATTTCAAATGGTTATCGCCGATTCGATTCGACGTCGGTACCTCAATTTAATTTCCATGCTAACTCCGACCTATGGTTACGCACCCCGGCTCAGTTGAATGAATTCCGTTGGAAGTATGGGGTCTTTGATGGCGCATGGGATCGCGAGAATAGGCGAACGGATGGGGTGGATTTTGTGATTTATGGAGAGTTGGAGAGTGGGGAGCGTCGTGAGCTTTGGCGTGACAAGGTGATGCCGACGGAGTGCGAGGGTGATCGTGGTTTGCAGACGGCCGAGGGCCAACTGGGGTTGAGGCCGGGCGAGCAACTCGTTTTCGCATCAAGGAAGCGCGGGAATGATGCGTTTGACTGGGCCTATATTTCGTCGATTGAGGTGTGGTAGGTGGTGGTTTCCTGGCTGAGATATGGTTTCGTCCGACGAGTTTCTTTGACCTAATAAATGGGGAGGCAACCGATGGAATTAAGCGGGGGGAGTTTTTCGCAGAATTGAAGTGAGTTAGAGCAATAGCTCCCCAAGTTGAACGCATGTCGCAGCTCGTTTTCTGGAGTCGTTTCACGGACTAATCTTATGGAAAAAGAAACAATGGGGAGGATGAGCCCGAGGGGGGCGATAACGGGGCGGAATTGGTTGGGATTCGCGTTTTTGTTTTTCGCCCTAGTTTGGTGGGGATGGTGGGCAAGTCGGGGATGGAGCACCGTAGGAATGGTGGGGCATGAATTTAGGCAGGCGCAAACGGCGCTCTCTATCCAAGCGATGCAGCGGGATGGATTTAGCATTGATTACCCGACCCCAATTTTGGGTAAGCCGTGGTCGATCCCGATGGAGTTTCCGCTCTATCAGTATGCGGTGGTCAAGTATTGTGAGGTTTTCGATGTCGGAGTGACGCAGGGGGGGCGATGGGTGTCCGCATGGTGTTTTCTGTTGGGGTTGCCGGCCTTAATTTTGTTGCTGAGGGAAGCGGGATTTTCGTGGGGAGCGAGTGCGTTGGGAGTGATCCCGGTGATCACGGCACCGGTGTATTTGTTCTATTCGCGAACGGTGATGATCGAGTCGATGGCTTGGGCGGCTTCGGCCTGGTTTTTGGTGGGGGTGTTAAACTATCGCCGATCCGGTGCACCGGAGGGAGTGGGATTGGCCCTGGTGGCGGGGGCGATTGCCGTTTTGGTCAAAGCAACCACGTGGGCAGCATTCTGTTTGCCGTGGGCGGGGCTGTTTATCTGGGATTTCTGGCAGATGGCCCGGCGGAAAGCGACCCCGACTTATTGGCGCCCATTGATCGTGCAGGCAGGCGGAATCGGAGTGCCTTTGTTGTTGCTGGGTTTTGTTTGGGTGAAGACGGCGGATGCGATCAAAGGCGAAAATCCGCTCGCTCATTTTCTACTGTCCTCGGAGTTGAGTCGCTTTAATTTCGGGTCATGGGCCGACCGATGGGATGCGGCCAATTGGGATATGCTGTTTCAGCGGTGGAGCGAAGCCCTGTTGCCATGGTGGGTAATTTTGCCGGCGTTCGGGTGGGGACTCATTGCGCGGAAAAGTCGGGTTATCGCGGGGTTAGGTTTAAGCGCATTTTTGGGAATCCAGTTAGTGTTTTTTGGGCTCTATCATCTCCACGACTACTATCTCTACGCGAACGGGGCGATGGTGGGACTGGCCATGGGGGCGCTGGCGGCGGCGGGATGGGATAACGGACGAAGATGGTTTGCCTCGGCCTTGCCGGCGTTGGGGTTGGTGGTGGCAGTCGGGGCGGGGCATTTTGATTTGTATCGAAGTCATCAATACGTATATCAGACGATGCCCTCGAAGGGGGTTTCAGCGCTTTCGAAAGTAATGCAGGCGATCGTAAATCCGGATGAAGTCGTGGTGGCACATTCTCCGGATTGGAACTCGGGGTTAGCATTTTATGCGGATCGCCGCATGATGATGATTCCGGATGCGCAGATGTATTTGAATCCGGATCACGTGAAGCAGGGGGTGGAACGATTGAGGGATGAGTCGACGCCGCTATTTTTGATGATGCGGGAATCGAAAGTTCACGGTGATTGGTTGGCCGATCGGATTGACGATATGGGCCTGTGGCCGGCGCCGTTGTTTACCACGAGCTCAGCGGTGACGGCCTACGCGCGGATAGATCGATATCCGGCGATGCGCCAAAAACTGGAGGTCCTCGATTTCAAAGGCATTTTTCTGACCCCTCCTTATCCGCGAACGGCGGACGCAGATAAAATGCAAACGGCGGGCACAAAGATGGCGGAGGAATTGGCGGAAATGGGACTATTTCCAACTGCGGTGGTATTTCCGTATGGCTTCCGGATTGATCGGGATAGTCAGGGATTCTCGTTGGGAACCCATGCGCCGACGGAATTGTATATTCCGGTCCCGGAAGGAGCGACCGCGGTTAAAATCGTTTTTGGCGTTAATCCGGACAGCCTGAGTCAGAAGGACTTCGATGGGGTGGGAGTGCAATTGGAGCTGATATCACCGGAGGGAACGGCCACGCCATTTTATCAGACATGGATCTCACCGAATAGCGCTGACCATCGACGTGAGATCTCCGCGGACCTGCCAACAAGTCAATCTAGCGAGTTACTGTATCGGGTGACGGGAGGCCCGAGAGATAGTTACGCCTATGATCAGGCGTGGTTGCGCTCGTTAGAATTCGAGTTCGGCGAGTAGGAGAAATTGATACTCAAAGAAGAAGATCCCGAGGTTACAGCACCTCGGCGAAGTAGGCTTCAGTTTTGTAGAGCACGACAACGTCTTGCATGCCCCAGGCTTCTTCAAGGTAGGAACGCAGGATGACGTTGGGGCGTTTCTCGATTTGAGCGGTGACCCACTGCGGGGAGGTGAGGGAAATACCGTAGTCGAGTTCGTGGCGGTTGAAGTAGTTTTGGTAAGCGAAACCGTCGCGTTTAAAATCGGCGAGCAAGGCGGCCTTGTCCACGTCGTCCGCGATGTAGGGTTGTTTGTTGGCCAATGCGCTCGCGAAATAACGACCCTGCACGGTGAAGATCAGCACCCCGCACTCGGCGAGAGAATCGATGAGGAAATTCAAGGTCTTTTGCCACGAAGGGAGATCAAGGTGAGTCAGAACCGAACCCACCCAAATGAGGTCGAATTTCCGCTCGAATTTTACGGTATCCAGATTCGGGGACGAGAGCATGGGAGTGGCACCCCAGTGTTTAGCGCAGAACTCGATGGCTTCAGCGTCCAAATCACACGCCGTGAAGTGGGCGTAGTGGTGTTGCGGGCGCAACCACCGCAAAACCCGGGCATAGCTGCAACCAAAGTCGAGAATGTGCGGGTAGTGGGGTTTATCGCAGAGGTTGGCGGAGAATTGCACTAATTCCAACGCGCGGTGACCGAGATCGAAGTACTGGGCTTCACGGCCCGGCACGATCATCGTGTCGAGGGGAGAAATCGTGCGGTCGACTTTAAGCTGACTGAAATCGTAGAGAGGCATAGGACGGGAAGGCGCGAGTAAGGGAAGGTCGAAGCGAGCGTCAACGCCGTGGGACTGCGTTCAAACGAATTTTAATTTACGGGCGGCGAACAGGACCATGCGAAGCAGTAACCAGCCGTGGCTCCAGCGGTTGATATTGGTCGAGCCATAGGTGCGGTCGCGGTAGCGAATGGGAATGTCGCGGATTTTGAGATTCATGCGGTCGGCGCCGAAGATGAGGTCGAAATCACCGAATGGATCGAAGTCCCCGAAGTAGGCTCGATTGGCGGCGAGTTGGAGGTAGTCGGTGCGACGGAGCACTTTGGTGCCGCATAAAGTGTCCTTGATCTGTTGGCCAAGGAGCCAGGAAAAGAGGATGCCGAAGGTTTTGTTGGCCAGCATATTCAAGAATTGCATGGCATGGTCTTCCATGGGGTAGACGAGGCGACAGCCGTTGGCGAAATCGCAGTGTCCCGAGGTGAGGGCATGGAAGTATTTGGGTAACTCCTCGGGGGGCATCGTCAGATCGGTATCTAAAATCATCAGAATATCCCCCTCGGCGAGGGCGTAGCCCTCACGCACGGCATTTCCTTTGCCTTGGCCGGTTTGTTGGACGGCCTTGATTCGCACCTTAGGATAAGCGGTTTGAATGCGCTGAATTTCGGCCCACGTGTGATCGGTCGAACCCCCTTCGACGAAGATGAATTCGATCCATGAGCCCATTAACGGGGTTCGGGTTATCGCGGATTCGATGTTGCCGGCTTCATTGCGGGCCGGGACGATGATGGAAACGCTGGTGTTGGCGGCGTTGGTAGGGGACGAATTATTTGCCTCTTTGCTGGCGGGACGAGCGATGAAGAATTCCGTCACGCAGAGCCAGGGAAGAAAGGGCGCGATTGAGCGGTTGATGACGCGTTCCACCAGCCCGGCCGCAAAAGGAAATAGGGCTCGGGGTTGAGACTTCACGACATCCCAATTGGCGAGAGCAAGGAGGTTGCGGACATCACGTCCCGATAGCCAACTGCTGGAAGGGTTTTTTTGCCGAATTCCCAGTAGACTGGCGAAACTAAAGAGCGGACGCCAAAGGGTGTTGGGCGCATTGATCAGTAGCCGTGTATCCGAACGGCTACGACGATGAATTTGCACCAAGGTCTCTTGGACATCGCTTAGATAATTGATCGTATCGGATAAGATGATGACATCGAATTTTCGATCTGCGGGGAGATTCTCAATCGATCCGGTGAGAAAATCGATTTCGGGATGAGCTGCCTCAGCGTGTTCAATTTGACGCTGTGAGATGTCGATGCCGACTTTCGTTTTTGCCTTCAAACTTCCGAGAAGTTCGCCCGTGCCACAGCCGACTTCCAGCACCGAGCAGTTTTCCGGGATCAACAAAGAATAGTAGTGCGCCAGCAAATGACGGTAAGCTTTGGCCAATGCGGATAACGGACTGGCCACGGTATTGTAGTGATCGCGAACGGATGTCGTGTGAGAATCGATAATCGAAGGTGCAGACATAGGGAGAGTTCAGAAGGCGGCCGAAAATCGAATTTACGAGGCGACGGTGGGAGTCAGGGCGCGGTTGATTGATGCGGCGGCCGAGATTTGCTTCTCGTCCGGCTGACCGAGACTGGTGACCTCATGGTAGAACGCCAGCAAGAGATCGGTGCTCCGCGTCCAGGAAAATTGTCGGGCCGCGAAATCCAGTGCTCCTTGCGCAAGGGTATGCGCTAGATCGGGATGTTGGCGAAGTTCGATAATGGCGCGGGAGATGGAGTCGGCGTTGGCATGCTCAAGCACGTAAGCATCGCGCCGGTGGACGACGGTTTGGCCGAGGTTGGTGCGAGGAAGGATAACCGGACGACCGAGAGCGAAGAACTCGGGAAGCTTGGAGGGAAAGCGATAGTCGTTGAATGGGCCAGGTTGCCCAGGCTGCACGAAAACATCGGCGAGGCTCATGAATGCGGGCAGGTCTTTGGCGCGTTTTACGAAGCCAAGTTCGATCACGTGACTTCGCTCCGCGGAGGTGAAACTTGTCTTAAACCCCTCCAAATCGCGACCGGTGCGAACCAGCCAAGCAGGATACCCCGCGCCGTTAACTTGGGCAATGGCGCGATAGAGTTCTCCGACCTCCGCGGCGTTGGATTGATGAACGTTGCCGTGGTAGAAAACGACGATATCACCGGCAGCGATACCGAGTTTCTTTCGTAGATCGAAGTTTTGGGGACGAGGGAAGAAGGCCGCACTGGCGGCCGGCCAAATGGTGCGGTGCGGGATGCCGGGAGGAACGAATTCGGCCAATTCGTCCACGATTAAGGTGACTCCTTTTGCGGTGCGGAGAAAGGACTCGGCCCGATGGGGGTGCGACAGGGATTCAGGGGTCAGTTTGGTGAGTTCAACGTCAGAAAGTGCGGCAAGATCGCGGAGACTGAGATTGAGATGACGGGCGAGGATTTCGCGTTCGTTGTCTTCCAGATGAACAATGAGCTGCGACTTGAAAAGCGATCGCACGCGAGACGCGAAGGCGTCGACCAACTGGCGAGTTGTCCACACGTGCACGAGGGTCGGACCTTGGCCGTCACGGTAGAAGGACGGGAGTTGTTCGAGGTCGTCGAACTCAATGGCAAGGAATCGAGCATCAGGCTGGGAGCCGATGGTTTCCATGTGTTGCGGGACCGCGACGATGCAGTCGTAGCCGCGGGAGATGAGCTCGTTGGCGAAGGCCGAAACGTGATTGGCGCTGTTCGAGGTGAAATCGCCGTAGAGTGCGAATAGGATGTTCGTCGGACCAATAGCGGATGTATGGGCTGAGTCTTTGGCTAAACGAGACGTTCGAAGTTGGGCGAAAACGTCGTCGTCCCACATTTCACCGTGTTGGCGCGGAGGGGCGAAGGAACCGGAGGGCAGAGTGGCTTCGAGCGCTGGATCAAGAAAGTAGACGCGACCGCAGGTGGTGGTGACTTGAAGGCGAATAGTGCCTTTGCCGCGGGGTAAGTTTTCCTGCGTGATGAACCCGGAGAACTCGGATTCGGGTTGATCGGGAAAGTGTTGCAACACGTCGGGACGCGGCAGGCCGAAGTCCACGGGAAGCTCCCTATCACCAAAAAGATGTTTCACCTCTTTGATAGAAAACTCGGGGTGCCAACACCAGCCGGCGAGACGGGCGGTTTCATTGAGTCGCCCATTTACTCCTGCTGGTTCGAAGCTTCCCCGGAGGGGGTGCGAACTGACGGGTATGATCATGGATTTGACCACCGCCCAACTCTTCCCGTGGTCAGCGGATGCTTCGAGTTGCCCCAGATGAGTCCCGAACGGTAGGAAACAAACGAAAACGAAGCCCGATGCCAAAGCGTGGGGGCTATCGGGATAAAGGGCGGCGACATCTTTGCGCACCGGGGTCGATTCGGGAGCGAAAATTTTGTCCTCAACCCGAATGCGGGTGAGCGTGGATTGGTCGGCGTTTAAGATGAGGGCCCAGCCCTCGAGTCGGAAATAGTTCCGGCTGGGTTGAAGAGGGTAAGGCGTCTCCAACCGGTAGGCGATGGCGGCATTTGAGGACATCAAAGCTTCGGACCAAATAATGCACGCCAGGGCCGACCGATTCGCCAGAGCAGGGATGATTGAATCCGAGCCACTCGGTCGGACTCACGTTGAAGAAGCTGTTCGGTCTTACCCAGGGCGGCTTGAGTTTCTGGCAGTAAGGATGAAAGCTTGGATAAATGCGTTTCTGCGGCGCTCAACTCGGATTGAAGTTCTGCGAGGGTAGCCCGGTCCCGGGCCAGAGCCTTTTCGGTGTCGGATAGTCGCGTGGAGGTTTGGGATAGTTCCTGTTCAAAAGCACCGCGTTTTTGATCGATGTCGTGGGCGAGCTGATGGGCTTGATTGGTCGCTTGATTTGCTTCCTCCAATCGCTTACTGAGTTCGCCGATAGTGGCGTTATGTGAGGCGGTTTCCTGTTTTTGTCGGTTTTCGACTTCCGCGATTCGAATGCCTCTTTGATCGATCTCGGTGGTCTTGAGGTCCATCTCGTTTTCCAACTCGCGAATGCGGCGGTTGAGGGCTTCGTCGAGCGTGATGATATAGTTGATCTTTTGCTCGAGGAGGAGTTCCGCTTGCCCGAGCAGCGCGACGGCGTCGGCTCGGTCGGTATTGACGACGAGCATGCGATCTTTGAGTTCATAAACCTGAAGCTCGGCGGACGCGACTTCCCGTCTCAGGGTTTCGACAAGGTTTGGGTCGAGACAGGAACTGGATGAGGCGGAATCGGACATGCGACGCGAGTGAAGTCGAAAAGGAAAGTGCGAGAAAGAACGTTGAATCGTGAAAGACGGGAACGCGAATGCAGAATCCCAGTGATCGCACTAGGACGGCAGGGAGGGGCGCAGTCCGATTTGGGCGGCGAGTTGGCGTCTCGCGCTCTGGCGAAGGTAGGCTTCGATCACAGGTGAATTGATCAGATCCGTCGCGGTGACTTCACGTCCCCATGTGCGCAGGCGCAGTTGATCGATCTCAGATTGGCCGACCGAACCGATTTGAGCGGCGGATTTTTGGTGGGGGTGGATCCGAAATGCCGCGAGAAAGCGAGGCACGTGGAGCATCTTGGCTCCTCCGGCTTGGAAGCGCAGGAGGAGATCCCAATCGAGTGCGAAGTGAAACGTTGGGTCGATCCCGCTTACTTTGTTCCAGATGCGGCGGCGCCAGAAAAGGGTTTCTTGAGGAACGAAGTCGTAGAGTTTCAATACTTCATCGTCGTGAGGGGGAAGATGCCAGCGACCGATTTCATCGCCGGTCTCGTTGATCAACACTCGGTTGCCGTAGAGGACGTCGATGGTCGGATGTTTTGCGAAAAACCGGCGTACAAACGGTAATGCGCCGGGGAGGTAGTGGTCGTCCGCATTGATCCATGCCATGAGGTCGTCGTCGTCGCCCATTGTCTCGGCAAAGCCTGCCGCGATGGCGGCGGCTTGACCCGCATCGGATTGACTGACCCACGAATGGAGATGGGGTTCTTCTGCTTTTAGCACCGCGATCGTTTGGTCGGAAGAACCTCCATCACGAACTAAGTGTTCGATTCCGGGTTCGGTCGCTGCAGCGACGCTTTGAATGCAGCATGCCAGCCAAGATCCCTGATTGAAACTGGGTGTGACAATACTGAGTTTCGGAAGTCGCGGTGTCGGGGATGCGAAGGATGGCAGGTGGTCCGCCCGAATCTTCCGAGGTCGATGTTGTGGAGTAAGGGTGAGTTGACTATTGAGGAGCTCTGCGTTGCTGCCACCACCCAGGGCAAAAGGAAGCCGCCAACGACTGGAGCGAGCATCGCACCGGAAGAAGGTATTCCAGTCAGTGTTATCGGTTCGGAGCTGCAGGATCACCTCGAATTTTCCGGACGGCGTCTTGGTTGATATTTGGAACCCCGTGAATTCATTTGGAGCCTCTCCATCGGCGGAGCGAACGTCGGGCCGATGGTGTCCGATGGTGGCGTTAATCACTTGATGGCCGACGAACGCTCTGATCGCAGTGGTCGGGCCTTTTTTCGGAAAGAACCCCCACCCACGGATGGTGAGTTGCCGGGGCAGTTCGTCCCATTCAGCAGGGTGATCCAGATGGAATCTTATCGGCGAAATTTGCAAAGAGGGCACCTTCGGTTGTCATTGGGAGAGCGTATTGAAATCTTCGCCGGTCTCCCAGTTTGGGCAAGTCCGTCGGTTGGGGAAAGCGGAAATGGGGCACTTCGGGGATGATTTAGACGGTCCAGACCTCAAAATCATCGACGGAAACCCGGGACGATTTCCATGGCGTGGAGGTTATCATTTCCGGTCATCGAACTGACGGAAGGAATTCGAAATAAGGTGTCCGGCCTCGGTTCTGAAACCGGTAATCGCCCAATCGAACGCCATCGACTAGATTGGATGTGATCGAGTGTTTTCACGTTGATTTTTCCAGGACCGCCAAACAATTGAAACCGAATTGAAACGTTCGGTAGCGTTTCAATTCAAATCCATTGCGATTCGCCACTTCCAGGATGTCTTCCCGAGGGTAGTAATGTTTATGGTCGGCGATCTCAGGTTTGGAAATAACGTTGAGGCGAAACGCTAAGAAATCCAGCAAGGGTTTGGCGGCCGGGGTGGGCGTGGTCAGCAGGACCTGTCCTCCGGGGGCCAACACGCGATGAAACTCGCGAAACAGAATATCTACTTCGTCCACCGGAATATGTTCCAGCACCGCCAATATCGAAACTTGATCGAACGCGTGCGGGGGGAATTCAAGAACCCCCGAGAACCGAGAATTTAGAATTTCGATATGGGGGGCGATCTTGCCGGGGGCGGCGTCGTAGTCCAGGCCGATTCCCTTGGTGATTCGCGAGCTGATAGAACGAAGAAAGAAAGCTTGATGCCCGCAGCCAAAATCGAGGAGTCGCCCACCGCGATTCACTTGTTGCCGGACCTGACGAAGCCTCCAACTTGCGATAAAGTCGTCCAGAATATTGAAATCCTTCGTGCCCATCAGTGCGGACTTTTCTGATTAGCGGCCTTCATGCGTTTGATCGTTACACGTTCCAATTCAAGTAATCGTTGATTCACTGAGCTGAGCACCAAACCGAGGGCGAGGCAGCCAAAAGAAAGAAGAAGCGTGAAGCAGGAGAACAATGCCGCCGCCACGTTCAAGACGGGGCCATCCCGCAAAATTTCGAACAAAGGGACGAATCCGGAAACAAGTGCGATTGTTGCCAGCACCAAGGCCAAACCACCGAAAAGAGTAAGTGGTTTGTAAGCCCGCAGCAAAAGAAAGAGACGCAGTAAAACTTTGATCCCATCGGGTATCGTGTTGAGCTTCGAGAAACTTCCGGTGGGGCGCTCACCGTAAGGCGCATTGATTTCCTTAATCACCAAACCACGATAAAGAGTCTGGACGGTCAGTTCGGTTTCGACGTCGAAACCTCGGGAGGTGATTGGAATTGACTGCGCACATTCGCGGGTGAACGCACGGTAGCCGGAGAAGATATCCGAAATAGAGGATTCAAAAATTCGATTAATGATCACGCAGACCATTTGATTGCCAAAGAGGTGGAATTTTCGAAACGCACCTCCCGCATAATCAGTCACGCGGGCGGCGACCGTCATATCGGCGTCACCGGCTAATATCGGTTTTAACAGGTCGTGCACCGCGGAGGCATCATAGGTGCCATCGCCATCGACCATGACGATGATATCGGCATCGACGTCTTCAAAAATCGATGCGACGACGTGCCCTTTCCCCTGTTTGTGTTCCCTGACGACCGTGGCACCGGCCGCTTTTGCGATTTCGGCGGTTCGGTCGGTGCAGTTGTTGTCGAAGACGATAATCTTCGCGTGGGGGAGGAGTTGCCGGAATTCTGAAACGACACGACCAATCGTTTTCTCCTCCTGGTAGCAAGGGATGGTTATCGCGATCGACGGATCGTTAGGTTCGGACTTCGTTTCCATAAATTCGGTGAATTTGAAGAGGGAAGTTGGGGGCGGTCACTGTCGAGGCAGAAGTATTTCGAGGATTAACCCCGTTTGACTTTTTCGGGCATAAGGCCCGGAAAACCAATGACCGTTGGCGGTGGCCGATTATTGGTTCCGGAGCCGAAACTTCGTGGCCAGAAACTTTGGTGTTTGCCCCAGCCAAAACAAGATGAAGCAGACGCACAGGGGGATGATGGCCAGTAGTTCGGGCACGAGAGTCACGGATTGCATCGTGGATGGCCTGCTCCAGATACACACGTAGATGAGCATTATATGCCAGAGATAGATGGCTAACGAGGCGGGGCCAAACTTGGTGAAAACGTTGGGAGGCGGTTGCCAACGACGCACGATTCCACCGCTGATAACCAGAATGAATGCAAGATTCATCAGCATTATAGCGGGCCGAACATATGCTTTATCGAATTCGTTATTTTCCAATCTTACGCCGACAATATTTGGATCCATCGAATTCGTGAGCAAAAAGCCGAAAACGCTTATCCCCACCAGGCCCGACATTGAAATAACAACCAGTCCGATTCGTTCCGCTAAGATGGATCGCAAAGAATCGAAGTGTAGACCGACGAAGAAGTAGAAAAGCCAGAAGAGCGCAAAAGGTCTGCCCCAGTGGTAGTAGTCGAGTCGGTCGAAGTAGCAGAGCAGTCCGATCAGTACGTGGACGATTAAAAGGACAAACGCGATATTGGCCACGGTGTCATCGATTCCGATTTTGGCACCGAACCGCTTATGAATGAATTTCGGCAGAGCCCGAAGTAGGGGAAGAATGAGGTAGAGTTGGATTACAAGGGGAATGAAATAGAAGGTGGGTTCGATTCCCACCCATCCGAGGTGGTAGACTATCCACTGAAATCGTTCGATCCCGGTGGATAATTCCTGCCATTCCGCATGATGATTCATTACAAAAAATGCCGCCAAACTCGCAACGAGATAAGGCAGCACAATACGACGAAATCTCCCCAGGTAGTAGGTGGCTAAGCGCGGTTGTTTCCGGCTCAGGCCTGCGAGGAGTCCGGAAAGGAAGACGAAGAGAGGAACCGCAAAACTAAAAAACAGGTTCAGGGTAAGTCCGGCATAGAAGGTCGGGGTCCACGCGTATTCTTCCGATACAAAGCTGCCGGCAAAATGCACGCAAACGACGCCCCAAATTGCCAAACCGCGCAAGGTATCAATGTAGACGTTTCGTTCCAAATTAGGCGGAAAAGTCGAGCCCGAGTGTCCTTGCTTCATTGCGAGATTCCCTCCACGCGAAGGGTTCGATAAACAAGGTAGAGGTTCTCCTCGGGAGGCGGGGGTTGACTATCGGAAAACTTCATTGGAAGTTCTAATTTTTCCTGCCGGCCCGTCTTTTCGTAATGCTCTTTCGCGATAATTTCGGGAGAGCGGCCATGCTCCCCCGAAACGCCGAAGCGATCTTGGTGGAGCGCGAAATAAGCGATCCAATCCGGTTCCTCAAACGGGGGCGTATCCCTGATTTCGATCTTATTAGTGCCCTCGCTGGCCGTGAGTTCGATCGATTCGTTGAACCAGTTTAAGTTCCCACTCATAACCACCTTCTGAACGAATTGGCCATTGTGATAGATTTCAACGGCTGCGTCGCTCCTTACCTGCAAGCGCATACTCATAGCCAAACGAATACGCTTGAGGTTGGGTTGAGGTGGAATTTCCAGCGTAAGCTCAGGGGTCTTATTCCAGCGAAATTGTGGCAGACTCCATTGATCGTAGGGACCTTCGAGGGCGGAAAGTCCGGTCACTTTTACCGGAGCGCGTTTGCCAGCTTCGATACAGTCTGAAACGAATATAGCATGTTCGGACGGCTGCACTTTGAGTTCGGGTTGCGACTCGAGTTCACCGTAAGGAAGACGGGCTTCCGATATAATTTGATTTGATCCCGCGGGCCGCAGGCGAAGGGAAAGCCCAGTGAAAGGGGCGTTGATAGATACCTCCCGGGTGGACGATTTCGTGAATGATGTCAGGAGTTGTTGCTCGCCGGATTCGAAGTTCACAAAGACGTCCACTTGGGCGTTATCGCGGGAGTTCAGTCCCACCAATTTGAGCGTTGATTCGGCATAGCGATTTGGCTCGTTGGGGGCGTAATACATCGCAAGCAGCAGATTGGAATCTTTCTTCGACGCCGGGGAATTATTTGGATTGGGTTTTAGTCCCCAGTAATCCCACGCCTGCACGCCACTGCCAAATGTGCCTAAAAATTCTACACCGGCACTCGGTTTGGCCGGGAAATCTAAAGTCGTGTAGGATGAAAATGAAGTGACATTGCTATAGAGATGGTTCCGTACGAATCCCCAATGGGACAAGATGTTATACTTCTCGGGGTCTAGAATTTCGCTCGCGGTGAATTTAGGATTCTCTGCGATCATCATCAGAAGCATGATTCGCTCGTTTCCGCCGTAGCTATCGATGTTGAAATTCTCGTTATTTTCGAGCCGGTCGATCAGATCCAGTGGCAGTAGCGGGAGGGTGAATTTGGCTGGGTTTCCGGCGAGCAGAGGCGCGAGGGGACGACTGCTGTTGTGCACGAGGTAGTGGCCGCCAAACCACAACGAGGTTCCCACTACGGACCAAAGCACAAAGCGGAGGCCCCATAGTTTGAGGGCGGATGACTTTCGCCAGTGATCAATGTTGGCGGCAAGACAGGGGGCCATGATCAGCAAGGGGGGGACGAAGTAGCGCTGGATATAGAGCGACCACTTGTTCAACAGAAAATACGTCAGAAACCATCCGATGCCGAGCAGAGCCAGCCATGAAATTGGGGACTTACAGCGCCAGTCTCTCAGCAGGACGACGATGGCACTTAATAGGATTAGGGGACCGGCGAATCCAAACCAGACGTGATCTTCGTTTAAATCGGGTGGGAAAATAAAAAAGGGCGAAAACGCGTGAGCATTGTTCCAGTGGGGAAAGAGGAACTGGGTCGCCCAGTCGTTGAGTCGCCCAGTGTGTTCCAGGTCAAAAGTGAAGCGATGGAGCGGCTCGATAAACAGTTGAGTTGTGTAAGCCTGAGCGGTTTGGAAGGCGCAGCCCAGGGAGATTGGTTGGTTGAGCGTGAAGTCATACGTTTTGGTCATCCATTCTCCAGTGGTGACGATATTAATCAGGACAAAGGGCAGGCCCAATATCACGATTACGATTCCAGGTCCCAGCCAAGGTTGCACGACGCGGGGAACTGCCTTAACGCCGTTGGTTTTACTGAATCTCCATAGTCCGAGCGCGAGTAAAACCGCCCCGGGCGGTCCAAAGAATACGAAGGTGAGCTTACTTCCTATCGCCAGCCCCGCAGCGATTCCGGCCAAAACAGCGAATCGTCCACGGCCAGTATCCAGCCAGATTTTCCCGAAAAGAATGGCGGCCAAGATCACGGCACCAAGCGGGAGGTCGTTGGTGGTGGCGGAGGCTTGCGCCAAAACTTGAGTGCTGATGAGAGCTACCCAGGTTGCCATTAACGAGGCATTAAAACTACACCCGCATCGGCGAGATAGGCGGAAGAGGACGACACCACTGAACGCCCATGCGAGCAGGTTGATGAACGTGACTGTCTTCAGGTTGGCCCCGTAAACAAGGAGGAATAACTGCAGTAGATTGTAGTTAAACGGGAAAAAGGTTTGGCGGGGATTCCCGGTATCAAAATGAGCCAATGATCCTTGACCGATATAGTAGATCACCCGGGGGAGGTGGTAGGTTAACGAATCGTAATTATTTGGTGGATACGCGACGCATAGCCAGAAACTAGCCGCGCCAAATAGCCCCAGGCTAAGGGTCACCAACAGCAGCAATGCCCGGTTTTTCGGGGAGTGGTCGGGCGCACCAAGGTCGCTGGCGTTGGGCAACAGCCGCGATCGTCTCAGGACGAGGAACAAAACCAGGGCGAGCAGAACCGAAATTCGGAAAAACCAAGACGGTTGTCCGAGGGAACCCGCAATCGACAGAATCAAGGAGGTTGCCACGATATTGGCCCACATCATCAGGCAAGTCGCGATAAGCGTATCAGTCCGCCCAGCGATAAGTCGCCGAGCCGACGCCAAGCTAAGGCCGGCCAAAAGAATGAAGTGGATGAACAAAGGAGCCATGTCGTTCAGGAAAATTTCGCAGTCAACAGCAAGGGAGACCGGTCACCAACACGTTCAGGGGATGACGATTTATTCATTCGCAGACAGGTAGCTTTCCCAGCGGTGGAACTGGGCCTCAACCCCGTAGCGGGAGGCATTGGCTTCACGTCCGGCATTACCCAACCGGAGGCGCAGTTCGGTGTTTTCGATCAAGTTTTGAAGCGCATCGATGGCTCCGAGGCTATCGCCCTTGGGCACGAGAAGTCCAGTTTGATCCGAAGTCACAATTTCATGAACTCCGCCGACATCGAACGCAACCACGGGCAGGCCGCAGAGCTGCGCTTCAAGAATGGTCTGGCCAAAGGCTTCTTCATCGGCGGTGCCGAAAAAAATGTCAGCCGCCTGATAAACTCGAGCCAGCATGTATTGGTCGGTATGATACCCAAGGCCGATTAGCTCCGGGAAGTCGTGGGTATTGTGCCCGATGGCGGCAAATGTTGCGCGGTCCCCCAGTGCTTTGACGGCAGCGCGAAGGTGATGGGCACCTTTTCGTTTGTCCTGGTAGTTAACCGCCGCGCACAAGATTAACGGCTTACCCAAAGGGAGTTCGAGGCTGGCACGGGCCGATGAGCGATCCCCGGGGCGGAACACGTTCTCATCGGCGGCAAGGTACACTGTTTCGCATGTTCGGTAATTTGGGATTGATCGCCGAAAAGTATCTCGCGTCCAGTGGCTGTTGGCGACGACTTCGATCCCATTTTCACCACTGAATAAATCGCGTCTTAATTGCCACTGAGGCGCAATTTTCTCAGGGGGGAGGGGCGGATACTCGGTGGCGGTTGGACACGTTTCGTTACAGCCGGTCAGAAATAAATTGCAGTCGCCCGGGTAAGGGCAACGTCCGGTGAAAAGGTAGCCATCGTGCATATAGGCAATGACTCTGGTGCCCAGGTCGCGAATCGCGGGAAGCAAGGTAAGCGACCATTGCGCCGAATGGATATTTCCCACGATTACCACGTCAGGTTTGAATCTTGCTATCTCCATCATCAGGCCAGCTTCGATGAGTTCTTCAGTCTCCAGTCGCTCCGTGGATGGGCGCGACATGCGCTGGAGGCCTAGCCAAAGATCGTCTGCGGGCGTGCGGGTCAGAAGCTTATCGAGACCCAATTCGCCGGGTTCCCACGCTAGGGCCCCGACCTCCCAGCCACCGACCAGGAAGGACTGGACTTGCCGAGCTTGGGCGATGCCGGCACCGTATTGAAAGCCCAGGTCATTTAAAAATAAAACGCGTTGTTTTGATTTCGAAGAGACGGACTGGTGTCTCGTGGTCGGATGATTTGGTGGCATTTTGGCGGTCCCTTAAGCTGAAGAGTCGTTTTCCAATTCGGCGAGGTAGGTGGCGTTGACCGTCTTCAACTCGGGAAGAAACGGAAGCTCTGTTCCGCCCGTTTTCTGAGCAGCATGCAGGCGGAATATGGTCGTGATTTCGGGAATACTTAGGACCCTGGCCCCGGCTTTTGCCATGCGAACCCAAAGATCGTAATCCATGCTGAAATAGAGATCTTCCCGAACTTCCCCGCCACTGCGGTCGAACAGATCTTTTGAGAAAAAGACCTCGGGTTGGTGAAAATATTTTCCCGCCATCCAACTGTTTTCCAAGTCGAGTAGACCGACGAGGGACAGCTCGGAAATCTCACCCACCGGTAAGCTACATTGATGAAAATGATGAGGAAGGGCGTCTTGGTTGTTAACTCGAGCACAACGTCCAACCACGATATCCGGTTTGTGGCGTTCGAATTGACTGGCGACGGTGAAGAGGCTTCCCGGGGCGAGTCGATCGTCGCTGTTGAGCCAAGTCAGAATGCGTCCGGTCGCATGTCGGAAGCCTTTGTTAAGGGCCTGCGATTGTCCGTCATCCTTCTCGCTGACCCACCACTTGAGATATTTCTCATAGCGCTTGATAATCTCCACCGAACCATCGGTAGATCCTCCATCGACTACGATGTATTCTAGATTTGGATAGCCCTGAGCTATGACCGATTTGAGGGTTTCCTCGAGAAAGGGCGCTTGATTGTAGCTTACGGTCACCACCGAAATTTTGGGCCAAGTATTCCCGAGTGGAGTTTCGGCCGGATATAAATCGGAGGTCCTGCGAATAGGCCAATCGTCAAATCGACGGCGTTTTTTGGTTGGGCGCGGAACGTCAAGCCAGGCCGCGGGAGGTCGCCGCAAAATGACCAAATCCTCGAGTAATTTAATGGGAGCGCAGTCTTTTGATTTCCAAATCTCGAAATCCGCTACTCCCGTCATAGCCACCGGATGATACGGTTGAGCTCTCCCAGCCAGCAGCATTTCCACTTTTGATAGATCGCTTTCATCGAACAGGAAGGCGTCGTAGTCAGCGATGCCGGCGTCAGAATCCAGTGACGTAAAGCGATGTTCCTGGCGACCGAAACGCATGTAGTGTTCCCAACCACTGCTGAAACCTCCGGTTTCGACGCATGCGGCCACATCGGGGAATCTTTCCAGGTAGGCACGTTCATTGAACATGCTATCCAGACTACTGAGATATGGCCAAACGGATCCGGCGTGGAACCGGATTGAGGCATGAGCGCTGGTTGAAAGTTCTTCCGGGCACTCGAAGACGTGCACGGTAGTGCCAAACATCGCCAACTGTATGAGATATTTCGCTAACCGTTCATGATAAACTGGCACGAGAATCCGATCAAAGTAAGAGGCATAAGCCGCGAAAGGATCGGTCAGAAGTTGCTCGGGACGATACGCTCGTTGGAGCGAACGAAATTGATGTTCGCTTTCGGCCCAATCGTGCCGAGCGGCGTGAACTTTTTCCCACACGATTTCGATTTCGGCTTGATTCGAATCCAGCAAAGTTTGCTGGGCTTTTATTTTCTCGATGGCGGATTCGCGGTCCGACTCCACCGAGCGGAGATAGGCTTTAGTCTGCGCTAATGCCGTTTCGAGTTCCCGGAGCTGAGTCTGATAGGTGGCCCGCGTTTTCACCAAGGCACTATCCCTCGCTTGGACGATCGACCAAAGGGGCGATTCGGGAGCCCGGATATCTTGGGATGAGGGGGAGTTAGTCGACATAGCCAGCGAGTAGATCCAATTCTTCGAAGACGGGGTGAGGGTGAGATTCTTCGCGAGGCAAGGCGGGTGCCTTAATTTCGGTCCATGTCGAAGAGGGGGCGGGTTTGGGCAGGGTCGTGTTGCCGGTCAACTTGGTCTGACGAGCAAAGCGGCCCGAGAAATCCGGGGCGAATCCAAGGCCCAACCGGGAGCAAATCGCCTTCAATTGCGCGGGGCTATTTTTGATAAAATCCTCCAGGAAAAAACGATCCATCCCCTGGGTCAGCGTCACGAATGGTCGATAAGCGGCCTCAAAATGGCGGATCGTAAAATGGGCGCACTCGGGAATATTTTTTCGCAACGAGTCAAACACTGCCCGACTGCGCCGCAGGAACACAATTTCCTGAAATTTGAGTTTGGAATATTGTAGGTAGATTTTTTGCTCGAGTTGCAGACTGGGTTGATCGACCCAAGGCGAGAGTCCGGGCACGAAATTGGGGCCGCTCCAGTCGCGGAGGCACAGGTGTTTTCCTTGTCCCGCACAAGTCTCGGAGATTTCATGAATCGCGTCGTTATAAAACAAGTCATTCATCCTGCTGGTGCCCGCTCGATCGGAAATGAGATTGAACCAATCCCGGGCTTGATCAGCGGGGTGAATTACGCTGTCGGCCGGGTTGATTTCACTGAGTACTACGTTTTGATCGTGGCACAAAAGACACTGATTGAGCAGCGTGCCTCCCGATCGAGGGAAACAATAATAAACGGAGATATTCACGCGATACGGGGAAGTGATCCCGAGGCCGGGATGGAGAAATCAACCTCGACGGAATCGAGGAGATCAACGGTGGCGTTGACCGGTAAATCCGGTTCGAAGTTTACCCGGAAATAACACGCATCCACGAGGCGATGGGCAAAGAACTCTTTCCCTTCGCCATCAATACAGAGGATGCCGGCGTTTAAGAAATACGCCCCGGGCAGTAATCGACAAACGAACTTGAAGCGGACGCGGCAACGCGTGCCAGCGGCGACTTCAGCGATGCGCTCATGGCTACGATGCGAAGCCATACCGGCTAGTTCGAGGCCGGTAGGAAGTTTGATCGAGGCCCCAAATCGAACTTGAGTCAGGGTCGACTTGAATGTGACGAAATAATTGTAAGCGTAGGTGTGGCCTCGAGTGAGGTGGTTAACGTTCCGGCCGGCTTCCGTTTCTATCCAGGGGCAAGAGATTTCTGCCCCGGCGGGCTCATAGGCATGGATGGCGCCATCGTTTTTGAGATCCGCAAAATACGAGTCATCTTCGGGCTTGGTCCGGTTACTCACCGTGGTTTCCCAATTTGCTGTCGCCGTCGGTTCAGGGTTCGAAGTTTCCGGCCGGGCAATCTCAGCTCGTGAATCACTGGCACCGTAAATCTGCCGATGATATTCGTTCACCACGAGTTTAGGTTTTCCCACACAAGAAACGCGACCCTTCACGAGGAGGATTGCGTGATCACAGAGTTCCACAACTTGGGGCGCCGCATGGGAAACAAACAAGAGGGAAGTGCCCGTCTTTTTGAGGATGTCGAGGCGGCGAAAACACTTACGCTGAAAGGACTCATCTCCGACGGCCAAGGCCTCGTCGACGATCAGAACCTCCGGGTCCACCGCCGTTTGGACCGCAAAGCCAAGTCTTACCACCATGCCGCTGCTGTAGGTTTTGACCGGTTGGTCGATGAAATCTCCGATATCCGCGAAATCTAGAATTTGATCTAGTTTGGCGTCGGTTTGTTTACGGTTTAGTCCCAGCAAGGCCGCATTCAGGTAAACGTTTTCAAGTCCGGTGAAATCTGGATTGAACCCACTGCCCAGCTCCAACAGAGCTCCAATCCGCCCGCGCGTTTGCGCAGTGCCGCTCGTGGGGCGGAGTGTTCCAGCGATGATTTGCAACAGGGTGGATTTGCCTGATCCGTTCCTTCCCATGATGCCCAAACTTTCGCCCGGAAAAAGTCGGAGGGACACATCTTGCAGCGCGTAGAAATCGCGGTAGTAGTGCGCGGCTTTCGCCTCTAATCGTTCGGCGACGCGTTCCTTGCCGGCAGTTATCCGAGTTAAAGACTCAACGAGCGCCCATTGGATACGCGCCGCAGGGCTCTCCCAGATCCGGTAGAATTTGGAGACTCCTTTGACTTCGACTACGGGCGAATCCGACATCGCTCAGTTCGCCACGGCGATAGCCAAAGCCGGGCAAGAAAATAGGCAAAAATATACGAAAGCCCTGATATCGCCCGCCGTATTTGCTACAATTGAGTTGTTCTTCATCAGTTTCTAAAATCGCAACTTACTACCACATCGAACTAACGGGAATAGAGTCAACGGTGCTTTCAGCTTTGCGGTGGGGACGCCAGTTCATCGATTTCGGCTAGCCATGTTGCGGAAGATGCGTCGCTAGGCATCCGCCAATCCCCTCGGGGGGATAAGGCAACCGATCCCACTTTGGGGCCATCGGGCATCGCTGATCGTTTGAATTGCTGACTAAAAAAACGCCGAATAAAAACGCCAAGCCACTTAAGAAGCGTTTTTCGCTCGTAGCTACCGTCGAAGGCGATTTGAGCGAGGAAGAGCACCTTGGCCGGTCGTGTCCCATGTCGCACGATGTGGTAAAGGAAAAAGTCATGCAGTTCGTAGGGGCCGACAACCGACTCAGTTTGCTGCAGGATTTTGCCGTTTTTTGCGGCAGGGAGGAGTTCGGGGCTGATGGGGGTATCACAGATATCGTGGAGCACCGCTTTGGTCGCTCCAGAGAATTCGGTTTCGGCGCACCAATCGATCAGGTAGCGAACGAGGGTTTTGGGCACTCCAATATTTACATGATACATTGACATGTGGTCGCCGTTGAAGGTGCACCAGCCTAGGGCTGATTCGGATAAATCACCGGTGCCGATCACAAATCCGCCGACTTGATTGGCGAGGTCCATCAAAATCTTAGTTCGTTCCCGCGCCTGCGAGTTTTCGTAGGTGATATCTTGGATTTCCGGGTCGTGTCCGATGTCGGCGAAGTGCTGTTTGACCGCTGCATCGATGGAGATGACGCGCAAAGTCGTCCCGAGTGCCTCGACCAACTGTTCGGCGTTGCCCCGAGTGCGTTTGGTCGTGCCAAATCCAGGTAAGGTCGGAGCAATGATGCCTTTGCGATCCAGGCCCAGCAGATCGAAAGCATGCACGGTGACCAGCAGGGCGAGGGTGGAGTCGAGGCCGCCTGAGATGCCGATCACGACGTTCTTCGCTCCGATGTGTTTGATTCGTTTGGCCAATCCGACGGACTGAATGGCAAAAATCTCCTGACACGTTTCGGCGCGGTCAGTCGAGTTGGACGGCACGAACGGTAGTGACGCCCCCGGACGCAAGCTGCCCAGTTTGGGCTGCATCACGGCTTTGGGTGCAATAGAAACCGGAATACGGCCGATCTTTCGAGTCGGACGTGCGGCCGAAAAACTACTATTGATCAGTCGCTCGTGGCATAATCGATCTAGATCGATATCGGCAGTGATGATTTGAGTGCCGAATTGAAACCGAGCTGATTCAGCAAAAATCACACCGTTTTCGGCGATCAGGCTGTGGCCCGAATAAACGACGTCGGTCGTCGATTCACCCGCTCCAGCACTGGCGTAGGCGTAGGCGGCCAAGCAACGAGCAGATTGTTGCTTAACCAGCTCGCGACGGTAAGATTTCTTGCCAAGCAGTTCGTTACTTGCAGAAGGATTGAAGATCAGGTTGGCTCCGGCCAAACAAAGCTCCCCGCTTGGAGGATTGACGGCCCAAAGGTCCTCACAGATTTCAATACCGAAGACTAATCGCGGATCCTCATCAACGAACAGAAGATCGGTTGAAACCGGCACGACATACGGTCCAATAGTCACGTTAGTCGGGGCGATATCCCGGCCTCCGGTGAACCAACGCTCCTCATAGAATTCACCGGTTGTGGGGAGAAATATTTTGGGGACGATACCTAAGATTCGGCCCGATCCGAGCACGGCGGCGCAGTTAAATAACCGTTGGTCAATGACCAATGGAAATCCCACAATCGCGTGAATTTGGTGTTTCGCGGTGGCTTTCGCGATTTCAACCAAAGCCTCGATGGCTTTTTCGCGAAGTAATGACTGGGCGAACAAGTCGCCACACGTGTAACCGGTCAGGCCAAGTTCGGGAAACAACGCGATTGCAGCGCCCTGTTGGGAGGAGTCCCGCAGAGCCGTAAGGTGGCTCACCGTATTAAAAGCTATATCGGCGACCCGCATTTCTGGAGAAATGCAGGCGATGCGGACGAAGCCATGAGGAATTTGTTTCACGATATGAGACTTTGTCAGAATTTGAGTCGTGCCAAGAACCGAGAGTAGTCCCAACACATATCACAAAGGGATTCGTCGTGGCTATCTGAATTCGTCCGGCACCCCGTTACAGCACATCGGCAAAGGCGGGGCGCAGGCGTTTGAAAACCCAGTATCCAAAGACCAGCAAGAGGATTGAAACCCCCCAAACGTAGCTAAGGTGAGTGAAGTTAATCGCGCGGTGCCACAGAAGCGCGTCTCGAGCAAGTTCGACGGACAGGAGTAGGGGATTGAAGCGTAGAAAAAACCAAATTGCCGGAGGCACCTGCGATGCCGGGAAGAATACGGCGCTGGAATACATCAAAGTCAGGGTGATGAATTGCGCGAGTTGCGCCAGATCCCGCCAAAAAACGCCCAACGCGCAAATTGCGAAGGTCAAACCCAGTAGCATCATGACTAGCGGAGCCAAAATGACCGGTAGCCAAAGTGCATTTGAAGTGAGTCCTTGGCCGAAAAAGACGATTCCGATCAAGATTAGCGCTAAACTGATAGAAAGGTGAAATGTCGCCGTCGCGACTGCTGCACTGGGTAGAACCTCTAGGGGAAAGACCACTTTTTTCACCAGGTTGGGGTTTCCCACGATAAGATTAGGGGCGATAGCGAAGGCCTCGGCGACGAACTGAAACAAGGCGAGTCCCAGAAAAATACCCAAGGCGTAATCCACGGGGGTCTCGTCCGGCAGGACGTTGAAGGATCCTCCAAATATAAATCCGAACACCGTCACGTAGAGCCCGAGCATTAACATAGGCTGGATGAAAGACCACGCGAGACCAAGGTGACTTCCACGGTGACGCACCTCGATCGTGCGCTGGGTAAACTGCCACAGCAAATCCCTAGATTGCCAAATGCGCTTCAGCGGGGACGCGGGCAAGAGGGAGGAGGACGACATGAGCCCAAAGACGAACCGGAAGAAGCTTGAATGAGTAAAGCACATTTTACCCTAAAGGAATCGCCCTAATCGGCGGTCGACATGGGGAGATTGAGCTTGCGTGTGGTCTTATGGCTATGGCGTGCTCCCTCGTTAATTCGGTCGAATTTTAATCGAATCTTCTCTTTAAAACATCCTGCTCACTGATGTCGTCATCTCTTAGTCCCACCCTTGGTCGATTTTTCGGCAAAGTCTCCCTGTTCACTCTCGGTGTTTTTTCGACCGTTTTCCTTCAAGCTCAGCTCGAAGTTCCAGAGACGCAATTACCTCAACTCGATAGACTTATCGAGCAAGCGATCTCTCAGTCGCCGCGGATGATTGTGCGTAATGCGGATGCCGCGGCGGCGGAGGCAGATCTCCTGACGGCGAAGGCAGCGCGACTCCCCAGCGTGAACACCAGCGCGAGTTGGGTCGCCTCCCACGAGGATCGGGGTGATTTCGCCGGGGCGGTTCCGGCCGATAAACTTTATTATAGTTTCACCATTACTCAACCGCTCTACCAATGGGGAAATATAAAGCGGAGTATCGAGAGTGCAGAAATTAGAAAAGCGATGGATGCGGGCCATACCCGCCAAGCTTATCTGTTGGTGGCTAACGAGGTGAGGGAAAAATACCTGAACCTTGTTCGGGAGCGGCGAAATTTGGAAAGTGCGCGTTTCAACCTCCAACTAGCAAATCAGTCGCTGGCAGAAGGCCGTGAGAAGCGGAAGCAGAACATTGTCTCCGACGCGGATATCTTTCAGGCAGAACTCCACCAGCAACGGATGGAGTTTCAAGTATTCACGACGGAGGATACCTTCATCTACTCGGGCGAAGTATTGGGCAGATTGTCGGGAACGGAACCTTTGATTGAACAGGAAGTGCCGTTGGACTTCCCAGCTCCGCCGCTTAAGGCAAACGAGGCGATTATCGCTGCATTGGTCTCAGGATTCCTGAGAGAAGATATTCCCGGGAATACGACGATCGATATGGCGCTCAAGCAGATGGAAATTAGCCAAAATGATCTGCATCGGAATAAAACCGCGCTGCGCCCGACGGTGAATCTGATTGCTGGTGCGACGTTGGATGAGCAGTCCTACGATCTAAATATCGCTAATAAATACGAGGTGCAGTCGTTGTATGCCGGCGTGAGCATGAATTGGGCGATTTTTGATGGGTTTGCAACGAAAGGGCGGATCCGATCCAGCCTCGCGAAGATGCGGGCGGCTGAGGCTAATTTTGATTCGAAATTACTGGAAATTCAGTCTGATGTCGCGAGTTATGGGCGCCAGTTCAAGAGCCTTGCATTGGCTATTGTGATTTCCGACCGAGAGTTGGATTCCGCCCAAAATGCGTTGGCCGATGTGAAGGAGCGTTTAAAGCGGGGTGAAGCTTCGGATGCCCACGTTAACGCATCGGAAGCACATCTCCATTCGGCCTATGGTCGAGCACTTTATGATCGTTCGAATTATTGGGCGAAATTAGGCGCATTAATGAATTTGATCGAGGCGGACCCGATCCTTAATCGCGTCGGTCGATAATCGTTTATGAAGAAAACTCTCATCGTAGTAGTCCTTCTTGCCGTGGGGGCTTTCATTTACCTCACGGGTAGTAAATCTGACGCGATCACGCGGGCGGCGTGGCGAGGTAAAGCGGTTCGTGCCGTGCCGGGGAGTATCATTGTAACGGCCGAATTTGAAATGAGTCTCAAGAGCGAGGTGGGCGGCCGAGTTGTCGCCTCCGAGCTCGACCCGGGAGCTGCTTTTGGGACATTCGATTTCTTGGTGCAGATTGACTCCAGTGATTTGGAGTTGGAAATCGAACGAATCGAAAACGACTACGAGGCGACGAGGGCCAAAATCGAGGTGGGTTCCGCCATCGAGCTGGATTTGGCGACCGCGAAGGAGTCTCTGGAGGCGGCGGCTCGTTTGGTAGATTCCGGTAACATGTCGAAAACGGCCTTTCGTCAACAAGAGCGCGAGGTCCTGCAAATCGAACAACAGCTAAAGCGGGAGAAGGTCAGTAACCAACAGGCTCTCGCGACGTTTCAAAACACGCTGGCTTTGAAGCGACGCGAACTCGCCAAAATGACTGTCACCGCGCCCTTCGAGTGTGTGGTATCCGAAGTTTTTGCGCGGCCGGGGGATCTGATCGGTTCCAATTCCGCGATCGCGTTGCTCATTTCGACGAGCCGCACGGTGGAGGCGAAGATCAGTGAGGAAAATTTCTCCAATATTCGCATCGGCCAGCAATCCTCGGTGAGATTGCTAGGCTACGGCAATGAGCAGTTTAACGCGACGGTCTCCAAGATTTTGCCAGCCGCCGACGCTCAAACTCGGCGCTACACGGTCCACCTTGACGTCGATATCGAGCAAACTCGACTTGTGCCGGGATTGACGGGCGAGGTGAGTATCATCACGGCCGAACGCGATAATACCGTGATCATACCGCGCCGCGCCATGATTGGTGAAAAGGTGATGGTCGTAGTGGATGGAGTGGTCGAAGTGCGCGTGGTAGAGAAGGGCTACGAGAGCCTCAACGAAGTCGAAATTCTTACTGGAATCGAAACTGGCGAACTGGTGATTACGGAAGAATTGGATCTTTTCCGTCCCGGTCAGCGGGTGAACACGGCTGAGTAGAGCCGATCCTTTCTCATGTCGCCCAATTTTCGGATAGCTTTCCGGTTTCTCACCGCCAAGAAGCGTGCGATGTTCATGAGTTTGTCGTGCATCGTGCTCGGCGTGGGGCTTTTCATCATCACACAGGCGACTACGAGCGGTTTCGAAAAGTTCTTCATCCGCACGATTCTGGGGACCAACGGAGCGATCCGGATCTCGGACAAAATGCAGGATACGATGGGGCTGATGCTGGCGGCGGGCTCCGATCCGGGAGAAACGAGCATGGTGATTTCGAATCGGGAGAATCGGAAATACATTGAAGGTATCGATGAGCCCAGACTTTTGATTAAAGGGCTAAGACCGTTCGGGAATGTGGCGGCGGTCTCTCAAGTGGTGACGGGATCGGTCACGGCCGAGAGTTCGTTTAAAGACGAAGATGCGAAAATCTACGGCATCGAACTCGATGATCATATTGCGGTCTCCGATCTCGAGCATCAGATCGTGCGCGGAGACTTGGGGGAGTTTAGGATTTCGCCCTTGGGCATCATCATTGGCAGCGGCCTAGCGGTTCGTTTGCGGGTGGATCCGGGAGACTCGTTATCGATTCAGACCCGGGAGCAGAACCGGCGCTATACGATCGTGGGAATCTACGAGACGGGAGTGGCAGATATCGATCGCGAGCGAATCTACATGCATTTGAGCGAAGCTCGCTCGATGTTGAAAAAGACGACCGGAGCCTCTTTTTTACAGGTTGGATTGATCGAACCCAATCGAGCGCCGGCAGATGCCTTATTGATGGAGGAGACACTGCGACATAGCGCGGAGAGTTGGCAGGAGCGGGAGAAAACTTGGTTGGAGGTATTTCGGGCGTTGCGTATTTCAAGTGCGATTACGGTCTCGGTGTTTACTCTGATCGCGGGACTAGCGATGTTTAATACGTTGGCTATGATTGTGATGGAGAAGACCAAGGATATCGCAATTTTGCGTTCAATGGGCTACACTCGGGATGATATTTTGCAGATTTTTCTTTGGCAGTCGGTGATCGTGCTATTGATCGGAAATGTGTTGGGCTGCTTGCTGGGAGCGTTGGGCACGTTCGGAATATCCCAAGTGCCGGTCAATATTACCGGTATTTTCGCCACGGATACGTTTATCGTGCATGGCTCTATTTGGCACTACGCCGCGGCGGTCGGCACGGCCACGGTCATGGTCATGTTGGCGAGTCTGGTGCCGGCGCGGAGAGCGGCGCGATTGGAACCAGGTGATGTGATTCGGGGGACCGCCCAATGAGTAAAGAATCCAAAGAATCCGACGTCGTGCTGCGGTGTGAAGGATTACATCGCTATTTAGGCGAAGGGGAGGGGCGCGTTCACGTCTTGCGCGGAGTTTCATTCGAGGCCCGCAAGGGCCATGTCTATGCGATTGTGGGGCCTTCGGGCTGCGGTAAGTCCACCCTGCTTTATCAACTCGGCTTACTGGATCAACCCGACGGGGGGCAGATCACGCTGGCCGGTGAATTGATGTCGAACAGCAGTGACGAGGCGCGGACGGCGGCGCGGAATCGTCACCTTGGATTCGTGTTTCAGTTTCACTTTTTGATGCTCGAATTTTCCGCGTTGGAGAACGTCATCATGCCAATGCGCAAGCAGGGCAAATTGAGCCCCAAGGAAATGGACGATAGGGCGTCGTCTTTGTTGGAGTCGGTCGGCTTGGGGGATAAGTTGCATCGACTCGGCACGCAGCTATCCGGTGGTGAGCAACAGCGAGTCGCGGTCGCGAGGGCACTCGCCAATGAGCCCTCAGTTATCCTGGCGGATGAACCGACCGGGAATCTAGATCACAAGAACTCGGACTTGGTGTTCAATTTGCTCACGCGTTTGGCGAAGGAAAATGATCAAGCAATCGTGCTCGTGACCCATAATCCAGAGATTGCGAAGCGATGTGATTTCGTGCGTCCGATGATAGATGGTGAGTTTGTGGCGGAGGATTGATCCGGGAGCCGCGGGATGTCGACCGGTGGGATCGTCTCAAAAAAACTGAAAACAGATTGATCTAACGGAGATCAGAGGCGATATCCCCGTCTCGGCTATTTGATTTTATCGCATAGCCCTCACGCCTCCTGATTTTTCAGTTCCGTCTTTTCCTAGTGGTCTCTGCCGGTCTTTTTATTCTGACGGCGCGGGCGGACTTTGAGCCCATAGGATTATACGTCGATTACGCTTCTAACGCGCCGACCGACATAATGACGGAGCATTCGCGAGCGATCGTGCATCCGAATGCTCAAGTTGACCTCGCTGCCGCGACCGTGGCAGGTAAGACCGTTTATGCTAACATTAGGGGGGGGAGTTGGGCGCGAATGCTCCTCGCCGTCAGGTAGCGTTGGATCTGGGACTGCCATTGTGAGGAAAAATACGATTTAGAATTCTGACTTGTTGGATTTGATCACCGGAGAATGGGCCGCGTTTTTGGTCGATAATGTGGCTCAGGCGGCGGTGGGAGTATTCGCACGGCAGGAAGCGAGCACGGATACGGCGCTAATTTTTGATGGGGAGGAAGCGGCAACGTTACCCGTGGATACGGGCGAGAGAGAAGCGGGGGCGGCACTGGTGGAGCTCTACGAAATACCGGGCAGCCGCACGACCGGCTGGCTCATAAATTTGTCGGTTCGAACGAATATTTGTCCTGCGGGAGAAACGATCGTGGTGGGGTTTGTGCTTGGGGGGCGGCGGAAAGTCAGTTGTTGATCCGGGCGGTGGGTCCGGAGTTGTCGACGTTTGGGTTGGCGGGAGTTTTGGCAGATCCAAGCCGCAGCTTTTTCTGGGATGATGAATTACTGGCTCAGAATGATAATGGGGGGACGTCTGTTTTGGCGTCACTTACCCGAGATAAAGGGGCCTTAGTGGAGGCATTTCCACTCGAAGAAAACTCTCGGTATGCGGCGGTAGTTCTGACCCTACCGCCTGGTAACTAAGCGGCAGTTGTGGACGGTAATACCGGAGGGATCGGGGTTGTTTTAGCCGAGGGTTATTTGCTGCCATAATGGGGTGAATTTCTCGCGACGAGGCTGAGCCGAGCGGCGTAATTCTTCTCTAAGCAATTCTTGATGCTAAGTCGGTGGGAATTAGGGTGATGGACTATGTCATGTGTATTAGTAACGGGGGCAGCTGGCTTCATCGGTAGCCACACGGTGGATAAATTGCTCAAAGCGGGGCACAAAGCTGTCGGGGTGGATAACTTCCGAACCGGGCACCGGATCAATCTTGTCGATGCAGATCAGCATGAGAGGTTTTCTTTTGTGGAAGCTGATGTGGCGGAATCCGGGGTAGTGGACGGCATCGTTGCACAGGCCAAGCCCGACGCGATTATCCACCTAGCGGCTTTGGTCAGCGTGCAGGACAGTAGGGATAATCCGGAGTTGAATTACCAACTCAACGTGCAGGCCACGCACTGGGTGGCTGAGGCCGCTCGCGTGCACGGGGTGAAAAGAGTGGTGTTTGCATCTTCAGCAGCGATTTACGGTGACACGACTGATTTACCGATTCGAGAGGATACTGAGAAGCTGCCGATCAGTCCATACGGCGGAGCAAAACTCGCGTCGGAAGCGCTGCTGCTTTCCCATGGCGCCGCGTTTGGGACAGTCGTGCGGTGCCAGCGCTACTTCAACGTGTTTGGCCCTAGGCAAGATCCTGCTTCACCTTACAGCGGGGTGATATCAATCTTCGATCAGCGGTATCGGGATGGGCGAGGGGTGATGATTTTCGGCGACGGGCAGCAGACTCGAGACTTTATTTCGGTCCACGATGTGGCCCGGGCAAATGTGCTCGCGGCAACGGCTGAGGGGGTAAGCTCGGGCTGCGCTAACATTTGCACGGGGCATGCGACGTCATTGCTCGATCTGGCGGCGATTTTTGCGGAATATTACCCAGAAGTGCCGGCACCAATTCATGGGGCACCTCGGGTCGGAGATATCATCCATTCGTTGGGACGTCCGGATAAAGTTTCACAAGATCTGGGTTTCAAGGCGGTAGTTTCCGTAAAGGACGGGCTAGCTGAGCTCATTCGGCTGGGGTGACGAAATTTCTGGTTAAAGCATTCTGAGGTGTTTGGGAACGGTCTGTTTACGGGGGGCGAATCCCATGGCGCTCTACGTGAATTACGACGTGGAAATTCCGACGGAACCGTTGGAATTGCATCCGTTATAAGTCGTGCCTCGGCAGGCGAAGGTGGACTTGGCGGCGGTCCACACTGCAGGTAATCGGGTTATTGGCTTATCGCAGGGTGGGAGAGTTGGCTAGGGATGCTTCTTAGCGGGAGCGAGTAGAGGCGCGGGGACTGCGATGGGTGTAATTAGAAGTGATGGTATAAATGCAAATGATTGTACTGTACCCCGTGATAGAAGTATGCTGAACACTTGGGATGAATTCAAAACAAACGGTTGAACTAAGAGAACGGGACAATGCCGAA
>Ga0335398_10000629_pt1 | contig 62241 bp, 56 predicted proteins | sample BON03_FD_205742 | JGI IMG/M metagenome (GOLD analysis project Ga0335398, IMG submission 205742) | Freshwater microbial communities from Lake Bonney liftoff mats and glacier meltwater in Antarctica - BON-03 (spades assembly) (version 2) | ecosystem: Environmental > Aquatic > Freshwater > Ice >... | reverse complement strand
GTAGAGCAGGTTCAATTGTTGCCATAATTAAAGGAACAGCATCAGCAGTTGTTGTCCGCATCGTGAAGAAAATCACAGAATCTAACCGAAGAATGGTTGAAGAAATAACCTTAGACATGGCTTCAACTATGAAGCAAATTGCAAAAGAATGCTTTCCACTAGCCAAGCAAGTTACAGACCGTTTTCACGTTCAAAAACTAGCTTCGGAGGCTGTTCAAGAAGTACGTATTAAATATAGATGGGAAGCTATTGATGAGGATAATCAAGCCATTTTACGCGCAAAAAAACAAGGAAGAACTTACGTAGAAACAACGTTATCAAACGGTGATGTAAGCTCCCCCCCCCAAAAAAATAGTACAGATTAAAAGTAGAATTTCTAATTTTAAAAACTGTAATATGAGAAAGAGCAAATACTCGCCCACGTAAATTGCCAAGATTCTTAAAGAATTTGATTTAGGCAAAGATGTAGAAACAATATGTCGAGATCATGGCGTATCCAAGCCAACATTTTATAAGTGGCGTCAACGCTATGGCGGGATGGAAGCAAGTGAACTGAAAAAGGTAAAGCAACTTGAAGAAGAGAATTCGAAGCTAAAACGGATGTACACAGATCTTGCTTTAGAGCTTGATATGGCTAAATATATTATTAAAAAAAGCTTTTAAGCCTTGCCATAAAAAGGCAATTGTGAATGAATTAAAGACTGTTTATCCAAAAGGCACAAGCAAGGCGTGTCGGCTATTAAGGACCAGTCGAAGTAGTTTAAACTATCGCAGTATTAAAAAATATGATTTGCTTTTAATGAGTCAATTAACAGAGTTAAGCGTTGCTAATCCTAGAGAAGGTTTTTGGAAATGTTATAACCGTTTACGCAATAAATCTGTTTTGGTAAATCATAAGCGACTGCAAAGGGTTTATAAGTAAATGGGATTGCCATTAAGACGAAAGGCTAAAAAGCGACTGCCTGCAAGAATTAAAGAGAAGTTAGTCATTCCTGAAGAGTTTAATCAAACGTGGAGCATTGACTTTGTGCATGATGTATTAGAGAATGGAAGAAAATTTAGACCATTCAATGTTATAAATGACTATAATAGAGAAGGCTTATTTATAGAAACAGATTATTCAATCAAAAGCAATAGAGTTGTTTGGGTACTAAAACATTTGATTAATAAACATGGAAAGCCTAAAAGAATAAGAATGGATAATGGACCTGAATTTATTGCAAAATTATCTCAAGAGTGGAGTGAAATGAATCAAATTGAGTTTAAATATATTCAACCGGGTAAACCGACACAAAACGCACTCATTGAACGCTTTAATAAGTCGTTTAGAAATGGAGTATTGGACTGTTATATCTTCGAAACGCTCGATCAAGTAAGAACAGAAACGGATAAGTGGGTAAAGGATTATAACGAAGAACGACCACACGATTCATTAGGAGGCATAAGCCCAATCATGTATAAAAAACAATAGCTTCTTGGTCGAAGTTCCGCTAAGCTTCACTTCGACCAAGAAGCTATATTAAATCAAAATAATTTATAATTTAGAACCGTACTAAAAAGGGGAAGCCTACACATTCAGAAAAATCAGCTAATACTGGAGCAGGGATTACTTCATTTTCTTTTTTTAGGTAAAGTAAAACCAAAACTATCAAACAGCTTTTTACCTATCATGGCTGAATAAATGGTATCTAAAGCTTTTATATATAGAATAGGAGGGATGCCTGATTTTTTATTTTTTACATCGGGGTCTGTGAAAATCCTAGCACCATACTTGACAACCTCAATTAGTTGGTGTTCAATATCTTGTATTTTTTTAATGTCCTGTGCTTTTGGGCTAACATATTTGTATTTAAAAGATGTTGATTTAGATGGTCTGTTTTGCTTAATCCATTCTTTTTTTAATAGTTCAGCCGTTTCTCTATTTGGTACGATGATATGAAAGTGTGGATTATATGTTTTTGTAATAGAATTGAAATTACATTCTAATGATTTTATGCCAATCAATTTGATTCCTCTTCCCCTTTGATTTCGTTTTTTCTTTCTTGCTATTATTTTATTGAAATTGCTTTTCATTCCTTTTATGTGCTGTACTAATTGCTGTTGCGGTGGTGATTTGATTGTTAGCGTAACGAAGTAAGGTTCTTTCCATAAACTAATAATGGGGTAATACTTATTAATTAAGTCTGCTTTTCGATTAGCGCAACAAGTTGTGCAAAATCTATTCTTACAATATTGTCCGTAAATTTTGTCGTAATAACTGATAAGCATGCTCTTAAAATGCTAAGTGTTCCAATACGATTTCTCATTTTCTTTATCACCCTGCTCTTTTGCAATATCTACTAGTTTTAAAATAATTGATTGAGTAATGAACTTTCTTTTTGCTTTTCTTTCTAAAAAAAATCATTTAACAAATCACTTCCATTACCTGTCACTGTTACCACTTCAGCGTTTCTTACGCTACATCTTGTCCTACTGTGTGTTACTGTATTAATTGCACCTTCAGGATTTAGCGTAGCCCGGTGATCGCGCCTTGTTTTGGTTGAGGAGGCCTCAAGTTCGAATCCTGCCACCCAGTTATGGCTAGAGTGAATTATTTAGATTAATTTACTTCCGGTTTTTGCCCTAAACGCTCTTGAAATTTAGGCCGGAAGGAATAAATCATTTACCGCAGAAAACTGAATTAGCCCATCTATCGAATAATAAGTCATGCCTCCTGAAAAAACTACTTTATACATGAACTTACTTTGATTGCAAGCATTTCAAATCACTAGATTTTTTGGTTGCTGAATAACCTTAATTGCCAAAATTGCCAAATAAGTGGAATGGCCAATAATAGAAATCCTTATTACCGTTAGGGTAACTACTCGTTCTATTTATGTTACCTAACAATTACTAAGGGTTCTTATTGTACAGATTTAGACTCGGCTCTAAATTGAATTTATTGTGAGTGCCCTGACAGCTAACACGTAACTTCTCTGATTTGAGTTGTAACTTGAATTAACTAAATTTTCACTTTCATATTGAACTCTAATTAGGGGAAAGGTTTGTAGCTATATCTTAGATTAATGGGGTTTTTTCCTATACATTTATATTTTTATTTACGGATACTAAAGCAATGCTTATGAAAACCGACGTGTTAAAAAGAAACAATGTTAAAATTTTAGGAAATGGAGATAAAACGCTTCTGTTTATTCATGGTTATGGTTGCGACCAAAGTATGTGGAGATTAATAACCCCAGCATTTGAAGAAAACTATAAGATAGTTTTACTTGACCTCGTAGGGTGTGGGAAATCTGATGAAGCTGCTTATGATTATAATAAATACGGCACTTTAAAAGGTTACACAGACGATATATTAGAAATTTGTGATGAATTAGGTTTAGCGAAAGTCACTCTTGTAGGACATTCAATAAGCGGGAATATTTCAATTTTAGCAAGTATAGCAAGAAAAGATATTTTTGAGAAATTGGTTTTAGTTTGCCCTTCCCCAAAGTTTATTGATGACGGGGATTACAAGGGAGGACTTAAACCAAGTGACATTGAAGAGCTAATAGATTCCATAGAATCAAACTATTTAGGATGGTCAAAAGCAATTTCTTCAGTAATTATGGGAAACCCCGAAAGACCCGAGTTAGCTGCTGAGTTAGAGGAAAGTTTTTGCGATAATAATCCTGAGATTGCAACGCATTTTGCAAAGGTTACTTTCTCGTGCGACAATAGAAAAGAGTTAGAGGAGGTGGATACAAAAACACTTATCATTCAATGTAAAGAGGATAATTTGGCAGCAGTCGAGGTGGGAGAGTATATTCACAGTAAAATTAAGGACAGTGATTTGGCTATTATAAATGCCAACGGTCATTGTCCTCATTTAAGTAACCCCGATGCAACAATTGGTGCCATGAAAAAATTTCTATCAAATTAATTGGGATCAAAATTAAAAATAGATTACAAGGAGTTATTTAACTCATCTTCATTTGGTTACATCTGTTCTCAGCCTGACGGGAAGATTATTGAGGTAAATAACGGTTTCTTGGAATTTACAGGATATCTGCGAGAAGAGGTTCTTGATCAAAAACGCATTGTGGACTTCCTTACAAAGGCAGGTAATATACAGTACGAAAGCATTTTTGCAGTAATGTTAAAACTAAAAGGAAATGTAAAAGAGTTTAGTTTCTCTTTTATTAAGAAAGATCAATCAAGAATACCAGTTCTTATTAATTCTATTGAAGTATTAAATGTAAAAGGTGAATGCATCTATGTTCAATCAACAGTTTTTGATATTTCGAAGCGTAAAAATTTCGAAAATCAATTGTTAGTTGCAAAAAAAGAAGCAGAAAAACTGTCTAAGGAAATAGAGAACTTAGTATACGTTGCCACCCATGACCTTAAATTGCCAGTTTCAGTTATAGAAGGGCACTTTGATTATTTGCGGTATAAATTGCCAAAGGGAGACAAGGCAATTGATGAATCTATTTTGTTTATTGATGAAAATATTGAACAGTTTAATTCTACCGTAAAAGGTTTAACCGATGCAATAAAGATAAAAAACACAACAGTAGCTATAGAGAAATTAGATTTATTTCAAGTAATTAACCAATCCATTTCGGATCTTCAATCAAACATTAAAAAGCTTAATGGACTTTTAGAAATTAGCATATCGGAAGAGACTTTTGTGCGGGCAAACTATGTTTTTGCTAAAAGTGTTATTCATAACATTTTAGATAATGCTGTAAAATATCATTCAAAAGAGCGGCAACTTTCAATAAAAATAAGTTGTGAAACACTAGAAGAATTTGTTTGTGTTACAATTACTGACAACGGAATAGGTATAGATTTAAAGCTGCATAAAAATAGGATTTTTGGAATGTTTAATAGGTTCAACAACACAACCGAAGGGACTGGAATGGGCCTGTTTATTGTCAAGAAGATGATTGAGCAAATGGAAGGGAATATTGTTATTGAAAGTGAACTAGATATTGGGACCTCTTTTAAAATTTATTTTAAAAGAGGTATTTAGCAGTCTATTCAGGTTAGAACAATACATCGCATTAAACGTTTTCAATGAGTAATATTTTTAGAGTTTTTCTATTAATTACGTTTATACTACTAACCATTTGATAAATTACCTTAATTTTAGTTCAGATGGAAACTAATTCTGTACAGATTTAACCCTTGAAGAAGAAAGACTAAGCTAGATGTTTAATCAATAATGCAGGATTAATGAATGAGACGCAGATTAACTGTTGATCGCAAAGGGTATCCGTATAAAACGGAAGAGCAGTTCTAAAATTTATAATAAATACAGGCAGTAGATTCTGTTATTACGATTTAAATGAAGAAGTTAAGAGAAATATTATTAATTGATGATAGTAGAGGGACTAATTCTCTTAATGAAAGGTTGCTGATTGAAATGGGAGTTGTTGAAAAGGTAACAATAGCTCTTGATGGGAGTCTCGCTTTAGATTATCTATTAACCAAGAATGAAGTAGATGAATTTCCATCTCCGGACATTATATTTCTTGACATTAACATGCCTGTTATGAATGGGTTTCAATTTTTAAATGAATACAATAAATTAGGTAAGGAAAGACAATTAGTAATGGTAATCGTCATGATAAACGACTCTTATAGTGATAGTTATATGAATGAGGTTAAAGGGTATAATGCTGTTAAAGGATGCCAATTTAAACCTTTAACAAAAGAGAAAGTAAAAGGGTTTATCGCTCAATTTATTTAATAATAAACATATTTAATGGTCGAAATCGGGAGTATATTGTTAATTGATGATAGCGAGTCAGTTAATAGTAGAAATTACAGCTTGCTAGGGAGTATGAAACTATTTGGTGAGATTAAGGCCTATTCAAACCCATATCAGGCTATAAAACATCTTGAGAAGGATTTTAATAAGTCTAACTTAGATTTGCTGCCTAGTATTATTTTTCTAGACATCGAGATGCCAGAAATGGATGCTTTCGATTTTCTTAATAAGTATCTTGACATAGAGAGCATTGTACTATCAAATTACAAACCTCGGATTGTTATTGTTAGCAACTATATATTGAAGGACAGGTACTTAGATGAAACAAATAAATATAAAACTTATGGAGTGATAGGTCATATCAGGAAGCCAATCGACAAAGCCGACATATTGGATTTATTGGAAGAAAATTTTGGAAAATAACATGAAGGACTTACCCGTTTTTGCTTCAACAGAACTTACAGATGAATCATTCAAAGAGCTACTTCCTCATTTTTTTAAAGAAGTTATGGATGATTTTGAGTTATTAAGCGACGCTTTTTTAGTCAATAATTTAAATGAAGTCTGGCGTCTGGCACACAAAATTAATGGCTCAGCCTTAAGCTATGAAGCTATTAGGATGTCTTCGAAAGTAGCTGAGCTGCAAGAGTGCAGTAAAATAAATGATTCAATTAAATTGGGTGAACAAATGGATCAACTCAAAGAGGTCATCGACCTTTCTTATGAATATGCCAAGCAATACTTTCAGATTAGTTAGTCTAACAGCTTCCGCACTTTTAAGTAAAAGACACATGCGGTTTTAAAGGATATCGAACTTGATAGGGTCATTCAAACAATTATATCTTTATCGGCAACTTTGTAGTTAAAATTGACAAAACATAAGCCGCATTTATTGTGCATTTTTTAAGTCGATCAATCATGTAATTTTTGAGCGCAAAGTACTCACCTGTATTTAGATGTTCGCTAAAAAAAATAAGAAATTCAGATGTATTCTTCGCTTTATATTGCCGAGATTTCTTTTGACAAAGAAGGACATTCTAATTTTGTGAGTGGAAAGCAATGGGTTTAAAGGAGTGTCATTTTAAATAATATTTTACAGTTAGCGGCAGAGTATACTCGGACCAATCAGCCACTATAACCTGTGGAATGTGTACTTCAAAACGAAGTTGAAAGTAAAAAAGGCTGTAAAAAGGGTATTTCGAACCATTTCCCATTCTTCGAAATATCTAAGGTGCCAAGTTATGGAATTCCGTTAAAGTTCATGCAGTTGTATCTTTGTTAAAAGGAAAATCAGGTAGTTAAGGCAATGATTGTTGTTGGTAACAAAAGTTTTGACTTTTGTTACTTTAAATGTGCGTAACAAGAATAACTTATAGTACAACAAACTATAAGTTTCTTATTTTAGCAGGAAATTAGTTTAAAATAGAATGAGCTATAGAAAAAACAAGTTATTATCGCTACTCGGTATTAGCGATTCAATTGACGCTGAAGAACTAGGAGGGTTATTTAAAGAGAATCTGCAAGCGGGTATTCATGGTATTGCTTTTAGCGCTTACGAAGAAGGACAGGAGCCGGGTGACCAAATTTCAGAAGAACAAATTCGTAGAAGAATGAAAATTCTTCAGCCTCATGTGAAATGGATTCGATCTTTTTCGTGTACCGATGGGAATGAGAGGATCCCTGTTATAGCCAAAGAGTTTGGAATAAAGACTTTAGTAGGCGCGTGGTTAAGTGACGATGCGGAATTAAACCAAAAGGAAATGAGCAAATTGGTTGAATTGGCTCAGGGTGGGTTTGTTGATATTGCCGCTGTTGGTAACGAAGTTTTATATCGAAAAGAAATGACCGAAGATGAATTGCTAGATGCGATTTCATCCGTGAAAAGTCAAATTAATACTATTCCTGTTGCCTATGTAGATGCCTACTACGAGTTTGAAAATCGCCCTAGAATTACAGCAATGTGTGATGTAATTCTAGCGAATTGCTACCCCTTTTGGGAAGGTTGCCACTCTGATTATGCGATTCTATATATGCAAGACATGTATCGCAGAGCAATAAAGGCAGGTAAAGGAAAGAAGGTAATTATCTCAGAGTGCGGATGGCCCAATAAAGGGCAAAGTCATCATGGTGCTCACCCATCGAATGAAAATGCGATGAAGTATTTTGTGAATACACAAAATTGGAGCAGGGAAGAGCAGGTTGATGTGTTTTACTTTTCCTCTTTTGATGAAGCTTGGAAGACAGGCGATGAAGGCGATGTAGGTGCTTACTGGGGCATCTATGATAAAGACGAGAATTTAAAATATCAATAACAATTATGGGGAAAGTTAATTTTAATTATTCAGAAGCCATTTGCTATTCAGGTTTTAGAGACGGGCAAAGTCCGGAAACGGAAACCTTCCCTACCTATGAAGAAATTAAAGAGGACCTTCTTATTTTACAAGGTCAGTGGAAATATTTGAGGTTATACGACTGCGATCCTCATTCAGTAACGGTACTTGAAGTAATTAAAAACGAAGGGTTTGATTTTCAAGTTATGCTTGGAGCCTATATTGTTGCTGAAGTAAGCAATGAAAATTGTGCGTGGGGAGGCATGTATTCACAAGATGAACTAAAAGCAAATAAAGCGTTGAATTTAAAACGCATTAGAAAGTTAATTGAATTAGCGAACGCGTATCCCGAAATTATTTTTTCATTATCCGCAGGGAATGAAGCAACAGTTGAATGGACAGATCATCTAGTTCCAGTTAAGAATGTGATATGGTATGTAAAATTAATTCAGAATGAATGCAAGCAACCTGTTACTTTCTGCGAAAATTACTTGCCTTGGCTTGGAAAGTTAAAACCTTTAGCAGAAGTAGTTGACTTTATCTCTATCCATACCTATCCGGTTTGGGAATACAAGGGAATTCATGAAGCGATGAATTATACTTTAGAAAATTATCACGCAGTAGCAGATACCTTTCCTCATAAAACGGTTGTTATTACTGAAGCAGGCTGGGCTACGAATTCCAACGGTAGAGGAATTGAACCTTCAAATGTGAATGAAGAGTTACAAGCAACCTACTATAACCAATTAGTGGGGTGGAGTAAGAAGGAGCAGGTAATTACTTTTGTATTTGAAGCTTTTGATGAAAACTGGAAAGGCTCTGATGAAGTGTTGGAGCCCGAAAAACATTGGGGTTTGTTTAAAGTCGACAGAAGCCCTAAGTTAGTAATGCAATAAAAGTAAAGCGTATACTTACTGATAGAGGGTAATCACTCACTTAAAATGGCGTTTCTTGTGCTGATATTTTGGCTGATTTTAGAATTATTCAAAGCAATTTATCGAGCGTACAGAACATTATTGAGGATAGCAACCATTCACTGAGTAGCGAATCCACTATAAAAAGGAGGGTACATGCTTTTTTTGTTCTATTCCAAAGAATAAAATGGATCTTCGGTTGAATTACTATTCAAATTACACGTTTAAAAGGGTAAACTACGTTCCTTTCACTTTATACACAAGGTACCATTACCCAGCTGTCTGCGCTATATCGGCTGTTAATTCCGTTGTTGTTATACATTTTGTTACCTAATGTATAGCCGTTATTTATGTTGGGTAACCAAAGGCTATGGGTATTGCAGGCTTTGAAAAGCTAAGTTTTTAAAGCCGCAAGCAGTTCGTGGTTTATCAATTGAACGTACATTACTCAATCTCCAATTCTAACCACCTTTCCAAAGCGGCAATCATTTTTTCCCGTTCCACTGAGGTCATGTTTTTAATTCGCGCTGCTCCATGGTCTCTGTCTTTTAGGAAAAACCAAAGTGCATCAACGCCTTTTTGTGGCCGCTCTGCGGTTACCGACCAGGTATCTTTATTTCCATTGATATAAATGAATTGCTTGCCATTGGTTTTAATCCATTTTTGCATTTTTTTAGGAACTGAATTGTCAAAATCGACTTTCATTTTATTTGGCATAAAAATCGCTGAGGGATTTTTATCGTTTGGCAATGCTTTAATATATTGCTTAAAGTCTGAGATATTATAGCCGTAGTAACCCATTTCTGAGCCCGATTGGTAATAATGTGAAGCGAAATTTTCCATGCTTTTATCCGCGAAGAAAGTAAGACCGGACACTTTTAAAAAATGAGTCAGTATAGTTTCTATCGCTGCATCTTTTTCAGGAATATCGGCACAAGTAGAGCCCCATTGCCAAAAGGAAAATGGATATTCTAAGACAGCATACTCAAAGGCCTCCTCAAATTTCAAGTAACTGAAGTTTAATTTTGCACCGAAGGCGTACCACTTTAACAAAGGCAATACGTTGTCTCTCTCTTGAAATAATCTCAACTGCAATTCTTTCAAGGCTGTTCTGCATTCTTCACTTCCGACGGTGTCTAAAAAGGTGTAAATTCTTTGATCTTCCAGTCCCTGCGTTGAAGGCGATACATATGGCATGCTCACATCCACATCTTTCGGAAAGAAATAGCGGTAGAAGATAGTTGTTTGACCACCTTTACTAATGCCTGTTGAAAGCCATTTTCCGCCGTAAATGGTTCTAAAAATTTGATTAATGTGGTGCAAATCACCTGCAACTTGCTCTAAATTTAGATAGGTGTAGTCCATCGAATCAGGTAGACTTTCTCCAAAATATCGATGTTCTATGCTAATTTGATTTGCGCCAAGTAATTCAGCAGGTTCAGAAATTTGGTTTCCTGGAGTTGCATAACCGTTGGTAACCATTACGGTAGGTTCGTCGAAACCTGCATGGCTCAAAAATGCCCGTTGATAGAAATATCCTTTTGATGGATTGTTGTGATCCAGTGGCTGCCGAATTTTTAATTCATAAGTTCCTTCATAACCCACAGGCGTTAAAACATTTTCAAACATTATGTCAGGTAAGTTGAACAGTTGTTCTCGTATGTTTTGTGCTGATAATAGGTTCGCTAGAAATAAAAGTGCGATTAATAAGTGCGATTTTTTCATCTCTTGAAATTAGTATTTTAGGGTTCTCATTTCACTCCAAGTCCAATTTTTCTTAGCCTTTATTTTGTGAAGTGCTGATTTAAGATAGGTTGCTATTATTCTCTCGAAATCTATAGGATTAATGCTGGAGGAATAAATTTTTCTTTCCGAGGGGTTAGCATAACGATCAGCTTTTGATAATTCGGATGATTCCAACCTCAAAATTGGTCCGGTATCAGAAATGGAATCGACCTGCCAAGTTAGTATTGAGTGTTCCATTTCATTCAACAACTTTGCCAATGGTTTCAACTTAATTCTTGGGAGACTTGTTCTACTTGCCAAATCAATCCAAGTAGTATACTTGCATTCAAGTTCATACCTCTGATCAGGATAAATAGAAAGTACCATGTCATGTCCCTGTGTATTACTAAAAAGGGCATAATAGTGGGAAGGGCAGCTGAGCTCTTTCTTGGTTAACCCAATGGAATGGAATGGAGTTGAGGACACTTCATTTTGAATTCCTACTTGAACAGCATCGTATTCTTCTTCCCAGTCTTGAACGTACTCATTGATATTGTACAGTACATGCGAAAAAAGTGGCAGAAAGTATTCGAATTTTTCCACACAACTTTCAATTTCGTCTCTACTTTCAAAAGGTCTGTAAAAGCGCTCTTTTTCAACCTTATTCATCCAACAACATAATTTCAAAGCGAAGTCGTCTGTGTCGTTATTGGGTTTAAACTCACGAAAATCTCCAATTCGTGCCATGGCAGTTAATTCTTCTTTGAATTTTAGGGCAATTTCTGGTTGAAAGAGGGCAAAAACTCCCACAAAGCCATCAATATCAAAGTGCGTTGCAGAAATTAAGTCGTTCTCTACTCCAGGGTAATTTCCTGCTATCGCATTAAGGACAATTTCTCCAGAAGTGTCAGCAGCAATTTCTTTCATCGTATTGGCACCTTTCCAATGCGAAAAGCAAAGGTTCTGAGGGTGAAGACCATCGACTACCGTTACTTTTTGTTTTCCGATTTTATGAAAGGGGATGAAGGTTTTCATACTTGATGAATTGATTGCTTTTGTGTATTATTGAAAAACTAAAGTTCATCAATGTTCAGGTATCTTATTTCTATTTATCCCTATTTTTTTGAAGATATCATTCTTTTGTGGCATTCATAAAAGAAGGCCTGAGAGACAGGGGTGTGTCTCTCTTGAAAAGAACAAAAGGGCACTAATTTAAAAGCTAAAAATGAAAAGGATAAAAGTATTATTTTTAATTGTATTTCTTTCTGCATCAACGCTGTTTGCAAAAGAAGGTATGTGGTTGCCGATGTTGCTAAAAAGCTTAAATGAAGGGGACATGCAAGGTATGGGGTTGAAGCTCTCTGCCGAAGATATTTACAGTGTAAATCAATCTAGCCTGAAAGATGCAATTATTTCTTTTGGAGGATTTTGTACTGGCGAAATTATATCGGATCAAGGTTTAATCTTAACGAATCACCATTGTGGATATGGTCAGATTCAATCTCACAGTTCAGTTGAGAACGATTACCTTACCAATGGTTATTGGGCGATGAATCACTCGCAAGAATTGACAAACCCTGGGTTAACAGCAACTTTTATTGTAAGAATGGAAGATGTAACAAGTGAACTATTAGATAGTATTTCATCTGAATTATCAGAGAAGGATAGGCAAATAGAAATTGAGAAATGGATTAAATTAAAAGTAGCGGCAACTACAAAAGATGCGCACTATGATGCATTTATTCGACCGTTTTTCTATGGGAATGAATACTATATGTTTGTAACCGAAACCTTTAAAGATGTGAGGTTGGTTGGTGCTCCACCTTCAGCCATTGGTAAATTTGGTGGAGATACAGATAATTGGATGTGGCCAAGACATACAGGGGATTTTTCACTGTTTAGAATTTATGCCAACAAAGACAATCTGCCTGCGAATTACTCGGAGGAGAATGTGCCCTTTAAACCAAGACATTTCTTGCCAATATCGATGGACGGAATTAAAAAAGGAGACTTTACGATGGTTTACGGTTTTCCCGGTAGAACACAAGAGTATCTTACCTCTTTTGCGATCAAACAAATAAAGGAAGTAATTAATCCAGCTCAAATAGAGGTTCGCGACCAAGCGTTAAAAGTGATGGATAGGCATATGAAAGCAAGCGATAAGGTTCGGATTCAATATGCTTCTAAATATGCTAGTATTGCCAATTATTGGAAAAAGTGGATTGGTGAGAACAAAGGGCTGCAGAAAGCAAATGCAATTCAATTGAAGGAAGAGAGGGAAGTTGCTTTTACCAGAGCTACCTCTAGCGTGCCAGAATATTCTTCTGTGCTTGCTGAATTGGAAAAGCGATATGAGGCAATTGAGGCGTATGCTTTAGCTCGGAGTTTTTTTGTTGAAATTCCATATCGTAAAATGGAAATGTTGCGTTTGTCAAATCAGTTCATATCTCTCGTGAATAAAACGGATGAAGGCGAAGAGGTGGAAGAGGAGGTTATTAATAAATTAAAAGAACAAGTAAAAGCACATTTCAAAAATTTTGATCTCGCAACAGAATTAGATGTTTCACAATTGCTACTGCGGGAATACACAGCTAAACTAGATCCTCAGTATGTTCCTGAGCTCATGACGGGCAGAAAGGCTGATTTATTTGATGCTGATTATGAAGGTTATGTTAAAAGGTCAAATTTCTTAACAGAAGAAAAGGTGATGGACTTATTGGATAATTGGGGCAACAGTTCGGCTAAAAAAGTTAGTAAAGATCCGGTATATCGATTAATGAATCAATTTTGGGACATATACTTCAAAAAGGTTGGCCCTGAATACAACAGGTATTCAAACCAAATAGATTCGTTAAGTAAAATATATGTAAAGGGGCTGCGAGAGCATGTCCCGGGGACGTACTATCCGGATGCAAACTCTACGCTCAGGCTCGCCTATGGGCAAGTAGATAATTATAACCCTAAAGATGGGGTCGTATATGATTTCTTTACTAGTGGAAAAGGAATTTTAGAGAAGTATGATCCTGAGAATGTAGATTTTGATTTACCACAAGGGTTAGTGAAGTTGATAGAGGATAAAGATTATGGCCAATATGCAGATGCAGATGGCAGTTTACATGTATGTTTTACTGCTTCAAATCATACAACTGGAGGTAATTCCGGCAGTCCTGTGATGAATGCAAACGGAGAGTTGATTGGCTTAAATTTTGACCGCAACTGGGAAGGGACTATGAGTGATATTAATTACGACATTGACCAATGCAGAAACATCTCGGTCGATATTCGTTACGTGCTGTTTGTGGTAGATAAATTCGCGAATGCAGGACATTTAGTGAAGGAGATGAAATTAGTTTCAACAAAAAAATAAAAAAGTGAAAAGTAAAAAAGAAATAGTAGACAATTGGTTACCTAGATATACAGGTGTTCCTTTAGAAAATTTTGGAGAGTATATTTTATTGACCAATTTCAGTGATTACATTGAAATGTTTGCGCAGGAATTTGGAGTAGAAATAGAAGGAAAAGACAAGCCGATGCAGTCTGCAACAAGCAAAGGAATTACGATCATTAATTTTGGAATGGGCAGCGCCATGGCGGCAACCGTGATGGATTTACTATCTGCTATTATGCCAAAGGCTGTGTTGTTTCTAGGTAAATGTGGTGGGCTAAAAAGAAAGACTGAATTGGGTGATTTAATACTTCCAATTGCCGCTATACGGGGAGATGGGACAAGTAACGAATACATGCTGCCAGAAGTGCCAGCATTGCCTAGTTTTCGATTGCAAAGAGCAGTCTCTTCAATGATTAAAAAACATGAACTGGATTATTGGACAGGGACGGTTTACACCACCAATAGAAGAGTCTGGGAACACGACGAGAAGTTTAAAGATTATCTTCGTGAGATTAGAGCCATGGCTATTGATATGGAAACAGCAACTATTTTTTCAGTAGGTTTTGTAAATAGTATTCCGCATGGAGCACTATTGTTAGTCTCAGATAATCCAATGATTCCGGAGGGTGTAAAAACTACTGAAAGTGATAAGAGGGTTAGTTCAGTTTTTGTAAGCAGTCACCTGCAAATAGGAATTGATTCCTTACTCGAGTTGAAAGAATCCGGAGCATCGGTTAAACACATGCGATTTGAAAATCCATTAGATCATTAAAATAGAGAAGTAACTAAAAAAAGTAAGTAAAAAAGCCCCTTAAATTTCGAGGCTCTTTTACTTACTTTTCTAGTTCAGAGTGTTGTTACTCTCCTTCTTCTATTTCAACCATTTTAAAAGGTATGTTAATTATTGCTTGGTAATCTTCCCCAGCCTCTAACATATCTTCATCGTCTTCTTCGTAATGCCAGTTGATGGTTACACCACCTCCAGCTTCGTTGATTTTCTCTAGTTTTTTAAATACATCAAGAATACATTTTGAAGAACTTGTGTTGAAATATTCTAACACTATATCAACCTTAGTTGCTTCTTTCACAGCTTCGGTATATGCTTCTAAAGAATCTACTAACGGTTTGTAAAAATCAATTGAGTTTTCTGGAATAGACCTTCCTTGAATCAATAATTTTCCTTCTTCAGGGTTGAACTTAATAGTTGGTGTCTTAGGACTGCCTTCGATAACTAAATTTTCCATCTTTTTAATATAAATTATTGAGGTACGTTAATGTTTAAGCTGTAAAACGAAAATTTTTCGTCTACTTTTTGAAAATCAAAATCTAACTGTTGGCCAGACTTACGCGCAATGTCAATCATGCCTAAACCACCGCCGCCTTTATTAGACATCATTCCATTGTTAAGAACTTCTTTGTAGTAGGTTTTTAATTCGTCTGTATCCAACGAATTGATTTTTTCTAATCTTAATTTTAATTTTTCTGCGTTGTCGTTTGTAATGTAATTTCCAGTATATATGGTATATGCTTCTCCCTTCTTTCCGATCATAAAAATAACCGTATTATGACCCTGTGGAGCACCGTCTGGTTGTTTATCTAAATGATGGTATAAATTCTGAAGAGCCTCCACAAGAATGTTATAAACCTTCTTTTTTATTCTGTTTGGCTCGTTTAACTTCTCCATTTTTGACTCCATAATTTGGAGAACAGAGGTCAAAAGCTCAGATGTTACGTTGCCTTTGAAAGATAACATAATGTTATCTTGTTCCATCTTTCTATAGAAATCGTGTATGTTTATATCCATTCTAAACAGTTGTAACTATCATTCTAATTATAAACCAGCAATATTTTGGTGAGCCATATATTACTTTACGAAATAAATTAAAATTGTCATACAAAACAATAGTTTAGACGAAATTATTTTACAATTGATAATTAACAACTGATAAAGGATCTTTTTTTACTTGAATAACTAACTTTGTCACCTAGTTAAAAAAATAAAATGCAACAAAATTGGTTTAAAAGTTGGTTCGATTCCCCTTATTATCACCTTTTGTATAATCATAGGGATTATTCAGAGGCTGAGCATTTTATAACTAATTTATTTGATCATTTACAGTTGGCTGAGCGCAGTAAAGTGTTAGACTTAGCCTGCGGCAAAGGAAGACATGCCATGCAGATTCATAATTTAGGAAATGAAGTAGTAGGGGTAGATTTAAGTCCACAAAGCATAAATGCGGCTAATTTAAATTCAGAAAGTGGGCTATCTTTTGAAACTGGAGATATGAGAAATTTACCTTTTTCTGCAGAGTTTGATTTGGTAGTTAATCTTTTTACCAGTTTTGGATACTTTCAGCAAGAAGGCGAAAATATTAGGGTCATTGAATCTATTTCAAATTCTTTAAAACCAAACGGCTTATTGGTTTTGGACTATTTAAATGTTAAGAAAGTGATTAAAAATTTGCCAATTTCACATACCATTCAGCGAGATCCTGTGACCTTTGATATTCATAAAGGAATAGAGAACGGATTTATTGTTAAAACGATTGGCTTTGAAGCAGACAGTGAAAACCATGAATACAAAGAGCATGTCAAATTATTAACCTGTGCTGATTTTGAAACAATATTTAGGAATTGTGGATTTCGAGTTCAATCCGTTTTTGGAGATTATGAGCTTAATGCTTTTGATGAAATTAGTTCGGATCGTTTAATTTTTATAGCACAGAAAATAAGCGAATGATATATTTAAGTTTATTCTTGGTCAGTTTTATAAGTGGTTCGTTAGTTTTTGCGAAACAACTCAACTTAAAGAATAAGATCACCTTTTTACTGTCATTCAGTGGAGCTTACCTCTTGGGAGTTTGTTTTTTACACCTTATCCCAGAACTATTTGAATCCGGAGACGAATCAGTTGGATTGTACCTATTAATTGGTTTTTTCCTTCAACTTGTGTTGGATTATTTCTCAGGCGGCATAGAGCATGGGCACACCCACGTAAACTCAAAGAAAATTGGAAGATTCCCCTATTTGGTATTTATCAGCTTAGGGTTACATGCCTTTTTGGAGTCTTTTCCACTAACTGAGTTAAACCAAGAAATGGAATCTAGCTCTTATTTGTGGGGATTGCTATTACACAAAGGTCCAATTGCTATCATTTTAGGAAGTTTATTATTGGCTTATAAATTAAAAAATAGTCAGATATTTATAGCCATTATACTTTTTTCTTTAATGGCTCCCTTGGGTGCGTTTATCGGAAGTAGTTTTACTTCAGACACAACTATATACCAGCAATTCTTAGCAGTGTCTATTGGGATTATTTTACATTTATCAACCACTATATTATTAGAAACCAATGAAGAACATCACATAAGCCTTAAAAAGCTTGTCCCTATTATGTTGGGTGTTGCTCTGGCATTGCTTACTTTGGTCATTCATTAATACTTTTTCGCTCATGGCACTTACAAACAACGATATTATAAAAAAACTACGAGTTGCTCTTAGTTTCAAAGACACCGATATTATTGGTATTCTGAAGTTGGTAGATTACGACATTTCTAAAACGGAATTGAGTGCCTTTTTTAGAGCTGAGGATCATGAAAAATACATGGAATTACAAGATCAAATTCTAAGAAATTTCTTGAATGGTTTAGTAATTCACAAGCGCGGAAAAATGGAACGAAAGCCTAAATCTGATGCAGGTAAGAGGGCTACAGAGAAAAATCTTCCACCAAAAGAATTTAGAAAACCGCTAGGAGCTACCCCTAAAAAACCAAATGTAACACAGATAGGTGGCATACGGTTTAAGGTAAAGGGGAAGTAGGCCTTAGTTAATATATCGTTAATAGTGCTATAAAGTAGTAGCACTGCAAGAGGATTGCTTTTTCTTGAGTATCAAATAATTTGCTGCTCCGTAAATTATTTGATTAACTTCGCCGCCCGAAAAAAATCAGAAGATGAAGCGAATTAACGAGTACAAAAAACTTTTCTCAATTGAGCAAGAGATAGATTTAAAAGATCTAAAGAAGAAATATAGAAATTTAGTGAAGGAATGGCATCCTGATAAATTCCAAGAAGGGGATGATCAATTTGCTGAAGCTGAGATTAAAAGTAAGCAGATTATTGACGGCTATCACTTTCTTATAAGTATAGCTCCTGAAACAAAGGAAACAAACTTACCGGAATATTCAGAGACAATTTCAACAAGCAGAATATTAGATTTTGATTTGAAAGGTCAAGTGTTGAAGATTGATTTTTCAAATGGCGATAGCTATGAATATTTTGGTGTAAGTAAAAAAGTATTCCAAAAGCTTATTAATTCTGATATTCCTGTTCGATTTGCGAAAAGAAATATTTATGAATCATTTTTGTACCGAAAGATGAAGAAGGCAGTGGTTGAAGCCTAAAGCAATGGCTCGATTGAAGTATATTCTGGGATCAATAGTTTCTATTCCACTTCTACCGATTCTTTATTTTCAAGGAAATACGATTCGTAAAACAGTTCCCAAATTGCAGGAAGCAACAGGAACTGAAGGAGAAGCGAAAAGCGAGGGATCGTCTACTTTAACCCGACTTTTAGTATTGGGTGAAAGCACAGTTGCAGGTGTTGGAGTTAAAACACACGAGGAGGGCTTTGCCGGTATTTTTGCCAAGGAGTTAAGTTTACGCACAAAAAAAACTGTTCATTGGAAAGTATATGCAAGAAGCGGATATACTGCGAAGAAAGTGCGTTTTAAGATAGTTCCTAAAATTGCTGAATATAAATTTGATTTAATCGTTATTGGTTTGGGGGGTAACGATGCGTTTACATTAAATTCTCCTAAAAAATGGAGCCTTCAAATTCAATTGCTGATTGACGAACTGAGAATGAGGTTTGGAGAGGTTCCCATTTACTTCACCAATATGCCACCAATAAAAGAGTTTCCTGCATTTACAAAAACCATGAAATTTGTGGTAGGAAATTTGGTTGAATTGTTAGGAGAAGAGCTTGAGTGTGTGGTTCGTCGCAACTCCAATGTGTATTATAACTCAGAGGTAATCACGATTAAAATGTGGACCAAGCGGCTAAATATCAATTCGAAAGAAAATAAATTCTTTAGTGATGGAGTGCACCCTTCAAAATATACATATCAAGTTTGGGCAAAGGAAATGGCATTGTTTGTATCTTCAAATTTATAAACTACTCCACCACTTTTGGTTCAACGATTCCCTTTTTTTTGCAAAAGGAAAAAACTGATCTAAGAGTCCGGGAAAGAAATATCAGAACAATGTGCTTGACGATACTGTTGATACCTGTATTAAAAACCCTTTTCAATACGTAATTTTACACAGCATTTTTAGCATTTTCTATTGGCAAAACTACCTAAAGCGCATCAATTTTTAGATCTATCAGATTATGGCAGACCAATTGCTCGAATAATTGCTGGTTCGTTAAAGAATACTATTGTAACGCCTGTTCAAGTCACCATTTGGTTTGTAATTTCAGGGCTAATCTCAATTTGCTTTATGTTACAAGGATATTATTGGTTGGCAGGAATCTTTTTGGTTTTAAAGTCTGTTTTAGATGCTGCTGATGGGGAATTGGCGCGCATTAAAGAAACCCCATCTTACACAGGTCGTTATTTAGATTCGGTATCAGATATTATTTTGAACTTCCTGATATTTATGGTGATTTGGTACATCACCGACCTGGCTATCTGGTGGGCCTTTCTAGCTTTTTTTTGCTATCAACTTCAAGGAACGTTGTACAATTATTACTATGTAATTTTGCGCAGTAAATTGGATGGAGACAAGACCAGTAGGATAATTGAAAAGGGATCTCCAACAGCCTTGGGTAACGAAAGTCAACAAGCAGTTAACCTTTTGTTTGCGGCATATACGCTGTGTTATTCTGTGTATGATAAAATCATATACAACTGCGATAGCAATGCACCCGAAGGTAAAATTATACCGAATTGGCTGATGACTGCAGTTTCAACTTTTGGATTAGGATTTCAGTTATTATTGATTAGCGTCTTCTTAATACTCGGCTGGAAAGCGTATATCATTCCTTTTTTTATTGGCTATTCGGTTATGATATTTATCTTTATCTTTATTGGCCTCCGAAAGGCCCTATAAATTAGATTAAATTAACTCTTATTTTTCTTTTTTTGAGGTGAGTATTATTTAGTTTTTCAATTAGTGGAATCGCTTTCTTTGCTCGAACAGCTATAAATGCACAATCATCTTTTAACTCAATAACGCCTAAATCGGTTGGTTTTAAATCTCCTTTTTTGAAACAAATTCCAGCAATATCACCTTTTGAAATTTTGTCCTTTCTCCCTCCTGATATAAATACCGTTTTCCAATCGGGAATAGATGGCATTGGGCGGTCTGTCAACTCCTCTTCTTCAATTTCAGGAATAAAATCTGGAAAAGGTTCATTTTTCCAATGAATAACAAATGCAGTACCATTCGTATTCATCCTTGCAGTTCTACCATTACGGTGTGTGAACTCTTCTCTTCTATTTGGAAGTTGGTAGTGAATAATAAAATTTAATTCAGGAACATCTATTCCTCTAGCTGCCAAATCAGTGGCAATGATTAGACGATGGGTTCCATTTCTAAACTTCATTAACGTTCTTTCGCGATCAATTTGATCCATTCCACCATAAAAACAACCGTGAGGAATGTTCTTTTGCTCTAAGAAATCGCTCACGCGTTGAATGCTATCTTTAAAATTACAAAAAACAATTCCCGATTTATTTCCCAGGTGGGCCAGGGTTGCCGCCAAGGTCTCAAGTTTGTCTTTTTCAGGAGAAAGCACACTCTTTAATTTCAGTTTAGTACTTCCCTCTTTAAGGAAATTTATGGTTTTTGGGTCTTTTAATCGAACAAAACTAGGAAGTTCAACACCCTGTGTGGCAGAAGTTAAGATTCTCTTCTCTAAACTAAACAAGGAAGAAATAATGTCTTTCATTTCTTTCTCAAATCCAACTTCTAGCGACTTGTCAAATTCATCGAGTACCAAGGTTTTTATAAATTCCGATGTAAATGAATGTCGACGCATGTGATCGGCAATTCTACCTGGAGTGCCTACCAAAATTGCAGGACGGTGCTTTAAATCCATCTTGTCTTTAGAGCCAGACTTCCCTCCGTAAAAGGCATTCGTTTTAAAACCTGTTCCCATTTCACGAATCACCTGATTAATTTGAATTGCTAATTCGCGAGATGGGACTAAAATTAATATTTGAATTTCGTCACAATCCTCCTCTAATTTTTCAATAATGGGAAGTAAAAATGCTAAGGTTTTACCTGTTCCAGTAGGACTCAATAAAATTACATCTGATTCAGAGTCAATGGCTTCTTGCGCCTTTACTTGCATTTCATTCAATTTCTTAATGTTCAGTTTTGCAAGTATGTCAGCTTGGTTCTTCTGTGCTTTTCCCATGGGTCAAATTTAGGCTAATAAACGCTGTAATTACAGGTGCTTGTTAACGTTTGTCAAGTAGTTTTTTCGCTTCAATAGCTTTCGTATTTTTGTATTGTGAAAAAATTACAATCACTGTTAAGTTTATTGCTGCTATTTGGGTTTCTGAGCAGCACTACGGGCATTAACGTTTACAAGCATTATTGTGGCGACTTTTTAGCAGAGGTTAGTTTTTTTGTAAAGAGCGATCCTTGTGCTGATGAAGGTGGTGAAGATGCATGCAGTGCTGGAAAAGAAATGGATTGTTGCGAAGATCAAACGGAATTTTATCAATTGGATACTCAACTTATAAAGCAATCGAATAAACAAGAGGGTATTGGGTTAATTTCTGTTGAAATTCAACTGAAGAATTCTATTTTTTCTGACTTGATGGTAATTGAAGGAGAGGATGAGCCGGACGAATTACCGCCTCCAAAATATCGCAACCCTCTCTATAAGCAATTTCAACGGTTGTTATTTTATGGTTGATTATAAGTTCACTTCAAGAATTTAACAATTAACAAAAACATAAAAATTACAAGGATGAAAAATATATTATTGATACTAGCAATATTCTCTTTTACCTTAAGCTACGCGCAGAAGAAAGAGGATGCAATTAAGGAAACTACATTTCAAGTAGAAGGTGTTTGCGGCATGTGCGAAAAACGAATCGAAGGTGCTGCATTGCGAACAAAAGGTGTGAAACTCGCCGATTGGGACAAAAAAAGCAAGGAGTTGAAAGTAGTTTACAATTCTAAAAAAGTAAACGTAGAAGAAATTCAAACTGCTGTTTCTGGCGATGGACATGATACCCCGACTGCCACAGCTGACAGCACTAGCTACGCTAAACTACCCAATTGCTGCCGCTACCGCGATGGAGCAAAGTGCGGACATTAAAAGGTAGACGACATGAAAAATATAGTTATCATCCTCTTGCTTTTGCAAGTTGGGATAAGCACGTCTTTTGCTCAAAAGGAATTGAGCGGGGCAGTAGTGCACGTCAATCAAAAAGGTAGAATTGAGCCTGTTTCATTCGCAAATGTCCATTGGCAAGGGACCAATTATGGAACAACCACAGATTCCAATGGGTTCTTTAGATTGGCAGTGCCAGAAAATGCTCAGTATGTTGTGACTTCATTTATCGGATATAAAACCGACACGGTGCGGGTAGAAGACTTTGATGTTCCAATAAGTATTAGCCTAAAGAAAAGCTTAAATGTTATCGGACAGGTGGAGATAGAGTACCGTCAAAAAGCGTCACAGATGTCATTCATTAACCCGTTGGCAACAATTACCATGAATGAGAAGGAACTCTTTAAAGCAGCTTGTTGTAACCTTTCAGAGAGTTTTGAAACTAATCCTGCGGTAGATGTCAATTTTACAGATGCAGTTACGGGAACAAAGCAAATTAGAATGTTAGGGTTAAATGGGCCTTACACCATGATTTCAAGAGAAAATATGCCGGGAATACGAGGCCTAGGCAATGCTTTTGGGTTGTCTTTTGTACCTGGTATTTGGGTAAATTCAATTCAAGTCACCAAAGGAGTAGGCTCTGTTGTGAATGGATATGAAAGTATTGCAGGTCAAATTAACGTTGAACTGGTTAAGCCAGATTTAGGTGAGCAGACTTTTGTAAATGTTTTTACCAATTTGGGTGGGAGAACAGAACTTAATATTGGTCACACAGAACAACTGAATGAGCACGTTGGTACAACGCTATTGTTACATGGTAATACTCGTTTGTTCGAGGTAGACGCGAATGACGATGGGTTCCGAGATTTTCCGCTTCAAAACCAAATTAACGCATTAAATAGGTGGAAATTTAAGTCGGATAAAGGGATCATGGGACAAGTTGGGATTCACTTTTTGAAGGAAGAAAAAGTGGGCGGTCAAACAGACCTTTATATTGCGGATAATCAAAATAGACAACCTTATCGAATTAACATCGATACGGAAAGCGCTGAGTTGTTTGGAAAAGTGGGCTATGTCTTTTCTGATTTTAAATACAAGAGCATGGGTTTTTTGTGGTCGGTGAAGCAACACGAGCAGAAATCGATTTTTGGTGACAAAAATTACGATGTTCGTCATCGAAGCGGCTATGCAAACTTTATTTATCAATCGATTATTGGCAATAGCAACCACCAGTTTAAAACAGGGGCGAGCTTTGTTTACGATGAATACGAGGAGGATTTTCAAACCAAAAGTTTTGACAGGGTTGAACGAGTTCCGGGTGCATTCTTTGAATACACGTTAAAACCAAATGCCAATTTCACTCTGGTTGCCGGTTTAAGAGGCGATTACCATAACCTTTACGGAGCCTTTGCTTCACCGCGGTTACACCTGCGATACGCTTTGAGCGAAAGTTTGGTAGCGAGAGCATTAGCCGGAAGTGGACAGCGCTCTCCAACTGTGTTAATGGAAAGGCAATCGTTAATGGCTAGCGCTAGGGCATTTAATTTCTTTGGCGATAACAAAGACGGCGTGTATGGACTGGATATGGAAAAGGCTTGGAATTTCGGTTTCAACTTAACAAAGACGTTTACCTTGGATTACAGAGAGGGAAGCGTTCAGTTTGATGTGTACCGAACGCAATTTGAAAACCAAGTTGTGGTAGATTTGGAGAATAGCTACGAAGTAAATATTTATAATTTAACCGGAGAGTCGTTTTCCAATACGGCGCAACTGCAAATAGATTATGAGTTAATTAAATTTTTAGAGGTGCGTTTAGCATACCGTTGGGTGCAGGTACAAACCGATTTTAATAAGGGTGGCATAGAGGAGAATCAAGTTCTATTGCAGCAGCCTTTTACCCCAGAGCACCGTTTCTTTGTGAATTTTGGATACGCCACTAAAAAGACCTTAAAGGAATCGAATTGGACTGTAGATTTTACGACGCAATGGTTTAGTGAACAACGAATCCCTTCCACCGATGGAAATTTGGTGAACAACAGGAGGAAGAAGGTTTCTCCAAGTTTTTTCTTGCTGAATGCGCAAGTAACTCGAAACTTCAGCAAGCGCTTGGCAGTTTATGGGGGAGTGGAAAACGTGTTAAATTACAGACAAGATAATCCAATCATTGATGCAAAGAATCCATTTGGAAATGAATTTGATGCAAGCATGGTTTGGGGACCTATTTTCGGGAGAAACATGTATGCAGGAATACGATGGAAAATAGCAAAGGAGGAAAAGTAAAATATTGTTTTTTAGCACAAAGAGGGTCGTACTGAAAAGTAGGGCCTTTTTTTGCTCTCTTACCTTTTGTGGGGTTCACTAGATGGTTACTTTTAACACTGCTAAGAATTGATTTCACATTGAATATTCTGATTCGATTGACAAAAAATAAATTAATTAACAACTATGAAGTTTCCACTGCTTGCTTTGACCGCTATCTTGAGTATAAACTCTTGTAAATATGCGGATAATAAAGGAATAACCTCTGATAATCAACAAGCCTATAAGACAGAAAATGTGATCATTATAGTGGTTGACGGGCCTAGGTATACAGAAACTTGGGGTGATTCGTTGCATCAATACCAACCTAGAATGGCCAATGATTTAGCTGCGGAGGGATTAATTTATTCAAATTTTTATAACAATGGATCCACTTGGACGAATCCGGGGCATACCGCAATTACAACGGGAAATTACCAGACATTGAATAATAGAGGGAAAGCTATTCCTGATAGTGCTTCAATTTTTCAACATTGGTTGAAAGAGTCCGAGGAGGATTCTACAAAAGCATGGCTGATTACCAGTAAAGATAAATTGCAAATTTTGGCGAATTGCCAAGACAGCCTTTGGCAAAATTTATATATGCCGGCAACGAATTGTGGCGTTGGAGGTAAGGGATTGGGGAGTGGTTACCGGGAAGATAGCTTAACTTTCATTCAGATTCATTCTATTTTGAATACGCATCACCCGAAGCTAACATTAATTAACTTCAAGGAACCCGATGGTTCAGGACATAAAAACGACTGGGACGCTTATTTAGATGGCATAAGAAATACGGATGAATATGTGTATCAGATTTGGAACATGATTCAGAACGATAGTATCTATGCGGATAAAACAACGCTGTTTGTAACCAACGATCATGGCAGGCATTTAGACGGGCATTTAGATGGATTTATTTCTCATGGGGACGATTGCGATGGTTGCAGGCACATTAACTTATTTGCTATAGGTCCTGATTTTAAGAAAGGACAGATTTTGGGAATAAAGCGAGAGCAAATAGATTTGTCTGCTACTGTTGCAGAATTAATGGGTTTTGAGTTTTCTTCGGGACAAGGCAGCGTAATGACAGAACTGTTTAATTAGGCACTGTTGAAGCGAACTGTTTCGGGGTAGATACTCCTTTTTTGATAAAAGTATATTTCAATTCGCTATTCCGAAATCTGAAAAACCACACTTTTAACGGCCATAAGGCGGTGCCCTTCTTTTGTTTCTTTTTGGATTAAAATTTTGGATTCAGGTAATTCAAAAACCTCTTTTACACTACGCAAGGCACCTGCAGGGACTTGCTTCTCTAGGAGCAATTGCATGAGTTCTTCTCGATTAAAGTTTGCTATACTTGCAGAAAGAGCATCCGCTAGGGCGCTTCTATTTTTAACGCGTTGTTGGTTGCCCAAGAACCTTTCATCGGAGCTTAAACGGTCATTTTTTAATACTTTGCACAGCCTAATAAACTGCTGGTTGGTGCCAATAGCCAAAACCACTTGCTTACCATCTTTACACAGAAACAATTCACCATAGGGTGCAATATTTGGGTGTAGCGTTCCCATTGGCTTGGCAATGTGGGCTCCCATAATCCAATTGGTGCCTTGGTTGGCCAAAGAGGCTAGTGCGGCATCATATAACGAAACGGAAACTTTCAATGCTTTGGCTTCCTGCTTGTGTTGCAAGAGTGCCAATAACAAACCCTCTTTTAAATGGTGCGCCGCCAAAATATCTATCAACGCTACCGGCATTTTACACAATTCACCGTCAGCAGTTCCATTCATGCTTAAAAAGCCACTTTCTGCTTGTAAAACGACATCGTAAGCGGTTCTTTTTTTCTTCCCAAAACCGGTAATCTCTCCGTATATTAAATTGGAATTAAGTTTTTTTAAACTCTCAAAGTCGAGGGCTAATTTTACAGCATCGCCAGGCTTGAAATTAGCAATGATGACATCCGCTTGCTCAATCGCACTGTTCAATTTTTCTCGATCTTGTTGGTCTTTCAAATTCATGAACCAACTTTCTTTTCCCCAATTTACGCTGCTGTAATACGCAGAAAATGGATGTGATTTGTCTTCGCTTGCTAATTTCCAACTTCGAGTAACATCGCCACCGGTTTTCTTGTTTTCAACCTTAATCACTTTTGCACCCAATTCAGCAAAGAACAAACCCACAGAAGGACCTGCCAAAACACTTGCTAACTCAATTACCGTTAAGCCTTTGAAAGGTTTCATTTGCTCGCTGTTATTAATCCATATTTCCACAAACCTGCATCTAAACTGCTCAGCAGGTGGTAACACATTTTAGTATTTGCTTCTTGGGTTTTTGAAAACCTTCTTCCGATGATCCGATGTGCAAAGTTATACGCTGCGGCGGCGTAGTAGAATTTTCTTAAGCGCACAATACTCGGTCGAATTCTGACGGTTTCATCCCTACAATTAATGTTTTTAAACTGGAGTTCTTTTAAGTTTGTTCGGTATTGGTTCTCCGTGTCTAAACTACTAACCTTACAGCCATTAAACGCATCGGTGTACACTGATTTGTATTCTTTTTCAGTCAAGTTATCCTTCCCTTGTAAATTTTCCGCCAAGGCAACTCTTCCGTTTGGTTTGAGTAAACGCTGTGCCTCGCGAAGAAAAGCGATTTTTGGCTCAGCGTAGCAGATGCTCTCTATGCCCGTAATCAAGGTAAAGCTTTCATCTTCAAAAGTGGTGTTGCAATAATCCATTACTTGAAAAGTGACCAGATGTGCTACCCCTTCTTGGATGGAATTTTTAGTGGCTTTTTCAGCTTGGTGAGGGGTGAGGGTAATTCCTATTCCTGTGCACCCAATTTGTTTGGCAAAATGAATGAGAGTTCCGCCAACTCCGCAACCTGCATCTAAGACATGATCCTCTTTGCTTAGCTGAGCCACTTGAATCATTTCATTGTTAAGGTTCACCAAGGCGTCGCTCAATTTTTTGGTGTCCGTGTTCCAAATGCCCAAATTGAGCTGCATATTCCGGTCCATTCCCCATGCATCACGGTAGGCGTTGTCGCACTCTTCATAGTAATTCACAATGGCTTTTTTTTGCTCTTTCCAAGCACTCTTTTCAATAATTTTCTGCTGTTTCACTAAATTGGAATTATTATTGCAAATCTAATGAGACAAAACGAACAGTTATGAAAACAACGATATATTTATTCACTATACTATTGGCGTTGAACGCTTGCAAAGCAAATAAAGAAACACTGGCAAAAGAAGGGCAGGAAAAAACTCAGGATAATATTCATGAAATGACTGATGCTGAGAGAGAAGAGGCTATTGTGGAGCAAATGAAGAATGAGAAATTACCCCACGAGGGAGAGGATTATTACAACATGGTTGAGAAAGAAATACCCGCTGATGCAGTTGCTAGAATTCAACGCACTCCTTGTTTTGGTAAATGCCCTATATACACGCTAACTATTTTTGAAAATGGAAAGGTAGAATACTTTGGTCAAAAATTCACTCCCAGGGAAGGGCGCTTTGAAGGGAAGGTTTCGCCTGAACTAATAGCTAATTTAATGAACGAGGCACAAAACGTTGGGTTTTATGTAATGAATAATATATACGACAAGCAAGCGGTGACTGATGTTCCTTCAACGATTACGAGTTTACGCACTTCATCCGGTTTGAAAACAGTTGTGAATCGATTTGATGGACCTGAAGAGCTGCGAAGATTCGAGAAATATTTCGATCAATTGTTCAATGAAGTAGAGTGGACAGCGGCAGAGGATTAGATATAGGTTGTATTTTAAAATTCATAGTGTTAATTATTAGAACACTTAGCCCACAGCATGATCATGTTTTAGCTTCATTTATCGACATCTCTTGCGCCTGATTTCGGTGAGGTAAGCGCGATTTTAAACCTTGAACTCTCCACTTTGAATGTTCCACTTATTAGAACCTCGATATTGGTATAAATACTTCAATGTTAGATGTCGCGTAGGCTTTTTGCGACAATGCATAATTATAGCGCACTCCAATGGGGACAGAAAGTAAACGGAATAATTTAGTGTCAAAAATTAGTTCAAGACCCATGCTGTTGAACTCTCTATTTTGAGTTGTGGCAAGAGCATAGTCAAAGAAAAGATTGGCTCGTATTCTCAGTAAGTAAATAATCCCAAAAGCACCTTTATCTGGATAAGCAATAGGAAAGTGGTAGTTAGCGCTCAATTTATAAATTTCGTTGCTTCTGTAGCTTATAAATCCTCTTGAGTATACAAATTGGTCGCTGTAGCGGTAGTTTGTTTCTCCTCCTTCAATTCGGAGGTCTGCATCGAGCACTAAGTTGTCATTTTTCCATAGCCCCGGCAGCGCCAATGAGTTTTGCATACTAAATTGATAATTCTCTTTGTTAAACGCTCTAAAATCTTCAATGGTTGTAGAAAAGGCAAGTTTTGAAAAGATGTTCTTTTGGGCCTTTAATTTACCTTGTTGGTAGGAAACCTTATTGTTAAGCACGTGAAACTTTTGGTTCGTTATCCCTTTGGATTTACTATTGGGTGCAATAAAATTGTAGGCCGAAGAAAATACTAGATTTCGCGAGAAGGTTCTTGAGGAATAATTCAAAGGGACGCTTAGGCCAAGGCCTGTTTTTGTTTCGCTAAAATTTATAGCACCGTCCTCCCCACTAACAATTCGGTCAAGGGTTTTGTAAAAGGTATTTATTTGCACAAAATATTGACCATATTTTGCCTTAAAGTCAAAGCCCGATTTATTTTCGTTCAGGTTATATTCCCATCCTGCTTCAAGGTCTAAGGTATTCAAAACATTTTCTGAAGTGAAGTCAACTCCTAATTCAGTTTGGCTTATAATAGGGGCCCAAGAGTGAATGTTAATGAGTGATTTTGTATTCTTATAAGGACTTAATTCAGCAATTTGGAGGGTGTCTTTTGTTGCTATTTTTGATGATTCTAAAATAAAATCAGGATTGTAATAGGACAAGGAGTTCAGGTTGGGGACAGATTGAAAGGAATCGGAAGCAACTGGCATTTTTGCTTTTTGTAATTGAATACCATTTAAACTAAACGCTGTAAAAAACACGTCTCCGTTTGCAGGGTTTACCGTTGGCGAATACCTCCCAGACCCCCGGCTACTCAGTTCAATTATTTGCTCATTTTGAAGTAGATAAAGGTTATCAATTCCATTATAGCTTGCTTCAAAATAGATGTTACCTTCATGTTCTAAGGGTCGTCCAGTAATGTGGTACGTCCAGTTAGTTAAGTTTGTGATATCGCCTGATTCTGTAATTTCAATGAGGGCGGTTTGCCCAATATTGTCTCTTGCATTGGCGAGAAAAGTGTTGGAAGACGTTGAAGTAATTTCGGTAATGTAATACTGATTTGGATTCTCTATTTTTTGAAGCAGGGCTCCATCTTTTTTCAATACATGAATTTCATAGGTTCCGTTAGGATGTACATAATTGGCAAGAATTTTTTCTCCGTCGTTTGAAAAGCTTGGATGAAAGTATTTACCTTTAGTTGTTAATTGTGTCAGCTTATTTGAAGTTGCATCATATAGCACAATGTCTTCGTAATCTATCCACCCCCATCTTTTATCATAATGCGTTTCAGTGGAAAGAATTTGACCTTGGTAAACATCAAAATAATTGTTTGAACGAATACCCGCTTGTCGAAGTTTTACTTTTTTTCCATTTTCTAATTTATAAAATGCATTTGCTTTGTCATAGCTACCGTGCACAAAATACAGGGTGCTGTCACGGTCAAATTTTGGGTAGTAATAATTACTTACCTCATTTTTTCTTACTTGAAATACTGCTTCTCCCAAAACATTGTCATTGAGATTCCACTGAGCAGCAAAATCTTGCATCATGCTATGGTACATTTTTGGCGATCGTTCTCCCCCTTCTTTTTTCAAGGCATTAGAAAAAGGGTAAATTATCCCTTTGTAAGCAGCTGCGCTTTTTAGCACTTTTGTCCAATAATCTTCTCCGAATTTAGCTCTGCCATAGCGAACCATTAAATACCCTAATGGATAGTGGTTAGGAACAAAATCGCGTAAGGAGCCATTTCTTGCTTTGTCGTAACTGGGAATATTCTGTTCCAATACAAAAGAGCGGTAACCATTAAAAAAGGTTGGAATTCGACCTCTTCCTTGCTCAGAATACTGCGTCTCGGCTAAGACTGCATTGCCCTCAAAAAACCAGTTTGGAATGGCTAAGGATTGAGCTGCACCCCAAGTTAATTCTCCCCCAAACCAATGCAATAGTTTAGAAACGCCATAGTAAGAGTTGGCATATTGTAATGCATGCTGGTATTCGTGAATTGCTAGGGTGTAATGCCAAGGTAAAGTGCCAATGGCATTGTTTACGGGGTATGGCGAAAGGAAGAATTCAGAAACAAAAGGAGCTAAACCCACATAACCATTTGCTTGTGTTGTTGAGTTTTGAAGAATGATGTTGAGATTTCTTCTTTTAGCACCAATATTAACTTCTAATTTGTTCATTCTACTAAAAATAGCAGCTACTTTTTTAGCTGTAGTCTCCAGCTCAGGAGAGTATATTAAGCGATAGTTTTCATTCTCTAATTGATTCCATTGTTTACTAGGCTTGAAACCGCCGAATTCTTGAGTAAAAGCAGTTGTTATAAAAAACAATGCGATTGTGAAGCTGATAATTCGGAACATAATTGATTAAATGAGGTTCTTTGTAGAAAGAACAAAGATGGGAAAAGAATTTGGCGTCGGTGATAAAATTCCTGACTTTACGCTGCCAGACGAACGAAACGAAGCGGTTAGAATCTCTTCACAAGACAATAAAAAACGCATTATTTATTTTTATCCAAAAGACGACACGACTGTTTGTACCGCACAAGCCTGTAGTTTTAGAGATTGGCAAAGCGAATTAACCGCGCTTGGTTATGAAGTTATTGGAATTAGCAGTGACAGTTCATTGGCTCACCTGCAGTTTATTGCGAAGTATGATCTCAATTTCACCTTACTCAGTGACACCGGAGGGAAGGTGAGAAAGCAATTTGGGGCAGCTTCTTTCATTGGACTGATTCCTTCTCGAAAAACCTTTTTAATTAGCGAAGCAGGCATAGTTGAATACGTTTACAACGCCATGTTTGAAGGAGAAGGGCACATTGAAGCCATGAAAATTTTTATTACAAACAAAAATCAGCCATTATGAAAATAGTTAAGTTTAGTTTATTCTTAATCAGTTCAATATTAATTTTCGCTTGCGGTGGTGCAGTGGAAGAAGAATCTTCTACAGAAATTTTCAACGAATTGGCAGATGAAGAAGGTTTTGCTGAAATGCACGACGAGCCATTGAAATTAAATGTGGACGCTCTTGGAGAAATGGTAGACGTTTCTATTGCTAATGGGGAGGATGCCATTACATATTCTGTAAAATCAGAAGGAAGCCATAAGTATTTATTAGTTTTTCACGAGTGGTGGGGGTTAAATAATCACATCATTGCGGAAGCTGATCGTCTTTTTGAAATGTTGGGAGATGTAACTGTAATTGCTGTTGATTTATATGACGGAGAAGTGGCAACGGATAGGGCAAGAGCAACAGAGTTAATGCAAGGCACGGATGAAGTAAGATGTGCTAACATTATTACTGCAGTTTACAATGAATTACCAAAAAATGCGAGTATTGGAACAATTGGTTGGTGTTTTGGTGGAGGATGGTCTTTAAAGGCTGCATTAGCTGGAGGAGACAAAACCAATGCTTGTGTGATGTATTACGGAATGCCGGTTGAAGCTGTAGAAGAATTGAAAGGATTAAACTCTGATGTATTGTTCATTTTTGCAGAAAAGGACCAATGGATCAATCAAGCAGTGGCTGACAAATTCAAAGTAAACATGAAAACAGCAGGTAAGGAGTTAACCATACTCCCATTTGATGAAGATCATGCTTTTGCAAACCCTAGTAGTCAAAAATACAGCGAGAAATCGGCACAAAAGGCAAATGCTGCAGCTATCGAATACTTTAGAGAGAAGCTAAAATAAGGAAGCTACATATACCTTCGATTTAATAAAAAAACCTCCACCTTATAATTGTAAGGTGGAGGTTTTTTAGTTTAGATATTCTGCTGTTTACACAGCGGCTATTTCGTCTGATTTGTATTCGCCAGCTAATAACTTTGTGTGTACCTTCTTGAATGTTTCAATGGTATATTCCACATCCTCTACTGAATGCATTGCTGTCGGGATTAATCGCAAAATGATCATGCCTCTTGGAATTACAGGGTACACTACGATAGAACAGAACAGACCGTGATTTTCTCTTAAATCAAGCGTTAAGTTTGTTGCTTCACCTAATCCTCCTTCTAATATTACAGGAGTTACCTGAGTGTTAGTAGTGCCAATGTTGAAACCTGCAGTAACTAAGCCTTTTTGCAAGGCATTTGCCACAACCCATAGCTGATCTCTCAATTCAGGCATGGTTTTTATCATCCTCAATCGTTTTCTTGCACCTACAACTAATGGCATAGGCAACGATTTTGCAAAAATTTGAGAACGCATGTTGTATCGTAAATAACGAACCATGTCTTCATCACCAGCGATAAAAGCACCAATACTAGCAAAAGACTTAGCAAAAGTTCCAAAGTAAATATCAATGTCATCTTGAACGCCCTGAGCTTCTCCAGTTCCTGCACCGGTTTGTCCCATCGTACCAATTCCATGAGCATCATCTACAAAAAGTCGGAAGTTGTATTGTTTTTTCAACTCAACAATTTCTTTCAAATTTCCTTGGTTTCCGCTCATTCCAAAAACACCTTCTGTAATTACTAAAATCGCTCCATTTTGCTCAGTAGCTAATTTGGTCGCTCTTTCTAATTGCTTTTTAAGGTTTTCTATGTCGTTGTGCTTGTAAACATATCTTTTCCCTTGGTGTAATCTTACTCCATCAATAATGCAAGCATGAGACTCTCCATCGTAAACAATTACGTCATTCCGATCTACCAAAGCATCAATGGCAGACATACATCCTTGGTAACCAAAATTTAGTAGAATTGAATCTTGCTTCATTACAAAATCAGCTAACTCTTTTTCAAGCTTTTCGTGAAGAGGAGTATTTCCTGACATCATTCGTGCTCCCATAGGGTATCCCATTCCCCATTTTTTTGCTGCTTTATAATCTACTTTTCTAATTTCTGGGTGGTTACTTAAGCCTAAGTAATTGTTCAAACTCCATTGCAGTACTTCTTTACCTCTAAAAGTCATTCGGTTATTTATTTCGCCTTCCAATTTTGGGAAGGTGAAATAACCATGACTCTCTTTTGCATGCTGCCCTAACGGACCCGGGTTTGCGTTAATTTTATCAAATAAATCTTTCATTCAATTTAATTTTTAAGAAGGGGCAAAGGTAAATGTAATTTGAATCATAAAAAAATCTAAGTATTAACTGGAAAGCCTTGATAACTCGAAGGATTATCAACTATCTCTAAAGCTTGCAAAACAATAATCCTAATATTGTGGAAAAACCAAGCCTATGGCCTTAATAGATGATTTAGAAAATAGAAGCGGAAACAAGTGCGAAATTTGCAGTTCAACCGCTAATTTAACTCCATTCTTGGTGGCTCCAAAAACTGATAAAATAACGGAAAACTATGTTTATGCTTGTGAAACATGTTTTGCCCAATTGGAAAACCCCGATACTGCAGAGACAAATCACTGGCGTTGTTTAAACGATTCCATGTGGAATGAAAATTCTGCCGTGAAGGTTATTTCCTACCGCATGTTACATCATTTAAGAGGAGAAGGCTGGCCTCAGGATTTATTGGACATGATTTATTTGGAGGAGCAAGAATTAGAATGGGCAAAGAAAGGAATTGTAGAAGAAAATCCGAATGCTGTTGTTCACAGAGATAGTAACGGAATTGTTTTACTGAACGGCGATAGCGTAACAGTGATTAAGGATTTAAATGTGAAAGGAAGTAGTTTGGTGGCCAAAAGAGGAACGGCTGTCCGTAACATTACCTTAGTGCATGATAATGCCGAGCACATTGAAGGCAGAGTAGAAGGGCAGCACATTGTTATTTTGACGCAATACGTGAAGAAGAACGCTTAAATTTTTCATGTCTACTAAAATTGTAGTGTTTGTGATTTTAATCAGCTTTTCGTTTTCATTTCTTTTGTCTGTCAATCCTCCGATATTTGTGCTGAGTTTATCGAAGTAAGATCAGCAACCCGCTCAACAAAGCACGTGCAAAGAGGAGTCGAAGTGAAAAGCTCGTCCTGTGAGTAAATTCAAGCTTTTTTAATTAAAACCTTGCAGGTTATGGTATTTGTTTGTAGCCCTGCAAGGTTTTTATTTAGTTTTCATTTTTTAGCCTTTTTACTTTTTTCTTTTGCACCGAGCAGTAAGATTTCATTTACTAAAATCTCAGATACGTACTTTTTTGTACCGTCTTTCGCCTCGTAAGAGCGATTGATGATTTTACCTTCAACAGCCACTTGTCCGCCTTTTTTCAAATACTTCTCAGCTATTTCGGCAGTCTTACCCCAGGCTACCAAATTGTGCCAGGTGGTTTCTTCCACTTGCTCGCCTTCCTTGTTTTTATAACGGTCGCTTGTTGCGATAGAGAATTTGGCAACGGTGGAACCGCTTTCAAGTGCTTTTACTTCTGGATTCATACCTAAGTTACCGATAAGTTGTACGCTGTTTCTTAAATTTTTCATGATTACTATGGATTAAATGGTTTAAATAATTTGTTAAAATGTGTCGTTGAATTCAATTGACGGTGCAAAGATTAGAAGGTAGGAAAGTTCGATTCGGTTGTTAAACACTTATAGTCGTTTAAGATTTGTTTGTAAGTGAGTAAAAACGTTTACAAATTAATAACTTATTGAAAAATAATATGATAGTAAAATTTTGGCGGCGATATTAATTTTACTTTTTCTGTATTCATTCAGTTTTAAAATTGGATTATTCGCTAATTGGAACTGAAACTTTATCTTTCTAATTCAGACCTTCTGGTAAAATAATTAGGAATCCCAAAATGGACAAAAGAAAATTTAGATAAAACCAATTTAGCTTCGCCATGCACTTTAATTCCCTAAAAGAAAAGCATGTCTGGCCAAGTAAAAAACCGTCACATTAAAGCATGTATGTTGTAATGTGTTATTATACAAGTAAATAAATGTTATTTTTATGAACGTTGTGCAAAGCGTACTTGCTTTGCTTGTCCATTTTGGAAGGATACTGAAAATTCGTTTTTTGAAAATCTTTCTTTATTCTGTTAGCTCCACTGATTATTCGTAGTCGGATATTTTTTCGCCATGCTGACTTGCATCCAAGCCTCTCTCTTCTTGGTCTTCGCGCACCCTTATTGGCAAGAGAACAACTACTAGTTTAAACAACAGATAGCTGCCGCAAAAAGTATAAACTGCGGTTATCATAAGGGCAATAAGATGGGCGTAAAATGTAGTAGTTTCTCCATAGATCAAACCTATCTTCGCGGCTAAATTCCCGTTAAGAGCCTGCCCACAATTCCGCCAATTCCATGACTTGGAGAAACATCCAAGGTGTCATCAATACCCGACTTGTTTTTAAGATGAATCATCCAATTGGAGGCAATGGTAGCAATAAACCCAATTATCATCGACTGTCCAATATTTACAAACCCCGCGGCTTGAGTAATGGCCACTAACCCTTACCACAGCTCCTATACAAGCGCCAATCGTAGACATTTTCCTACCTAACATTCTTTCATAAAACAACCACGTTATCATGGCTGTTCCTGAGGCTAAATTTTTATTGGCGAATGCAATTACAGCATCCCTGTTTGCTCCAAGTGCTGAACCTGCATTAAATCCGAACCATCCAAACCGGACCGGAGTAAACCCGTACCTAAAATGACAAAGGGAACATTGGGGTGTATTTTAATTGCTGTGTTCCTTTTTCCAAGGTAAATAGCTACTGCAAGAGCAGCAAATCCTGCCGACATATGAACGACAGTTCCTTCGGCAAAATCGAGTACGCCCCATTTTCGGAATAAGCCATCTGGATGCCAAGTCGTGTGTGCTAATGAACTGTAAGTAAATAGATTAAAAAGAACCGTAAACGCAATATAGCTTCTAAATCGTATTCGGCCTGCAAAGCTACCTGTAATTAGAGCAGGTGTGATTATGGCAAATTTCAATTGAAAAAGCGCGTACAGTAAAAAAGGAATGGTGGAGGAGAATTGTGGGTTTGGCTCAATTTCTACCTCCTTAAAGTTAAGGTAAGTAAGTGGATTGCCAATGATCCCGCCAATACTATCGCCAAAAGCCAAACTAAATCCTACCAATACCCAAATGACACTGATCACTCCAAGTGCAACAAAACTTTAGAGCATGGTAGAAATGACATTTTTTTTATTGATCATTTCACCATAAAAGAAGGAAAGACCTGGTGTCATGAGCAATACAAATGCACTAGCCACTAGCATCCACGCTGTATCTCCTTTATCTATTTGAGAGGATAGCTCCTGATAACTGCTGGCAGTAAATACGCTAAAAATGACCAAGATTGTTACTACTATAAAATTGATTTTTTATCCATTATATGTTTTGCAACGTTTAATTCTGAATTAGTTACTTATCCCGTAATATGATACCCTCCATCAACGTGCCTGATTTCACCGGTAATTGAAAGATCAGGTCTAAATAGGTGAACAATCTCATGAGCAAGGTCAATTGGTTTGGCATTTCCCAGAGGACTCATTCTATTGGAAGTTTCAACATCTTCTTTATTTAGGGTTGCATTTCCTGCTTTACTTCCCATGTAAGGAGAAAACCGAACCACATTAACACGAATACCATGTGACCTGCCAAGTTCATCCGCTAGCTCAACGGTGATTCTTTCTAAAGCAGCTTTTGCAATACTGATATTTCGGTACGGATGAAAAGTAACTTTAGCGGCAGCAATATAACTAAGGGAGCAGATGGACGCACCTTTTTGTAAAACATGGTACTTTAGTAAATAATGAGTTAACCTTATAAGAGAATAGGCAGATACATTCATCGTATCGCAAAACTCTTCTTTCGTTACCTCTAACAAGGGTTTTACTTTTTTGTTACGAATGGTTTTGTCCATTGCAATTGCATGGAGGAATCCATCTAATTTTACGCTTCTATCCGAAAGCATACGGGCAAAAGATTCGATGTTTTTATCTAGAGTGACATCCAGAATTTCAACAGCTGTAATTCCTAATTCTTCGGTTATAGCAAGCTTTAACTCTTGGAAGTTTTTTGTAAGAAACACTTTTGCTTTTTCCGACAAATTTGTATGATGAGAACTTACGCCCAGCCCCGTGCAAATTACCTTGCCACCTTGTTTAATAATCTCTTTTGCTGTGAACATAGCGAGAGAATTTTTATTGGCTATTCCGGTAATTAAGAATGTTTTATTTGAAAGCATATTTTGAGTGTTTAAGAAAGAGAGAAATTGAATTTTACCATTTGTATAATGCTGTTCCCTATGTCCACCCAGCACCTACCGCAGCGAATAATAGCAAATCTCCTTTTTCAAAGGTGTTATTTTTTATAGTTTCATCCAAAATTATTGGAATTGTGCCTCCCGACGTATTCGCGTATCGGTCCATATTGGTTTTCACTTTTTCAAAAGGCATCTTGATTTGTTTGGCAATCTCCTGTAGAATTTTAATGCTTGGTTGATGAGGCAAAAGGAACTTAATTTCATCTATACCACGCTTATTTTTTGTCAGTATTTCATGGATACATTTAGGAACCACATCAACAGCAGTTTTGTACACTTCAGACCCATTCATTTGAAAAAAATGGTCTCCCTTATGCACACTTGCAGCAGAAGATGGGCTTTCCGACCCACCTGCAGGAATGGTGAAATGTTCCTTTCCTGTTCCATCAGTATATAAAATAAAATCTAAAAATCCTTTATCTTCCGTTGTATCTGAAAGTAAAATTGCTCCAGCACCATCACCAAAGAAAACGGAATCTCTTTGAGACCAGTTGGTTATGATGGGGAAAGTGTCAGCGCCAATGACAAGTACGTTTTTATACATACCAGATTTAATGTATTGAACTCCTGTTGAGGTTGCAAATAAGGCACCTGAACAAACTGCTGAAATATCAAAAGCAACAGCATTTTTTGCATTCAACTTTTCCTGAACAAAACACGCGCAGGAGGGCGCAAGTCTGTCTGGAGTGGCTGTCGACACAATAATAAGATCAATATCACCAGGCAGCAAACCGGCATTTTCGATGGCAGATCGTCCAGCTTTATACGCTAAATCGCTTGTCGTCTCTCCAGTTGAAATTCGACGTTCCTTTATGCCAAGATTTTCATAAATCCATTTGTCAGAAGATCCAACACCTTCGAAAAAGCTATTTTGACAATATTTGCAGGTGCATAGGAACCTGTGCCTTGTATGTAAGCATTTATCATAGTCTATTTTTAACGGATGAAATTCAATCTTTTTTCATGAAGTTGAGCAAAAACTTGTATTTATTGAAGATTATTAGGATAATGAAAAGAAAGGGGTATTAAAAAATGAGAATAATTCAAATTTTACCATTCTGCACTTGTAAAAATGCATTATTCGTAAATCTAACAAGAGGCAATGCTGTATCTTTTAACACATCGGGAGGGGAATTCTACTTGGCTATATTTAAAAGTATACCAATAAACGTTTCAAGGGAAGTAAACGGGTGTGTTTATGGTTTTAATCAGCTTTCGCTTTCATTTCTTGTGCCCGTCAATACTTCGATACTTGTGCTGAGTTTATCAAAGTAGGCTCAGTAACCGATCAAACAAGGCATGTGTAGAGCGAAGTTGAAGTGAAAAGCTAGTTCTGTGAAGTAATTCTAAGCTTACAATAGTTAAAACCTTGCAGGTTGACGTAAGGTCTGATTATTTACCTGCAAGGTTTTTTTTATTCAATTTGTAGCTTTCTTTACTCTTTTGCACCGAGCAGTAAGATTTCATTTACTAAAATCTCAGATACATACTTTTTTGTACCGTCCTTCGCTTCATAAGAGCGGTTGGTGATTTTACCTTCAACCGCTACTTGACTGCCTTTTTTTAAATACTTCTCTGCAATTTCAGCAGTCTTGCCCCAGGCTACCAAATTGTGCCAGGTGGTGTCTTCGACTTGCTCGCCTTCTTTGTTTTTATACCGGTCGCTAGTTGCGATAGAGAAGTTGGCTACGGTAGATCCGCTTTCTAATGTTTTTACTTCTGGATTCATACCTAAGTTGCCGATTAACTGCACGCTGTTTCTTAAATTTTTCATGAGATTATGAATTAAATGTTATTAAATAATTTGTTAAAATGTGTCGTTGAATTCAATTGACGGTGCAAAGATTAGAAGGCAGGAAAGTCCGATTCGGTTGTTAAACGCTTATAGTCGTTTAAGATTCGTTTGTAAACGGTTACAAATGGATAAGTATCTGTAAATAAATACATTAATTTAATTAATAGGGTGATGTTATTTTTGTTTTTTCACCTAAAAAACGTATATAAATCGGATAATTATGTAATTGGAATCGAAACCTTAGCTTTAACATCTATGAAGGATTTCTATATGCTTCAATCCTTAGTATCTTCAAAATGGCTAAATGAAAATTTAAATAGATCTAATATAGTTGTGCTTTATACTACCTTAATTCCAAAAATGAAAAGCATACCGCAGGAAGTTAAAACCCTTCAAATTAGTGGCGCTCTTTTTTTTGATTTACAAGGTGTTTTTAGTGATCAGAATTCATCTTTACCAAAAACTATTCCATCCGAGGAACACTTCCAAATAGGCTGTCAAAAACTGGGAATTAGCAAGGACAGTAAAGTTGTTGTTTATGATACTCTGGGTATTTATTCTAGTCCCAGAGTTTGGTTTTTATTTAAGAGCATGGGACACAAAGAGGTATATGTTTTAAATGGAGGTCTTAGGGCATGGTTAGCCGGGGGATTCAAAACAGTGGAGAAGCGAGAAACTAAAGTCGAGCGAAGCAATTTTTATGCTTGTTTTCATCCTGATTTCTTGATTGATAAATCACGGGTAGTGGAAGCCATAAAATCAAGAAGTTCTGTTGTATTGGATGCTCGTTCAGCTGCGCGTTTTAATGGAGAAGTGCCCGAGATTCGCAAAGGTCTTCGAAAAGGACATATTCCAACATCAGGTAATTTGTATTATGCAAGATTATTAGACGAAGGGAAATACAAATCGATGGAAGAGTTAAAAATGTTGTTTGATCAATATGACGCTTCTGCACTTATTATCTTTAGCTGTGGCTCTGGTATTACGGCTTGCATACTTCTGTTAGCGGCCAATGAAATAGTCCAAAACGGGCTGTTGCTCTATGATGGCTCGTGGACGGAGTGGGGAAGTAGCACGGAATAACGTTAAAACAATGGATGCAGAGTTATTGGTTTAAGCTTGTTTGAACTCTACGTATGCGGTAAAAGTATCCGAATCAGAGGACAGTTATCTTAATGTAGATTAAGAAAGGCAGCAACCCCTGCTACTTCTTTTGAAGTCGTTGTCGTTTAACCGCGCTCAATGCCTCAGGTGTCATTCCAAGATAGGAGCAATCATTTTCTATGGAACTCTCTGAATGATGTCTGGCTATATTTTTACAAAGTATTCATACTATTCAATGGCAGAGTCACTCATGAGTAAAATCACTCTTTTTTGAAGTACTGTTATTCTTACGATCAACTTTCTAGTCTTAGGAGCTATATTGAAATTTTTTTCTTTCTGAATCAGAATAGCGCCTTCCAACGCATCGATCAGCAGCTCTGTTGTTTCTTCTGCCGAAAGCCATCTGCCAAAGTCCATCCTTCAAGAGCAAACATAAAGATGTGTTTTTTTCCTTTTTTATGAATGGAATAACTGCGGAATACACCTGACTCAATAAGGGATACCTTGCTATTCAGTTCTACAAGGTGTTGTATAATTTCTCCTTTTTTAATGCTTCACTTTCGCAGTAAAAGTGCTACTTTTCAATAAGAAAGATATAATAAAATAGGACTATTGCAGCAGAGCTCCACAGCTATGTTACCTGGCACAGCAGATACTGAAGGAATTTATGTTATTTAAAAATAACGCACAAAAAAGGCGACCTAAAGGCCGCCTTTTTTGGTACTATGTAACTAGTAATTTTTTCTAATGTTGAATCAACACTTTTGAAGTTTTAACAAGTTTAGATCGATCATAAAACTGCACCAAATACAAACCTTCGCTTAATTTACTGACGTCCATTTCTTGCACTTCGGCAATAGCCGAAGCAAATTGCTGACCCATTACATTGTACATTTTTACTTCTGTAATGCTTGCATCATTTTTCCATGAAATAAAATCATTTGCAGGATTTGGGTACACAACAGTATTTGCTAAAATTTGTTGGTTTTCGCGTATTCTACTTGTCGTATCTGCTAAGTCAAATTTCCATACACTTTGAGGAAAGACCGTTGTCAGTCGATTAAGACCGCCAAAAAAGTAAACCTCTTCATCAATGACGAAACTACCGGGCGCCCATCTGCTCTCTCCAGGATGCGGTGGTAGCTGCTCCCAACTATCTGTACTCGGATTGTACCGCCACATTTCTCCTGTAGGCATGTAATTGTGGTTGTCTCCGTCTCCACTTAGAACATAGCCGTAACCGTTTAATGCAAATTGAGTTCCTGCGACTCTGGCCTCTCCGGGAAATAACCTCATTGGCGACCAACTGTTTGAGGTAGTGTCTAATTTATACCAATCTCTGTAAATAACCCCACCACTATGGCCCAGGCCTGCAAAAACCTCACCGCCGGCATTAAACATAAATGGATGGTGCCTTCCTTGACCGGGTAGGTTTGAAATCTGAGTCCATGTGTTGGAGGTAATGTCATACATCCACCAATCGTTGCGATCTCCACTAGCATCATCTCCAAGGCCAACATAAATTTTATTTCCAATCGATATCATTGCAGGATGTCTCCTGCCTGTGCAACTGCAATTAGCCAGTTGTGTCCATGAACTATCTGAAGGTTCATAGCTCCAAAAGTCTCTTAAATATTGAGAGTTTATTGCGCCAAAACCCAAGTAAGCTTTGCCGTTTGCAACGGTTCCAATACCAAAACTACGTGCGGTGCCAGGAAAATTCGCCATACTTCTCCACGTGTCCGTGAGTGGGTTGTATTCAAAAAAATCAGATGTTGGCTGATTGTTTGATGCAGTGCCAGTTGCTGCATACCCTTTCCCATTTAACGAAAAAGAAATAGGGTGGTGCCTGCCACTTAGTAAGCTGGCCTTTGGTTCCCATGATTGGGAAAAAAGGGGGATAGAAAATAAGACAAGTAGGTAAAGTAAAATTCTGTTCATAGTGTTCTTAAGTTATTAAAAGGTGAGTAAAGTAATTAAAATCCTAAATTACTTTAATTCATTTTTAACGCTTTATTTTTTTTACAACAGTTAATCTATAAAAATAGTTCTTTCGTGGTTAAATGACTTTCATGTTATTACGGCCAATTTCAACTGTAGTGAGCGGAGCACAAATTTTCTTTTTAAGCATGGAGAATTAACCAGCGAAATAAGTCATACCATCTGGCTTTACATTGAGACTATAATGGTGCTTCTTCTTCCCGGAAAGAGAACCAAGACCATTCGATTGAATTAAGGAACCTTTACGAAATGGATACCATTTGAATTAACCCAAAAGTAGATGGCGCCATTCTGAAGGGCTTGAACTTTTGGAGAAAACCCAGTTCCAATTTTAGTGGGGGTTGAATGTTCTGAAGTTGTTGTTAGGATATCTTCTCCTTGTGAAAAGATGGTGTAGGTTTTGGTACTATTTGCAGAGATTGACGGGGACCTTCCCGAGCCTATTTTATTTTCTGATGTGCTTGAGTTCGATCGAAAAATATCCCCCTTCCTTTGCCATACAGTTTTCAGCTCACCTCGATTGTTAATTATTGCATCTCCGCCATCCATAGGACAGCCATTTATTTTCCATGTTCCTGTTCCTAATTTCTCCGCTATGGAAAAAGTTTCGCCACCATTAAAAGATTGAACAAAATGAAGATCTCGCGAACCATTGAGGTTATTTCTAAACATAACGGTGATATTGCCTTTTTTATCACTGATGATTGAGGGCTTACAGCATTCACAAACAGACCCATCTGGAGACCTATAAATCAATTTGCTTTTTGACCAAGTTTTACCGCCATCCTGCGATGATGAGCTATAGATTTTTCCTTGTGCGATTAACTTCGATTCATTTCGTTTACGGAATTCTTTATACTCCTCATAATTCTCCGCTTTCAGAACATTTTTGTCCGTATCAAGAAACACCCAATATAAATTTCCCTCCTGATCGCTATGGAACGCCAAGGCTGCATTTTTAGGAATGGTCCCAATTTTTTCAAACAACTCGCCTTTGGTGATTCCAATGGGTGTCATTTCAGCTAACTCCTCTTGTGCTGTTTTCGCAAATTCAATGGATTGATGCTTGGATTGTACAACTGCATGTTCTGAGGTATTCTCTGGCTTAAGAAACCTGGTGTCAATCCATACACTGTGCAAAGTACCATCTGGAGCGGAAGTGATGTCTGAAAGGAATTCTCCGACAGAGTTATCCCTGTCATTTACCCGAAATGGCCCAGACCAAACTTCTGCATTTACCAGGCGAGACCAGGAATTAAGATTGCCTAATGTGTCCGGAGCAATGACCACCATTGTTGTTGAAGTAGTTGCAATGCTTGGGCCACAAGAATATCCTAGCACAAGACCACCGTGTTTTGTAACTAAAGAGGGTTTACTAAATGAATGACCGTCATCTATTGAGCTGGAATAGTAAATGGATTCGTCATTGGCAAAAACCAGCTCAACCTTACCTGCGGGGGTAAGCGTTACATAAGGTTGTTCGCCAAAGGAGGAGATGATTGTGCTGCTTACTGGCTCAGAACCGCCGCATGAAATAAAAAGAATGGGAAGAATCGATAGGTAGAATAATGGTTTCATAAAGGGGCGTATTTTAAAGATCAATTAAGCGTAGTTTATTTATTTCTCCTTTGGTAGAATGCTTCTAATAGTCATAAATTGTGGTACACTGCTCTTCTAAAATACAGTGAAGTAGAGTTGGGTGGGTTATTCAACTATTCTATGCAATTACTTATTCAAAGTGGTTTATCTTTTTTACTCAAAGGTTGACTTATTTTAAGATAGGCATTTTTTAAGATCAAAAAACTCAGGTCTATTTTCTGGATAATTGTAAATCTTAGAAATTTCATTGGGCCATCTGCTGTCAACATTAATAAAACGATTGTATCGGTTAATGAAGATTTGAGGAGCAAAAGAAATTACAGTATCAACACTTAGAAAACATCCAAATAATATTGCAGCATATCCGCCCATAGAGTTTCCTGAAAAAATATTCTTTGATAATTGTTTTGTATTATTTTTTCTTTTAATTATTCTCAATAATTAAATTGATATTATTCAATTCCTCATCCACTCCTTTTTGATACTATGCCTGATTAAAATCTCTAATTTTTTTTTATTGCATGGGATATCAGATATGGAATTAAAAAATTCAAATACTGGCATTCCTAAGCCTTGTTTTATACCTCCAAAAGAAACACGAAGGGTTGTATGTCCTTGAAATTTTGAAATATACCCTTTTTGCGTATTCTCTATCCCGTCTATCCTAATTTTTTTAAGGCATGTAAAATGAGGTTCCTTTGCCGTATCCAAAGTATGTACTTCTCCCGTGCAGGGAAGTTTAGCCCTTTCGTAAAGATAATGCTAATCTGCCATAGGGTAGATTAGGCGTTAAATTAATTCAAAAAGATCCTGCTCCCCCCCCCCCCTTTTTTTATTAATGTGGTTTAGTATATTGATAAAAAACGTTACATTTTGGTCGTGTGAGTAATTTTTTATTTCTTTTAATTGTTCCGTAAGATTCAATCTGGCTAATTGCTGAATTCTAACTAAATCATCTGTTACTTGAAAGATCTTTAGCCTTAGTTGGGGATTTAGATTCGGATTTGGGAGAAGGAAATCAGTCAAAATAAGATGAGCTTCGGCGGATGAATACCTGCCAATTGTATTGTTTAACTATGCTTTTTAGAAAAAGATATATCTGGTTTGCTGAATTTCTTATTGGAGGTTTAAGCTAAGCTCAAGTGATTTAATTGCTGTCTTTTGTCTTAAAGGATGGGGAATATGGTAGTAGGTGGAAATAACCCATGTTTCTTTCGATTAGCCAAATTAGTAAATTACCTGAAAAAATCTGTTCTAGTTTCATTTTTCGAAGATACCGCTGGCTGAAGAAAATTCCTTCTTTACCATTCAAACCGACCGAGCCAAATGAGAAATAGACCTAAAAGTAACCTTAATACTCGATCAAACTTTACAGCTTTTTTTACCAAGGCAATTTTTTAGGGAAGGCAAAAGCACTGTATTTAAAAAATTAAATACAGTGTTGTTAACACTACCTTTTGCTCAAAGCTAAGGGATGTTTCATTCTGCTATTGCGCACAAATCCAATTTAATATTTTGGCCAATTTCATTAAAGGTAATGTACTTTGAGAGAGGTGCCAAAACCCCTATTAATTTAAAACATAGTTTGCGGATGGCTCCTCCTCCTCTTTTTTCAGGTCTTCAATAAATTCATCAATTTGTTTTTTTGTAACATTTGGCATGCAAATCACATGACTAACATCTTCAGTTGCTAATTGCCATTTTTCCTTAATTGAATCAGAAACTTTAGGAAATACAACAGTAATGGCTCCTGTATTCCTCCATGCCTTTATTCCTACTGCGGTTAATTTAGTGACACAATAATTGGCTGTTTCTTCACAATGACGGTAGCGCTTTTCAAGACCTTCGATTCCCAGTTTTTTTATTGCGTACCATAAAAAAAGCGGACTATGACCATTTCTAGACCCAGTTATTGTTGTATCAAAAGAACCGATGTAAGAAATTCCTTTTGAAATTCTATCTTTTAACGACCGTTTGGTAATTACCACTCCCGAAGGGAAAGGTGAGCCAATGAATTTATGACCACTTATGGATATACTATCTGCACCATCTTCAAAATCATAAGGTACACGGGGCTCAATAAATGAACCATAACAACCCGATAATGCAGCATCACAATGTATATAATGGTCCTGTATGGCCAATTTTTTTAATATTCCTTTAACTTTAGATACATCGTCCTTCGCTTCTTTCATAGTTGTGCCAAATGTGGTAAGGATAATAGCCGGTTTATGTCGGTTAAGCTGAAGCGTGTTTTCAAGGTCTTGATAATCTATCTCGCCATTTTCTTGGGACCGAATCGTAATGCTTGGAATATTTAATAAATGAATATTTTTCTTTACGCTATAATGCGTGGATTCTGAGTAGTAAACCATTGCTTTTGGGTATAGCTCTCTTGCAATGTATAACCCATATAAGTTGCTTTCTGAGCCGCCATTAGTTACATAGCCCCAATAGTCTTTTGGATTGGCTCTGAAAAATGCAGCAAAGAAGTCAACCACCTCTTTTTCCATTTCGTGCGTATGAACCTTATATGTGCTGTCTTCAAAAGGATCTCCAAGATTGTTGATCGGATATTTCAGGAATTCATATAATTCGGAAAAGTCAAAATCTTTTGAAACGGGGTAGCCTAAAAACTGATCTCTTGCTTGTTTTATATTTTTTAGAAGTGCCTCTATTTTTGGGTCGGGAATCGCATTTATTTTCATTTTATTTAGATTAATAGTTCTATAATACTGTAAAAGTATAATTTGTAGTATTTATAACCTATTAATAAATAGTTTTAAGAAAATTAATCTAAATTGCGTAAAATATCAGTTTTATATCGTTGTATGGTTTCTGGTAGAGTTGAATTTTGGAAAAATAATCTATAATGGATAGAATTGATCGAGAAATATTGATGCAACTTCAAGAAGATGCAAAGCGAAATACAAAAGAAATATCGAGCCTAATTGGATTGAGCATCACGCCTACCTATGAAAGAATTAAAAAATTAGAACAAAGTAAAGTCATAAAATCGTATGTTGCCATACTTGACAAGACTAAAATTGATAAAAATGTAATTGCTTTTTGTCAAATTACGCTCTCTAAACATCAGAAAAAATTGATCAACAATTTTAAAGAAGAGATGCTCTCATTTACCGAAATTATGGAGTGTCATCATGTTTCAGGAAATTTTGACTTCTTATTAAAAGTTTCGTTGCGGGATATCAACGAGTTTCATCAATTTATTAATGAGAAACTGTCTTTAGTAGGCGGAATTTCAACTATACAGAGTTCATTTGTAATGAACTCTGTAAAAGATAGTACTGCTTATGTATTATGACTATTTGTTGACAGCTACGACACTTTATAAAACGGGGGTTTAATGGGTTTTATGCAGAGGTTAGTACCTGTTTTTTATTTGTTAAAGAATCAACAGAATTTTAAAAGCTGCGTGCAACCTGCAACCTTTATATTTTCATCACGAGCGTCCCATGGTTTTAGGTGGCTAGAACCATCAAAAATTACCGTCTTGGATTCTTTTACTAGAGCAGCTTTTTCTCTGACAATATCTGGAAGAATTTTATCAAATTCCCCGGCGGCGAAAATTGTGGTGCCTTAATTATTGGTAAGGTGTCACTTGCGTCACATTCCTTAAATATTATTGGGATAATAAATTTACCTACCTCCCAAGTTGTTACGTATTGGGACATCCATAAAAGTACCAATTGCAACAAGAACACTCTCTCAAAGTGCATATACAAGGTAATGACTGAGCTTACTGTTGGTCAGTAATTTTTATCTTGTGGTATTGAAAATTTTTATTGTGGGTTTGATTTAACGCTTAATGAATGACTTGTTTTCGTAGTTAAGTCTTGCTCTTCTGGTGTTTAATTAATGAGTTGATACTGTCCGCTGAGGACAAGCGTAACGACAATATCTTGCTTGGTTTCATTTCTAAAATACCAACCATGTTTTCCTTCAAAGGGAGTGGTTAACGTTCCTGCCATATTATTCGAATACGCAAGCGTGTAACTTTCATAAAATACATTTTTTGGGGTATTTTCTTGTTTTACTTCACCATGAAAATTTATGTAAACAATACCTCGATCTGTTGTCCATTCGTATTTGATACTGCCATATTTAAGGCTTTTAAATTTATATTCAATTCCTTTTTCGGCTGCTACGATAACAGCAATGGTATCCTCTCTTTTAAGATACTGAGCTTCTGGAGGGGGGGTATCAGCTTCATTAGGCCTTGGTGTACTTGCAGGAGAACCGAGTTGGCCCATTTTTATTTTCTTAAAAGTAAGACTAGCATAGCTGGCCTCGTTTTTCGGTTGGTTATTTCCTTGATATAAGTTAGAAAAACCAAATAATTTACCCGTTCCTAAAGGATCTATGCCATATTCTGCAGGTAAAACGGCAATTAGTAGCACAATGACGCCAACGGTTAATGCAATGATTAATGATTTTATTACTTGTCCTTTAGTTAGATGAGGCTGGTCCTTTGTCGTCATGGTGTTCGTTAAGAAATAAAGTATCCTGTTAATTGATAACCAAATAATAAAAAGCCCGCTGCCATTAAAAATACGTTAGTGAATTTTGAGAATTTGATAAAACTGCTGTACCGCCTCCAAAATGAAATTAGCAAGAGTATAACTCCTAATGCCAAAAATTGACCCACTTCTACACCCAAGTTAAAGCCCAATAAATTGACAAAAAGCCCTTCCTTATCAAATTCAAATTCTTGTAACTTAGTTGCAAGCCCAAAGCCATGAAATAATCCAAAAATTAAAACCGCTCCTCTGGTATTTGGTTGTCTTCCAACTATTTTTTTGAATCCTCCTAAATTGTCAAACCCTTTGTAGACGATAGATAGACCAATAATGGCATCTATGAGATAGGCATTTACATTTATATCTGCCATAACACCAACTAACAAGGTAGCACTGTGGCCAATGGTAAAAAAACTTACGTAGGTGATAATTTCTTTGGTTCGATATAAAAAAAAGATAACGCCCACTAAAAAAAGTAAATGGTCGTAACCGGTAATCATGTGTTTCGCTCCGATGTACAGAAAAGGTCCAAAAGCAATGCCTTCATTGGTTGTTAAAAACGACTGGGTCTCTTCATCTACGCCATGCGCGTAGGCCGAAATAGACATAAGACAACACAGCATGAGTAGAATAGGAGTTGTAAGTTTTACAATACTCATAGCGTTTTAATTAGTGTGCATGCCCATGTTCCTTTACCTGACGAACACTGTCTAGCCTATTTTTTTCGGATTCATTATTAGACTCTTCAGCGGATGTTCTATTCTCCTCGGATATTGTTTCTGTCTCAAACTTCTCTTCCGTCTTTTTTTTATCAGCACAAGCCGCAAATAAACCTATTGATAGGGTTAAAGCAGTAATTAATGTTCTAGTTTTCATGGGGTAAAATTTAATATCGATTCTTCTTCCTTGATCAGCGGTTTATAATTTGCTTGCTTCTTGCAGAGAACAAGGTGTCTGAAGACCCGAGTGCGGAACATAAAAATAAGATTTTCCAGCCAAGGGGCGAGGTAGGTAGCTTCTAATTTTGTGGCATTTCAAGTAGCAGTTAGATGGGATTGATAGATTCAGGCTACAAGCTATGATTTTTAAATTGGAGACAACTTGTTTTAGATTAGGGGCATTTCATTGTTATTATTTATATTCAATGCGATCAAAATTCCAATTACAACAAGGGCAATTTCTCCAAGTGCACAACGTAGATACTTGCTAAACTTATTTTCGTTTAGCGTTTTCTGTCTCTATTTTCTAAATAATTTTATCATTGATTAATGGTTGGTTGAAATAGATGCTAGGCTTCAAATACCGGGTTATGCTTTTTTTATTCTTCTAAACGTCCAATTTCTTCATGAATGGATTCTAACAGTCGTTCCACTCCGTTTTGTATTCTAGCTCGATAATGAATATGCAATAGAATGTAGAGCCTGTTTTTATACGTCTTCAGAAAATAGTTAAACTCTTGATCGGATGATAGAGTGTTATATTCTATGGGTGTTAACCTTGCATCAAAGCCCTTTTTGTCAAGGTCATAAACATAGGCCTCATGAAACCTTGTTGAAAATATATGTTTGATTCCTCGTTCATTCTCCTCAGTCATCATTGTTTCAACCTTTAAGAAAGAGTTATAGAGCGCATCGTAAACCGATATAATTTCGTCTCTTAATTCGGGATTCTTTATCAGATCAATGCCTTTAGATTTGAGGGTTTCGAAAGCACTTGTAGAATGCATAAACATTACGGGGAACATTAAATCTCCTAAATAGAGCGATATCGAATCACGATAGGGTAGTTTATTTTCAAGAGCGTATATCACTTTATCACCTGAAGATATACTCGATTTAATTCGCGAGATGTTAAATACAATGTCTTTTTTATCTTTTTTAAGTCCAGTCCTGATATCTTTTAAGACATTGATCTCCTCTATGTTTCTAATTCTATTTTGATTCCAATTATTAATCTGTAAGGCAATCAAGATTCCAATTACAACAAGCACAATTTCTCCAATTGCGTACAGTAGATATTTACTGAACTTATTTTCAGATAGCGTTTTTTGGCGAATTTTTCTAAAGAAATTTATCATTGGGTTATTTTGTTTTTAGTAAAGAATAATGCTCTTATTGTGCGTTTGAGGCATTTGAAATGTAGACTTTCGCACCCGCCTCAGGCAATGCAGACACGTTTCGAAATTCGGATAGAGCTGCAAGCAGATTTTATGGATTTTCCTGTCCGAATGGCTGCCGAGATGATCTTGTAAAACTCATGTGTAATGCAGCAGGCTGGTCAAATATCTCAGAAATGATAAAATTTGTCAATGAGCGAATTACATTCTAATCAATTAAAATGTTGTTGTACCTATAAAACAAAAAGGAACAGGACTCTTCCGCTGAACTCTTATATTCTTTATACATTTGAGTCCTTAAAGCAAAAGAGCGTTTCATCCTATGAAAATAACCAATGCCTATCAAAATAACCTGAAGAACATTGATCTCAGCCTTCCTGAAAATTGTTTAATCGTGATTACTGGTTTATCAGGTTCAGGGAAATCATCCTTAGCAATGGGCGTAATTGCCAATGAAGGCTATCGTTATTTTCTAGAAAGTTTGCCGGCATACAACCAGCAAAATGGGCAAATGATTCCGACGGCTGAGGTCGATGATATCCAAGATTTACCGCCTGTTATAAAGGTTGAGCAGACGAAACGCTTCCAGTCTATCAATGCTACTTTTGGCACGCTCTCTGAGTTAGCGGCAGTGTTCAGAATTATATTTGCCCGCTATTCGGGAACTGAAACCATGAGTAAGTCGCTATTTTCGTTTAATCATCCGAAAGGTGCTTGTGAAGTATGTCGCGGGATTGGCGAAGCGGAATACATTGACCTTGATAAACTGATCGGCGATAAAAATAAAACACTGAGAGAAGGCGCCATCACCACCACCTTGCCTAACGGCTATATCGTCTATTCACAGGTTACTGTGGAGGAATTAAATAAGGTCTGTGCGGCTCACGGGTTTACGGTGGATATTCCATGGAAACAACTTTCAGCTGAACAAAAAGAGGTCGTATTAAATGGCAGTAATCGTCTCAAAGTATTTTATGGAAAACATGGTTTGGAATCTCGACTAAGGTGGCAAGGGATTAAAGCCAAACCTCGAGAAGAAGGCTACTATAAAGGCATGCTTCCCATTATGCAAGACATTTTAAGACGGGATAGAAATCCAAATATCCTAAAGTTTTCTAGTTCCAAAGTTTGTCCAAGTTGCAAAGGTGGTCGCATCAAAAAGAAACAGCTCAGTTACCAATGGAAAGGGTTCAACTACCAAGATTGGATGGAGCTGTCTTTAAGTGATTTATACGATCAGCTGACTCCGTTAGATTTAAGTGCTGGGGAAAAGCGATTGGTCGATAAAATTTCCATTCAACTGTTTGACCTAATTCGATTGGGTATGGGGCATTATCAGTTGAGCACCCCGAGCACAGCTATTCCCTCTGGCGATGGACAGCGCATCAAGCTCATCCAACAGGTCAACAGTAATCTTCAAGGTGTCTTATACGTGTTTGATGAGCCTTCTATTGGCCTGTCGGCTAATCACCAAAGCTATTTGCTCCATATTTTGGATCGATTGATTAAACGGGGAAACACCGTAATCGTGGTGGAGCATGATTTAGATTTTATACAAGCATCAGATTGGATTGTCGAATTAGGACCAGCAGCAGGAATTCATGGAGGAGAGGTAATTTTTAACGCTTCCATTCAGGATTTTTTAAAGGAGAAACACGCAAATAGTCCCACCCTACTAGCTATTAAATTGGCTACTGCCCAAACGACTGCTAATTTTAAAAAGAAGAGTAAGAAAGGGTCCGTTAGTAGCTTTCTGCCTCAGCCTAGTCAGCTTTCGGTTGTCAGCCGAAAAACGCCACAGTTGATAGAACGCATTACAGGTTATTGTGAAAAGGAAAACCTGAGTCTTCTCACTGTCAGCGATCAGCCGATTGGCAAAACTCCACGCAGCAACCCTGCTACGTATACAGGCCTAGCTGACCAAATACGTGATTTATTGGAAAAAACTCCTGAAGCGAAATCTTTAAACTTTGGCAAGAGTGCCTTTTCATTTAATAATAAAAAAGGACGATGTGAGGCTTGCGAAGGGGCTGGAGTAATTAACCTCTCCATGAGTGTGATGGGCAACATTAACCAGGTTTGTCCGACCTGCAATGGGAAGCGTTTTAAGGCCGATGTGTTGCGCGTGAATTATAAAGGTAAAAATATTGCAGCGATTTATAACCTTAGTATTGAAGCAGCACATGACTTCTTTCTTGGGGAAAAAAAGGTTGCCGAAATTCTGCACTTAATGATTCAATTGGGATTGGGATATATCAAACTTGGACAACCTTCTACTACTTTATCCGGTGGAGAAGCACAACGAATAAAACTCACAAAACACTTCGCCAAGAAATCCAAACAAATATTTTTGGTACTGGAAGAACCCAGCATCGGGTTGCATCAACAAAATGTTGGGCAGTTGGTAGATGCCCTCAATCAACTGAAGTGGCAAACTGCAGGGATACTTTGCTTTGAAAACCATTCTGTTTTTCAGTTGGGATGTGATATATGGGTGGATAATGCGTTGGAGATTGACGTGATTGACACAAGAGAAGAAGCGCCACAGCAGCGGGAACTGATTTCTATTCGGGGTGCACGAACACGCACGCTCAAAGACTTAGATTTGGACTTCCCTAAGCGTCAATTATCGGTTGTTACTGGCCTATCTGGGTCGGGTAAATCTTCTCTCGTAATCGACACGTTGCATGGCTATGGATTACAACAAATGACGCAGCAGTTTTCAACGTATCAGCAGTCGAGAGTTGGTGTGAATTTTCAGTTTGAAGTCGATCATATTGAAGGGCTCACGCCTAGCATTTGCATCACTCGTAAACAACAAAACTATTCTCAGCGCTCAGATATTGCAAAGCAAACCGGGATTGACAAGATCTTGCGTTTTGCCTTTTCCCGAAAGGCGCAATATGAAGGTAACGAGTGGTCCGCCAGTCATTTTTCAAATAATCACGAATTGGGAAAATGTGCCGTATGTGAAGGCATGGGCCAAGAATTAGTTCCTGATCTTAACAAGCTGGTATTGGATAAAGATCAAAGTATTTCTAGTGGTTTATTTTCCCATAACAAAGCCATTGGCTATTATGGTGATCCTGCTGGGCAGCACATGGCAATTTTAAAGAAAGTGGGAGCTGAGAACGGGTTTTCCTTGGAAACGCCATTCAAGGCGCTCACATCAAATCAAAAAGAAATGCTATTGCAGGGCACAGGAGAACAATTTTGGGAAGCTAATTGGGTGTACCAAACGAAAACCCGGAAGGGCACACAAGCGCTAAGTATGCCATGGAAAGGCCTTTTTAAGTACCTGCAAGAACAATATTTTAAGACTCGAAAAAATAAAAACATCAGTGATCTCACGGTGCTCTTTTCTCACCGGGAATGCGGCCATTGTGAGGGCAGTGGATTGAAGCCTGAAAGATTGAAGTGTCTCATTGGGGGAAAATCTATCCACACCATTAAATCAATGGATTTTAAAGCACTAGACGAGTGGCTAGCTAAAACTGCCCGACCTTCTAACGGTATCGATGAAAAACTCATTTTTAAAATTGAGCCACACCTTAATAACACCATTTCCCGGGCAAAGGAGCTACATATTGATCACCTGCAACTCAACCGAAAATCATCCACACTTTCCGGAGGAGAAAACCAACGCATTGCCTTAATCAAGCAGTTAAACAGTCCCTTGAAAGGAGTGACTTATTTGTTGGATGAACCTTCAGCAGGTTTATCTCAAGAGAATATTCCTGACCTCATACGCATCTTGAAAGAGCTGATAGATAAAGGAAATACCGTGATTGTAATTGAACACGATAAATCGATCATTCTTGCAGCGGATTTTATCGTTCAAATCGGCCCAAAAGCTGGAAAACTTGGGGGCTATATCACCTACAAAGGCAGTATAGAAGGCTTACTTAAACAAGCGGATTGTCATGCCTTTTTGAAGGCTCCAAGCAAAGCTGTGCAACTGAAAGACGGAAAAGCCCACATTAACATCCGAAAGCTCGCTAAACATAGCCTACATAAAGACGAAGTAGCCTTGCCTATTGGCGGAATCACGGCGATCACCGGAAAATCAGGTATTGGTAAAACTACTTTGGTGAAAGACATCCTAATCCCGAGCATTCAAGCGAACCAGCCTGTAAATTGCGCTGGGCTCGATTTTCCCAAAACGTATGCAGGAGCACATTATTTTGAACCTAAAAAACTAAGGACCTATGCCACTACTTTAGTGGTGTCTTATTTGAATTTGCTGCAAGAAATCAGCAAAATATTTGCCAACGCAACTGACATTAAGCCAAAAGACTTTTCTTACAAAACTCCCCAAAGCCAATGCCCTAACTGTAAAGGCAAAGGTTTTGTTGAAACCAACTTAGACATTACGGCCAATGCTATTGAAACCTGCGAAGACTGTAATGGGCAGCGCTATCAAAAACATATTTTAGCTCATGCAGTGCAATCGAAAAATATTGCTGAGGTTCTGGTCATGAATATTAGGGAATTTAAAGCATGGGTTACAGACTTTAACCTGTCTGCAGGAAGCTTAGAATTCATCAGAGGTTTAGAAGAAATTGGCTTGGCACATTTGAGTTTAGACCAAACGGTGCAATCACTTTCTTCTGGTGAAAAGCAACGGTTATTGCTGTTGAATTGGCTGCAAGATAGTCCAAAAAACGAACTCTTTGTCTTAGATGAACCGAGCACGGGCTTGCATTATGCAGATATTGATTTGCTTTATAACATCTTAGAAAAACTCAGCACAGACAATGATATTTTGGTGATTGAACACCATCCGTATTTACTAGAGAAAATAGGTATTGGCTTGGTTTTGAACTAAGAAGAGGAGAAGTTACCAACTCATTATCCTAAATAATTCAGTGTACCTGCATATTTTACCTGCTCTATTTTTGAGTTTTCTCGGTTGGGTTTTTAAATTATGTTCAATGGTTAGTTTTGTGCGTTACACCCTAATTTATTGAATAAAAAATGTTTATCAGGTATGATCTGGTTTTTGTATGTAGGCGAGAACCAAGTAATAAAATATGGTCGTTGTTGTGCGTTTGTATTAGTTGTTTTCAAGGAAGTTTTTTATTTCTCCATTTTCTCCAAAAGTTTGAATTTTTGGAACACCTTTTTTATCAACGTATATCATCATTTTTGGTGAACCATCAGGCCCTGCTAAAAATAGCCCTGAACTGTTTCCTTGTGTTTTTCCTATGAACAAACGATTTACAGAACCTTCATTTTTCATTAATTCATTTATTTTAGCTTTCCGTTCTTGCTTATCTTCTATGGTTCTTAACTTTTTAAGCTTTTCATTCCTTTCGTCTACGCCAGACCCTAAAGGAAATTCATTGATTGAAATTCCCCGTTTACTATATGCTTTCCCATCCGCATAAAATTCATCGTTTAGTATCTGTAATACTTGATCATCTTTGTACTTATCCATTGTAAACGACATTCCAGAAATAATTTTCCCATCTTTTTCTTTTGTCTGATATACTAAACCACCGCACTCATCACCTTGATTATTAAAAAAAATAATTCCCGAAGGACGTTCTCTTTTTTCCCATTCTTTTCCATTCATTCTTCCAGAATGTTGTCTGCTTTCATTACTAAGAACCATTCTTGGTAAATTATTTTCACCAATAACAGTTTTTTTTTTATTATTAGTTCATCAAATTTTTCTATTTTATCTTTTTTGCTAAAGCTACTTAACGCAAAAAATAAAATAATTAATCCACTTAAAACAGCATAAGCTGTTAGGAAATTAATTTTTTTTTCTAATTTTTTGGTGAGTTGATTTTCGTTCATTTGGATGTTTTTTATTATTTTATGGAAGCCTTTTAGTAATACTGTTGGGCTCTTAAATTATTTTGAACAATTGGAAAGCTCTACTAATCTCGCCCTCAGTTTCTGAAGCATTACTATTGTTTTAAGACTCATTTCCTAAAGTACTAAGAAAAGATTGCTCTTTTCAAGAGGGACCTCTTCTTGATTTAAGTCTTAATTTGACTCACTATGACTCCACGTATTGTTTCACCAATTGATGGTAGCAACTATTTTATAAACCTGTTTTAGTCAATATCTTTTGACTAATTTTTTCAAAGAAGTTTATCATTGGATAGCGGATGGTCCTGTGCAGCGGTCAGCTTACAATAGGGTTACTTCGATTCTTGCATCGTTTCTTTACCATCTAGTTGGTCGGCAAGGTGGGCTGGTGCATACTAATGAAATGTATTCCGCCACCTCCCAAATTAACCGCAAGGGCGTCAATCATTACTATTTTCCGATTAGGAAAAACAGATTGCAATATTTGCGCAGCCTTTTCATCTTTTACTTTCACCTACTGAGGCATTCCTTCTCTCCAACAAGTCTGACCAACCACTACCTTGTTAGTTATAATGAAGTTGAGATAACTGAGAGCAGCCATTACTTCAATTGTATCTCCCGAGGGAAAAGTACTTCTGTCCTTTTACTTTAGTGTTTTGATGTATTCGTAAACATAGTCGCCTGGAATCAAAGTCGAAAAAATGGTTCGTGAAAGCGGCATTCGAATAATAGCAAATGGGCGATCATCTTGGTTGGTTACTGTGGATAATACCCGGTAATTCTCCTCCATTCGTTTGTGATTTTCAAAGGCAATTGGATCTTCAAATTCCGCACTATGTATTTGTTCCAAAAGAATTGTGGAATCATTTGCAAAACGGGTAAATTCATCAATTTGACCATTTGTAGTAACTACTGTGTGGGCTTTTGTTCCGTCACCTGTCACAAAAGGTCCAAGGAAGGTCTGCTTGCCTTCAGCTATACCTTGTTTCAACCAAATGGCTTTTTTTTGTGCCGAAAAGTCGCATATATTCACCTTCCATCTCCTTTTTGGTTATTTTAGGGCTCCGTTCATTTGTAATCTAACTAAACATCAAATTAGTCTGCTGTTCCCGATGGAGTTGAGCGGCTGCTAGGTTGAAAAACGTAGAACTATGTTACTTCGAAATTTCAGCTCATGTTTTTATTTTGCCTGTCAGACCACTTTCGGAGGGATTCAAAGTCTACTTTGTGAATATTGGCTTAGTCAAAAGCTAGTGTAAGAAATGAAAGAATGGAGTAGGAGTTGCAATTTTGCAGAAATGGAATATCAGGATGGGTATATGAAATGGCAATTAATGCCAATTGCTTTATAATAAAGCATGTAGAATGGATATAGTATTTATGCACCTAGTCCTGCAGCAGTTAAGTAAGTGGCAGGTAGCTTTATTCTTTGACGGTTACACTTATTTTAGTTCTATTCTATCCAAAAAATGGTAACTATTATTATTTCAAGGGGTTAAAAGTATAGTTTATTTTTTAGAAGTTGAACAGTTTAAATTCCGAAAGCTTTTGTTATCCAAATCGATATCCCATGCAGGCTATCTTGGGTGAAGTATAATTCTACATGTTGTCAATATCAAATGGCAAGTTTCTAAAATGTGAACTAGCTAAAGCATTGCAATGATTAAAATGCTCGTATGTCAACTTATTACTAGCTGTAATTATTGCCAGGCAAAAGATTTATACCATTGAGTTGAGCAACTGTGACCTTATTATTTCTATACGTATTCAGTTTGATTCCCTTTAAATTTAGATTGTAATCGGAAAAAATCGGATTAACTTTTTCGTAAAAAATGGTATATTTTTTTACCACATGGTAAGCCTAATTACATGTAAAATAGTTACTTTAAAGTTTCATTATACCATTCGTGGCGTGTATCTTAGGTTTTATTTAGCAACTCTATTCTATCATCTGTAATGACAATTAGCTTTTGTCTGTAAAGGTTTCCTATCGCTTTTTTATATGACTTTTTACTCATATTGAAGTCAAAACGTATGGCATCTGGTGAGCTTTTATCTGTCACTAAAATATAACCTTCTGGACTTGCTTTTAACTTTTTTAAAACTTTTTCTACATTAGTATCAATTACATTTAGAAAGCCTTGAGGTCTAAGAGAAACATCTATTTTACCATCTTCTCGAATGTGTTTTATATAGCCGGTAACCTCCATATCTTCTTCCAAATCAGTAAAAACCTCGTTTTTATAAAGCAAGCCATCAAACTCTTCCTCTATTAAAACAGTATATCCTAATGGTGTTTCTGTTTCAATAATTAAGTGCACTTTATCTCCTATTTGTAAATCCATTACTGTATTTATTTTAAATCTTTTTTAATGCCCCAATTTGGAGACGTTCTGAGATAGATAAAATTAAGACTTTCCCACGATAGCTATCGGGGACTAAATAATAAAAGCCACACCGCGTCTTTCTAACTTTTCCCTTTTTACAAAGCAATGGTAGCATATTTTTCGGGCTGCCCCGTCCGAACGGCTGCGGAAATAATCTTGTAAAACGGAGGTGTTGTTCAATCAGGTAGGCAAAATAGGGAAGAAGGTAACAAAACTGCTAAACCGATTGCACGGTTAAACGTAACAGTAGCAAATAATAATTGGGTTTTTAGTCAACCTTTTCTTTCCATCTTCTATTTTATTAGAAATCGGATTCAATTCTAGCTAGTTCAGTAGAATAAATTTGTGCTAGAGGGAAGTAGTGCAGGGGGTATTCTAGTTTTATATTCAGTTAACCAAGAACAAGTGTAAATAACTGAGGAGCCACTAAAACTAACCTTGATGCGAAAAAAAGCTACTTACTTTCCCCTATTTTAAAAGTCTCATTTGATTTTATCGAAAGGGGCAAAAGGTCTCTTTTCTCTCTGGCTAAATCGTACAATTCTGCATCGCTTTGGGTTATAGTTTAACGGTGCCCACCGCGCCTTACTCCGACAATATTAATTCGCCTATAAAAGTATGGCACAATCAAGGGGAGGCTTAGAAATGAATGCATTATGCATGCGAAAAATGAAGCATTAAACTAAAGGTAAAAGGGAGCGTTTGAAACAGTCACATTATAGACTGGAGCAGGACAGCATACAAGTTGCGCTTTAAATCAATTATCTCAATAAAAATAGTAGTTTCGTGGCCGTCTTATGGTTTTATAAACGACTCTCTTGTCTTTGTATTAATCTCCTTCTCAAGCAGTTTTATAATTGCAATAAAAGTTAGCGGTAGCAAGGGTCTTTTCTAAAGGTTATGAGATTAAATTCTAAAAATATTACGATGAGAATGACCAAAATTATTACTGTTCTTTTTTGCTTTATAGCAAATCCTATTGTCGCTCAGATTCCGTTGGGTTATTACAGCACAGCTTCAGGGTTAACTGGAGATACCTTAAAAGACGTATTGAATGACATTATAGATGGTCACATAGAGTTTAGCTATACAAGTTCCTCTGTCGACACCTGGGACATATTAAAAAAAGCAGACAAAGATCCTGCTAATTCAAACAATGTAATTGGTATTTACTCGGCATTTTCCATGAATGGGCCTTTAGAGTATAATAGTGCGGGTGGTTGGAGCAGAGAGCATGTTTGGGCAAAGTCTAGAGGAAATTTCGGTACATCTCGAGGAGTTGGAACGGATCTACATAATCTTCATGCAGAAGATGTTTCCACTAACTCAGCCAGGAATAATAGAAATTTTGATACCGCCACAACTCAATACGTAGATGGCAGCGGCAATTATAATGGAGTAACACCCTCGTATACTTCCTCAAATGCATGGGTTTGGGAACCTAGAGATGAGATGAAGGGTGATGTAGCACGAGTTATTTTCTACATGTCAGTTAGGTACCAAGGAGAGAATGGTGAATTAGACCTCGAATTGACAGATAGTCTATTACCTAGTTCTAGTCAGTTGCCTTTGCATGGAAATGCTCGGACTCTTTATAATTGGCATTTGAACGACACTGTAAGCCTTAGAGAGAGAGCAAGGAATGACACCATTTATAAATATCAGAATAACAGAAATCCTTTTGTTGATCATCCGGAATATGTACGAGATATCTATGGGGCAATGTTTGGTCCAAGTACCGTTAGCGTTGAGAAAAATGTAATTTCCAATGAGGTAGAATACAGAATTTACCCCAATCCATCTAATTCGAATATAACCATAGAGTCTGACCAAGCAAAGATTCTGGAAGTACAAGTGATAGATAATCAAGGGAAATTAGTCCGAACAGAACAGCCGCTTTCGAATAGAGTAGAGATTAGTGTTACTGAATTAAAAAGCGGGATATACTTTTTGAAGATAAGGGATTCTAATGGAAATGATTCTACTCACTATCAATTGATCAATTAATTTTAACGAGGAGCTTTTTAAAGGCTCATTGCAATAGCTGGATTTGTATTCAAGGCGATTACGACTGCTTAAACGTATTTTACACCGGCTTTATAGTCGTGCCTTTATTTGACATTGAACGGCTGTAAATGAAAAGACTTAACGCCTGAGATAACTGAAGCAAATAAAGAGCAATCGAAGAGTCAAGGAGCCTTTAAAAGGTAGAAATAAAAAGGTCGAAGGCATGAATCTCTCTATGCAGCGCGGTGAGAAGCACAATTTTTTATTTCTAGCTGGGCGCCACTGCAAGCTGTTCGTAAACAAACGTTTAGTTGACATCAGAAAATAGTTCAGTAAAAGCATTTCGATGAACTCCATGCAGCGCTGCGTAACCGTAAAAATGATAAAACTTCCAAGGCCGTTATACCTGTGGCTCCTAAAGTGGCTCGTCTGTAGTTTACCCCGTCTACTTTTTTAAAAGATAATTCGGTACAATAGCTAGATAAACTGGATCAAGAACAAAAGTTGTGTGTGAAATGAATTAAGAATCGGAATTTTGAATAAAACTTTACGATTTGGAACTAACAAAAGAGACTTTAAGTTTATTGCTACCTGAATTGCTAATATCTCACTTCA